>Ga0247611_10008571_pt1 | contig 12566 bp, 10 predicted proteins | sample 177DNAGHGhighgp2_FD_192422 | JGI IMG/M metagenome (GOLD analysis project Ga0247611, IMG submission 192422) | Sheep rumen microbial communities from Palmerston North, Manawatu-Wanganui, New Zealand - 1770 DNA GHGhigh gp2 | ecosystem: Host-associated > Mammals > Digestive system > Stomach > Rumen... | reverse complement strand
AAAAGCCGTGAACTTTTTTTGTTCATGGCTGAGGTTCTCGACTACCTATCATTACGAACAAGAAAGCTCACGGTGCTCGTGAGCGTTTCTCCTTTCTTGTGTAATGATAGTTGAAATTGTCGAGATTACAGCCATACAAAAGAAAAGCGAATACGCTTCAATATGTCTATATTATAATAATCTTTTATTTCTATGCCATATATTGTTGTTTTTTGTTTCACAATGCAAAAGTACACAAAATATCTCAATTGTTTAAAATTATTTCAACAACTTTCGGTTTTCGACCTCTTCGAGGATGCTCATCTGACGGATCGCGATCTGGTTCAGACGTCTTAGACGTTCTCGTTGCGGGATGCCGTCACTGATGAAAACTGCATTTAGATTTTCGAGGTTCGATAGGCAGATGAGTTGATTAATGGTGGCATAGTCGCGCATATTGCCTTTCTTTTCTGGGTTGGCATCACGCCACTCTTTGGCTGTCATTCCGAAAAGGGCAACATTCAGCACATCGGCTTCTTCGGCATAGATAAGTGAACTATGATAGGCATCCACTTCGTTGGGTATAAGATTTGCACGGACAGCATCGGTGTGGATATGATAGTTAATCTTCGACAACTCTCGTTTGGCACTCCATCCAATGGCTTTCTGTTCTTCCTCTTTCAGTCGTTGGAACTCTTTGACGATAAAAATCTTGAACTCAGGACTAATCCACATGGCAAACTCAAAGGCAATATCCTTGTGAGCATAGGTGCCGCCGTAACGTCCTGCTTTGGCTTGCAGGCAGATGGCATTGGTGCGAGTGACAAACTCTTTGACACTTATCTTAAAACGGTTCAACCCGGCTTGGTTTCTAATTGTGGCGAATTCGCCATAATTAAAATCTGGGTTGTATACTTTCTCCCAAATGCCGATGTACTCCAGCGTATTGCGGTTGCGCAGCCAGTCGGTGACAAAGAAATCACCGTCTTTTGCTTGCAGCATATCCGTGAGACAGATATAGTCCTCTGTTCCCTGTTTGATTACAGTAATCGGCGTATCCTGTACAATTATTTTATTTGCCATACTCCTTTCTTAATTGTTTCGGTTTGCAAAGATACAAACTTTTTTTCAGATTGACCAAAAATATTTTCCGCTTGAAGAAAGCTGAAATAGAAATTTATATCCAGAAAAAGTCTTTTCCTAAATGGGAAAAGGGGGGTTTAACACTATTTACACCTTATTATTTGAAATTCAGTTGTATATTTGCAAAATGAAAGGTTAGACAATAGTATTTGTGTATTTACTGATATTCAGGTATTTGTTTTATGTTTTGTTTAGGTTTTGTTTACCTTTTGTTTAGGTTTTATTTAGGTAAGATAGACAAAGAATAATCAAATAATAAAAAAAGATGGCAAAAAGTAAGAATAACACATTAGGGTTCACTGGACGCATACGGGGTGTGGGAGTAACGTTCTACAGGCGCGGGGGGAAGACGTATGCACGCATCAGCACACGCACGGTGCCTAATAGACAGTCGGTGAAACAGTTTATCAACCGCGAGAAGATGCGACACTCCATCGCCTTGTGGCATTGTTTTTATTCCTCCGACAAACCGTTGATGGAGACTTCTGGCAGCCTGACGGCCTACAACGCCTTTCTGCGGGCTAACTGGGCGCTGCCGACGGTTTACCTGACCAAGCAGCAGGCGCGGCAGGGGGCGGCGTTGCTGATGCCGGGCATGGTGGTGAGCGAGGGGCGGCTGCCCAGGGTGGAGTATGGATTCGCCCCGCTGCCGGGCGGCGGGCGCGTGGTGCTGACGGACTGGCTGACGGGCTTCGACGCCGACGAGGTGAGGGAGCTGCCCATAGTGTGCAACGACGATTTGGCCAACCTGCTCTGCACCAACCACCGCAACCCCCGGCTGCTGCCGGACGACAGCGTGCGGTTCTACTGGTTGGAACAGGTGGCGGGCGAGGGGTGGCCCGAGGTGCGGATTAGGTGCTGCGAGGTGCAGTTAAATCAAGACACACGGCCCAACGCCGCCCTGCGCGACTGGCAGTTCTTCTCGGTGGGCGGACGGCTGGCCATCGGCGGGGCCGACGACGAGAACACTGGCTGGGCAGTGGTGGTATACAGCGACAAGGAGCAGAGCGCCTCGACACAGAAGGTGGTCACCACCTGCCAATTGTATAATCTCTACACCTCAGACAAGGCTTTGGCCGATGCCGCTGAGAGCTACGGCAACGTGGAGTGGCCCGGCACCTTGACCCCCGATGCCCTGAGCCGCAAAACCGACTGAGAGGGGAATCCGCCGGCCCGCCGGGCCGGCGGATTCCTGTAATTGGGGTAGATGGTTCAGTAAAAGAGGTAGACACGGTTGAGATAATATTCGTATCTTTGCAAAGTGGAAAAGAATGGTCAGACTCGGTTTAACAAATTAATAATGAACATACAAATGATGACAATCTGGGCAACAGGCATGCTGGCGGCGCTGCTGGCCGTGGGCTGCGAGCGCGAAGACCGCCCACCCACGCCGGCCAGTCGGGAGCTGCCTGCAGTCAGCATGGTTGTGGCAGGGCAGTCGTTCACCGTCGCCTTGCAGGACAACACCACCGCCGAGGCGTTCTGCAACCTGCTGCCGATGACCATCGAGATGAACGAGCTGAACGGCAACGAGAAGTACCACTATCTCTCCAGCCCCCTGCCCACCAACAGCACACGCCCCGACACCATCCATACGGGCGACATTATGCTATATGGCGACGACTGCGTGGTGGTGTTTTATGAGACCTTCGCCACCCGCTATGCCTATTCGCCCATAGGCCGAGTGGAGACTCCGGCCGGGCTGAGGGATGCCGTGGGCGAGGGCCGTGTGACCGTCACCTTTAAGATAGAAGAAAATAAAACAACCCAAAATAATTGACAGAGATGAAAACCAAATGGATTGCAGCATGCATGGCTATAGCGATGATGGCGGCATGCACGACGAACGAACCGAAACAAGAAAACGAAAAGGATATGGCAAAATTGGAAATGACACAGGAGTGGGACAAAACTTTCCCGCTCAGCGACAAGGTGGAGCACCGCAAGGTGACGTTCCACAACCGCTACGGCATAGAGCTGGCGGCAGACATGTACACCCCCAAGAGCTGTGAGGGCCGACTGGCGGCCATAGCAGTGAGCGGCCCGTTCGGCGCCGTGAAGGAGCAGAGCAGCGGCCTCTATGCCCAGCACATGGCCGAACGCGGCTTCATCACCCTGGCCTTCGACCCCTCGTTCACGGGCGAGAGCGGCGGCGAGCCCCGCCGCATGGCCAGCCCCGACATCAACACGGAGGATTTCCTGGCGGCGGTTGATTTCCTGTCGGTGCAGGAGAATGTGGACCCCGAGCGCATCGGCATCTTGGGCATCTGCGGTTTCGGCGGCATGGCAGTCAACGCTGCTGCCCTCGACCCGCGCATCCGCGCCACGGTGGCTATGACGATGTATGACATGAGCAAGGTGGCACGCGAGGGCTATTTCGGCAGCACCGACAACCCCGAAGCACGCGACGCGCAGCGTCAGGCCTGGGCCGCACAGCGCACGGAAGATTACCGCACCGGCACCTATAAGCGCGGCGGCGGAGTGGTGGACCCCCTGCCTGAGGATGCCCCTTGGTTTGTGAAGGACTATCACGCCTACTATAAATGCCCGCGGGGATACCACGAACGCAGCGGCAACAGCACCGACGGCTGGAATGTGACGGGCACGATGTCGTTCCTGAACCAGCCCCTGTTGGACATGGCCGCCGAGATCAAGACCCCTGTGCTGCTCGTGCACGGAGAGAAGGCACACAGCCGTTATTTCAGCGAGTATGCTTTCGAAAAGATGACCGGCAAGCATGTGGAGGGCCAGAGCGCCACGGTGGGCAACAAAGAATTGATGATCATACCCGGAGCATCGCACGTGGACCTTTACGACGACGTGGCGGGAGTCATCCCCTACGACAAGCTGGAACAGTTTTTCCAGCAGAACCTGCTAAACGAGAAGAACTAAAAATTGAGGATTGAGAATTGGAAACGTTCAATTCTCAATTCTTTTTTAAGGCGGTAGGCGTCATGCCGAAATGGTTTTTGAACTGACGGGTGAAATGCTGCGGATGCTCATAGCCGAGTAGTTCGGCGGTTTCGGCCACGGTGTGGCCCCCGATGAGCAGCGTCTGCGCACGCTGCATCACGAAGCGGCGGATGGCCTTTGTGGCGCTTTCACCCGTCAGTTGGCGTATCAGGTCGCCAAAGTAGTTGGGCGAGAGGCACAGCTCCTGTGCGCAGTATTTGACCGAAGGGAGGCCCTGCTCGCGATAGCGCTCGTCGGCATAATAGCGATGGAGCAGCCTGTCGAGACGGCTGAGCAGACCCGACTGCGACGGGAGGGAGCTTGCCATCTGGCGCGAGTAGTAGCGGCCGATGAGCTCGAGAAGGATGGCTATGTGTGCGGCGACGATGTTGTCGGTATGGTCGTCGGCCGGGCGGCGCAGCTCGGTGCGGATGGTGTCGAAGAGGTTTGCGATGGTGTCGCGTTCGGCATCGGCCAACAGGAGAGCCTCGCTGGTGCTGTAAGCGAAGTAGGTGTAGCGGTGCATGCGGCGACCCAGCTCGCGGCCAACCAGCAGCGCGGGGTCGAAGAGGAAGGCCCACCCTTTGGAGCGGTGGGGCTGGCCGTCGTCGGTCTTGCCACCAATCTGGCCCGGGGCCACGCACATCAGGGCATGGTGGGCCAAATCGTAGTTCACTATTCCATAGGTGAGCCCTTCCGTCACCTCGTCGGCCAGAAAGATGCCGTAGACATCGTAGCGGTTGAGGCTGTGGCGGAAATGCTCCAGCTCGTCGTAGTGAATCACACTCACATGCCGATGCAGCACCTCGGCCCCTTGATAGCGGGCGTAATCGTTGACAGTATGTACGTTAAGCACTTGGTTCATATCCTACTCTTTGCTGCAAAGATACGACTTTTTTTGCAAAAAAGGGGGCTGCCACCGTCAGATGGCACCGGTTTTGCTGAGGCTGTGAATGGCTCTTGGTGCGGACGAGCGGCCATCGAGGCAGTAAGACGCGATGATGCACCACCGGTGCGGAATCTGTAAACTGGGTACTAATCTCAGCAGTTCGGGTAGGCGAAGAATGAAAATATGGTTGTACTTTTGCAGTTGGAAATTTAAACAACAACGATTTTATAACAACATTAACTATCAATAGTTTATGAGAGAAGAGAGAATTGCATTGGGTACCTGGGCATGGGGCTCGGGAGCTTTTGGGGGCGACACGGTATATGGTGTCAGCACCGATGAGAAGAACCTGCAGCCGGTGTTTGATGCCGCGGTGCGCAGCGGACTGCGCCTGTGGGACACCGCAACGGTGTATGGAATGGGTGAGTCGGAGCGTATCCTTGGCACACTGATGCGCCGCGCCCCGCGCGAGGAGGTGCTGGTGTCGACCAAATTCACGCCGCAGCTTGCAGAGATGTATGACAACAGTGTGGAGCGGATGGCCGAGGCTTCGATGAAGCGTATGGGCATCGACTACATCGATGTGTATTGGATCCACAACCCGATGGATGTGGAGCGATGGACCCCTGGACTGATACCGCTCCTGCAGTCGGGCAAGGTGAGACGCGTGGGTGTCTCGAACCATAATATCGAGGAGATTCGCCGTGCCAACGAAATCCTGGGGCAGGCGGGCTTCAGGGTGAGTGCCGTACAGAACCACTACTCGCTGCTTTACCGCTCGAGCGAGCGCGGCGGCGTGCTCGACTACTGCCACCAGAACGGCATTGAGTTCTGGTCATATATGGTGCTGGAGCAGGGTGCCCTGACGGGCAAGTTCTCGCCGGAGAACCCCATGCCGGCCGAGAGCGACCGCGGCCGCAAATACAACCCAGTGCTGCCGCAGCTGAAAGCCTTGACCGACGAGATGTCCGCCATCGGCGAACGGCACAACGCCTCTTGCTCGCAGGTGGGGATTGCATGGGCTGTGGCCAAAGGCACGATGCCCATTGTCGGAGCTACGAAGCAACACCACGTGACCGAGGCCGCTGAGGCCGCCGAAATACGGCTCACCGACGAAGAGGTGCAACGGCTGGAAGCGCTGGCTGACGCCACCGGCATCGACACCCGCGGCGACTGGGAACACACCATGGAGAATTGAAAACTGCACCCCTTAATTAATCATTCAAATGAAAAAGAACATAGGAAACAAACTGGCCCTCTACCCCACTCCGGCCACGGTGGTGGGTACCGTCGGCGAGGACGGAAAAGTGAACTGGATGCTGGTGGCCCATGTGGGCATAGTGAGCCATTCGAAACTGATGTTGAGCGTACATTCCGCTCACTATAGCGTCAAAGCCATAGATGCTACCAAACGGTTGGCGGTGAATCTTATTGACGAGGAGTTCCTGGCCACCGCCGACTATGCAGGCACCGTGAGCGGAGCCAAGACCGACAAATCGAGGCTGTTCAAGTACCATCTGGGCGAGGCCGGGATGCCCATTATCGAGCAGTCGCCGTTGGCTATGGAGTGCGAGGTAATTGACACCTACGAGATAGACGGCTTCAAAAACTATGTCTGCTCCATACTGGGTACATACGTCGAAGAGGAGAAACTCGACGAACAGGGGAAACCGGACTATGCAAAGTTGAGACCCGTCCTGTTTGAGATGCCTACATACAAATACCTGCGCACGGGCGACGTGTTGGGCGACTGCATGAAAATGGGCAAGGCCTTAGGTGTAACAATTAATGGGAACGAGAGATGAAGAGAATATGCTATCTGGCTTTGTGCCTGACCCTTTGCCTGACGGCTTGTGCCAAGAACCTGCCAGCCCGGAGTGTCGCTCCACCCGACTCGACCGAGCAGAACACCCCCGCCGCAACCGTTTACTTCACCAGCGACATCAGCGCCGAAGGGCTGGTGAAAATATATCAGGCTCTCGGAGTAACTGCCCACGGCCGTGTGGCAGTGAAGATTTCCACTGGCGAGTCGAGCCACAGCAACCACTTGCGTCCTGACTTGATTGGCCGACTGGTGCGGCTGGTGGGAGGCAACCTGGTAGAATGCAACACCGCATACGGCGGCAACCGCAGCACCATCGAACGCCACCGCAAAGCCATAGCTGAAAGGGGATATGACAGCATTGCCACAGTGGACATCATGGATGAGGAGGGTGTCATCCACCTGCCCGTGACCGATTCCTCACATATCCGTTACGACATTGTAGGCTCGCATCTTGCCAACTATGATTTCATGATTAACCTTGCTCACTTCAAGGGGCACGCCATGGGCGGTTTTGGAGGGGTGCTCAAAAACCAGTCGATCGGTGTGGCATCGAGCAGCGGAAAACTCTATATCCACTCGGCAGGGCGCAGCACCACACGATGGATGAGCAGTGACCAGGACGGCTTCTTGGAGTCGATGGCCGCTGCGGCACAGGCCGTACACAACTATTTCAAACAGGAGGGGCGCGACATCATCTACATCAACGTGATGAACAACCTCTCGGTGGATTGCGACTGCGACGGCCATCCGGCCGCTCCACGCATGGCCAACATCGGCATACTGGCCTCAACTGACCCCGTGGCACTCGACCAAGCCTGTCTGGACCTTGTGTTCAACCACCAGAACACTCCGCAGGATAATGCCGAACCCCTCATCAAGCGTATCAACAAGCTGCATGGCACCCACACCGTGGAATATGCCGAACAGATTGGTCTTGGCACCCGCAAGTACACCCTTGTCAGCATCGACTGACCCAAAGACAGGCAATCTAAGACATCGTATTAAACAGCAACATAACAAAATGAAACATATTGTTACAATTCTTTGCATGGTGGCCGTACTCATGGGTACGGAAGCTTATGCTCAAAACAGAAAGGAAAACAAAGAAATGAAACACACACTTGTGGCCTACTTCTCGGCCACTGGAACCACCAAAGCCGCCGCTCAAAGGCTGGCAAAAGAGAAAGGGGCTGACCTTTTCGAGATCGCTCCTGCCGTGCCATATACCTCGGCCGACCTCGACTGGCACGACAAACAGTCACGTTCGTCGAAAGAGATGAAGGACAAGTCGTCTCGTCCCGCCATCAAGAACACCTGTGCCAACATTGCGGACTACGACACCGTGTGGATAGGATTCCCTGTGTGGTGGTACACGGCTCCCACCATCATCAACACCTTTATCGAAGCCCACAACCTAAGTGGCAAAGTAATCTGCGTCTTCGCCACCAGTGGCGGGAGCGGAGTGAAAGGCTCGGCAAGCGACCTGAAGAAAGCTTACCCCCAATACACCTGGGGCGAGAGCCGACTGATGAACTGAGGTCATATCTATGCCTAAAGAAGACGTCTGTCAATCACCCCTTGGGGCGAGATAATAGAACCCTCCCTAAGGTGATGAGAGCTGAGGATTGAGAATATCACTTCTCAATCCTCACTTTTTTAGTGGCAATCATGTCGGGCAGCGCAATGCGCAACAGGTAAGAGCCAGCGGGAAGCGAGGAAAGGTCGAGCCGGGATGAGCCATGGAAAGTTGCCATACGTCGCCCCTCAACGTCATACACTTCCACCCACAGCACCTGGGCAGCATCTATCACAACTCTTCCAGTGGTCGGATTGGGGTAGACCTTTACGGCTGGGAACGTTGGGAGAGTGTCGATGGATTGTGGACGGCTGCCCCCTTCTGCCAACACCAGAATCACGGTGCTGTCGCAGCCCTGCGTGGTGGCAAACCGTTGTATGTAGGTGCCTGGATGGGTGTAGGCACTATCGTTCCACAGGTAGATTCCGTTCATAAGGGAGTCGCTGAGGGTGTCAACCACGGAGTGGTAAACCACAAGGTGGTGGCTCACTATCGAATCACAGCCTGTGGTGGCGGTGAGCAACTCGGTGGTATCGGCACCGTCAGTGTAACAGACACCATGCCACAGAAGAGTGTCGCAAGCCGAAACTGTGTCGGCTGCGGCATACGACTGGTGAACCGTGAGGTTCAGCAGGAGAAGTGAGTCACAACCATACATGCTGTGGGCCATGAGGGTGTCCGAAACTGAGGCAGTATAGGTGACACCGTTCCAGACAAGACTGTCGCACGCCACGACTGTATCGATGCTCACTGTGACGGGGTGGATGGTGTAATTGACCAGCAACACGGTGTCGGCCGTGCCGGAGCCGACATAAGTACCATTCGAGGCAACGGCTGTGCTCACGGTGTCGGTGCCGATGATGTAGAGATCGCCCACACAGAGGTTGTCGTCGCGGAAAGCCACAGGCTGCGCCATGCGGGGAAGGACAACGTTGTCAATCCACGCACAGTCGCTGTTGCGGTTCACACTATAGTCCTTCTCGTAGGTAAAGCGGAGGGTGTGGCTGCCAGCAGGGATAGGCACAACGGCTCGGGTCCAGTCCACCAGACCGGACTCGGTGATGAGACTGGTATTGTCCAGATAGACGTGGAACTTATCATAGTTGGCTTCGGACGAAACCTTGTAGAAGAACGCAACACTATCGGGCTGGGAGAGGGTAAGGGGAAGACTGATCTGGGCCGTCTGGTTGTGGGTGAGGCTTGCCGACGAACGGAGGCAGTAGGTGCCGGCATACGAGCCAGAGCTGGCAAAGGTCCAGGGGTAAAGACCCTGCACCCAACCACTGGTGTGGAAAGTGCCGCCCTCGAAGGTCTCAATGGGCGGTGTGCCTACATACAGGGGGTATTGACAGGGGGTAGAAGGCCACGACTGGAAGCCGACGGTGAGTGGGACTTCGATTGCCTGGGGCAGAAGACTGTCGGCATGGAGAGGAAGGGAGAATGCGACGGAGTCGCCCGGCGCAAGGGTAAACAGCGACGAGGAGTAGGTGGCAGCCGTGGGCAGTGCCAGCAGACGGGTGGGCGAAGTGACCATGAGGCGATCGGAATGGAGAGGGGCATGGCCGTGGTTGACCAACACAGCTGTGAGGGTGGCCGTGGAGCCGGGAAGTATGCTGCCACCTGCCACAACAAATCGGAAATCAAAGGCTGGGGCGTTGAGTGTAAGGTCGTAGATGGCAGTGTTGGGGGCTGCAAGGCTGGCGGACTGGGTGGCGGTAGCAAGGCGTACAGTAGAACCGTCTGTCACCTGTCGGCTCACAATGGCTTGCCACAGGAATGTGGCGGTGTCGCCAGCGGGAAGGCTGTCGACCGAGGCCGTGGAAGGGACAAGGGTAAGGGCGGCGCTGTCGGTCGGAGTGACAGAAAAGGTCAGATTGGTGGCACTGCTGTCGCCCAGATTGACGAGAGTGATGGCCAAGGGGACTGTGTCGCCCGCATCCAAGGGCTGGAGAGCCCTGACCGAAGCCACCACCGGATAGGCACCACTGGGGTTCACCACCTGCAAAGGATGGAAGGCCGTACGGTACTGCTGGGCCGAGGCAGCCAACTCATAACCTCCCACAGGCAGGTAGGATGGGAGGGAGAGGGTCACGGTACCCGTGTTGTCGGCATAGCCCGCCACCACCAGCATGTGCGTGACAGTATCGGTGAGAGCTATATAAGCATAAGGCGCAGCGGTAACTGTGATATGCGACATCCCCGCAACGACCATCGACGGGGCCGAGATAGACATGAGCTGGGCTTGGGTGAGGTAAGGCATGACCGAGGGGTCGCCCATGAGGTGATAGATTTCCCAATAGTAGAGCTTACGACTTGACGTGGAACTCTCCACAGCCATGTTGCCAGCCATCATGACAGATGCCTGGGTGAGCGCCCACTGGCTGTAGGGTTCGCCATGAGTGTGGCACAGGCGGTCGTAGGCACCAAGGTTGGCACTGCTGTATGCCATCGACATAGTGGGGCCGATACTGCTGCGCAAACCAACCGCCCAATAAAAATCCTCGTACCAATAGGTGCTGTTGCTGCCACCTATATAGCCCACAGCTCCGCAGTAGTTATTCTTGCGCAAAAGGGCTTCGCCAAAGCAGGTGGCAGTCTCGAACTTATTCGTCAGGCAGCAGTTGCCTATCATCAGGCCAAACTTCTGGGCGTTGGTCATGGCGTTGATGTGCGTAGTGGTGAAATTGGGTGTTCCCCAACTGGTGGCACTCCCGTGGGCCGAATAGTTTATCCAGCCAGCCCCCTGGTTGTAGTAGTTGCGCACGGTGGCCGAATTGGACGAAGCGCTGCTGCCTATTGTCACACCCGTTGCGGAGGGGACAATAGAGGTATTGTTCTTAAAATAGCGCACTTGCGAAAAGCCCTGGGAGGCGTTGATATAATGGGTGGCGGCATAATCCATGGCAGGGTCGGCATGGGTGTAGCCATAATCGCCCGACGAGCCTCCGTCGACACCCGCCACAAGCACCGCACGGTCCAAAAACGAGGGGTCGGCAAAGGTGTACTGCTCATACATGAGTGTTTTCTCAATCTGAGGAGTTAGCTGGCTGACGTTCTGTGCCGAGAAACGGCCGCAATAGCAGTCGGGGATGTTGTCGCCAGTGGTCCAGCTGATATAGTAGAGGTCGGTGATGTGTTCTGAAGAGGTGGTGCCTGTGAAGGCGGGCAGCTGCTCGTGGTCGCCCACCAGCAGGAGGAACGTAGGGGCAGGGCATGCCGAGGTGGCGTTGGTATACTGGCTCCGAACATAGGCGGCGATGGATGTGGTGGTCGTACCCACTGCTGAGGAGTCGGTGTAGACTATGTCGGTGAGGAAGCCTTTGCGACGTTTCCACTGCACAAAATCATCCAGCTGTCCGCGGAAGGTGCTGTGCGCCACGATAAGGTAGCGGATGGGGGCCGCTGTGCGCACCGATTTGGGGTAAAGGCTATTAAGTATCGAGCCTCCGATGCCGAAGGCCGGAGAGTGGTAACGTTTGAAGAGGTTGATAGAGGCCGACTGGTCGGCTCCTGTATAGCGCACTGTGACTACCGCATGGCGGCAAATGACAAGCAGGCCTCGCACAGGATTGTAGCGCACAGGCGAGAACTGGAGACGTGCCAAACGACGGTCGCGGGCAATGCCGACGGGTTCCACCAAAGCCTCCTCCTGCCCGTAAAAGGCATCGGAGGCGTAAAGCTTGGCATTATAAACCAGCTTGGCAGGCGTGGTGTCGGACTTGCTGCGCGAAGGCTGCGTGGGCATGAGCGGAGAGCCGCTGAGCTGGAGGGTGTCATATTGGGCGTCGCTCACCGTCACCTCGAAACCACTGCAGAGGGGCACCTCTATCAACTGCGAGAAGGTGGGCAACAAGGGAGCCCCCTCGGCCGAGGAGGGAAGGTAGCCGTCGATGGAGACGGTGGTGAACGGCCGTCCGTCCAAAACGGTTTGTCCAAAGGTTACAGGCTGGGGGTCGAAAACCACCTGAAGGCTGTTCCAGTCGTCGTGCACCACCTGCTGCGAGCATACAGCCCGGGGCAAAAAGAGGGCAAAAATTACAAAAAGGACATATAATAAACTCTTCATCATGATACTTATATATTTGTGTGTGTTACTCTTGACGTGTGATAAACCAGCCCACCTCGGGCCGGAGGGCGAAAGACGCAACATCCTGGGTGAGACCCACAAATCCCGTCCATAGGGTGAGGTCGGTCTTTTTGCC
>Ga0247611_10008570_pt1 | contig 12567 bp, 13 predicted proteins | sample 177DNAGHGhighgp2_FD_192422 | JGI IMG/M metagenome (GOLD analysis project Ga0247611, IMG submission 192422) | Sheep rumen microbial communities from Palmerston North, Manawatu-Wanganui, New Zealand - 1770 DNA GHGhigh gp2 | ecosystem: Host-associated > Mammals > Digestive system > Stomach > Rumen... | reverse complement strand
AGACGAGAGGAAGCCCTGTTCCTTGTCATTGTGGTGGGTATGCCCTCCACCATATCTGGTTCTTCCATTCCTTTATATCCAGCACCTGCTGGAACGAGAAAGCGGTGTTTATGATACCGTCATCCGCGTAACGGAAACAGTACCATGAGCACGGCTTTCAATACACAAACAAAAAAAGGCAGGTCATTGCACAAGTGCAACGTCCTGCCGCCATTAAGCATATATGTAGCTATTGTATGAAAGAAAACTTCTTTCCGTTAGAAATATAGATACCCTTACTTGGCTTAGTCACTTTAATGCCATTCAGATTATAGATTTTTATGTCTTTGTTTGGGGGCAACTCTCTGATGTCGATCTGTGAGACATCGGGGTTCCTCTCTTCTTCAAATCCCAGTTCCTTTGCCTTGATGGGCATTCCTGTAGGGACTTTCAAATATGCCTTGTTATAGTTGATATACCCGTCCGAGACATAGCGCCTAAACCAGTCATCATACATACCATAGGTCAGAAAGGTGTCTCCAAAGTCATCTTCCATTTCTGTTGTCACCCATTTCTCCTGATCGGCCCCGGCAAGTAGGTTTACCTGGTCATCAGCCAACTTAATCTGCCCATCCCCCGTCGAGTAATCTTTCTCGCCTATTTTGTAATAGTAGGTAGTATAAGGGCTCCCCTCAATGATGACACCGTGATAGGACTCCATTCCTGTATATCCCTCCTCATTGGCCCTTTCTCGTGACGGCACATAAGTGATCGGAGAAACCGTCACATTCGTATGGCTGTCATTGATGCCAGAGGCTAGATAGATCTTACATCCCTTGGTAATCGTCTCATCTGAGAAGTCCATGTCGAAGTCCCTGCATAGCGTCTGGTACTGATGAGTCAACGTCACAGGAATTTTGTATGCCACCCGGTAGCCCTCCCAGGTTCCTGAAGAGTATTTCTCCTCGAAAACCGACTGTTTGACATAAATAGTCACATAGTTCTTCCTTGAATAGTTCTTTAGTCCGGATGGGATAAAATCCCCCATGATGTAGATTGCCCTCAAACCAGTAAGCGTTCCCAAACCATAGGGGAAATCTTCAATCTCTGCCGGAATCGTCACCTCTGAGATACTAGAACACATCTCAAGACAACCACCGTCCTTCAAGTCCTTCATGTGTGACGGAAGTGTCAGATGTTTGAAAACACATTCCTCAAATGTATACCATCCGAATTTTGTTACGGAATTTGGCAGTTCCAGAGTCCTCAGTTTCTTGCATCTTGTGAAGGCCTGCTTTCCGATGCTCTTCACCGTGGGAGGAATATAAAGGTGCTCCAGTTCATAACACTCGTAGAAGGCAGCCTGTCCGATACTTGGCACCCCATATGGAATGTTCACCTCCTTCAGCTTATAACAGCGGAAGAAAGTATAGTCCGGGAATCTGACGCATGACTCAGGAATGCGAATGGACTCCAAGTTATCACATTCTGCAAACATAAAGTAGCTTAATCCCGTAAGATGTTCTGGCAGGCTGACATACCGTAGGTTCTTACATCCCTGACAAACGTACCAGTAGCTGAACTTCATATCATCATTTGGAAATACCAGACTGTCCAGAGACGTACACTCCTTGAAACCAAGGCTGCCCACGTAAGTAATTGACTCCGGGATCTTCACCGAAGTCATCCCAGTGCATTTCCAGAAGGCCTGGTCTGCAATCTCCGTCACCGTATATATGACATCGTTGTTGCTGACCGATTCAGGGATGATCACCTTTCCAGAAATCTCAGTGGATGTTGCCTTTACTGATACCGTTCCAGCGTTTCCTTCTTCAGTCAGAACAGTGAAGGTCAAGTCACCAATTGTAAAGCTGTCATTGACGGCAGCAGATGCGCTGAAAGATAAAAACAACGCCGAAAAGAGTAAATTGATTTTCCTCATACTTGAATAATATTTAAGTGAATACTAATCATCCCATATATTTGACGGCCTGGAATTCCAGTCATTCCCCCCGTCCATCCACCCGTCGTTTTGCTTCGCCTGACTTTCCTCCGGCGTTGTCGTACCTGAGACAGTAATCATAAGATTGTTGTCAGACTGGATGTTGATCACTTCAATCTGCGGTTTCTGATAAGGTCTCTTTTTCATTTCCTTTTGTTCTTTGCTTTTGTCATTCATAAAAACTGTTGTTAAAAATGCTATTTCGAAAGCAAAGTTACGAAAGACGAATTGCAATAATAGTGCTAATTCGTGTGATTGTGCATAGTATTTAGCGAAAAAGTAGTTCTGTCATCTTTTGACCACATTATGACAATTCTTTGTCTATTTGCCCAAGCATGGAGAAATTAAGCATAGAAGAAGGTTTGGTGATTGTTGTCGTTTGATATATATAGTTCCACCATTTAATTAATAAAAGCCCGCATCATCACGACGTGGGCTTTCTCAAAATGAATGTCCAATTTAAAACTAAGCATATGAAACTATTGCAAATCTGTCATATAATCTACTAAAGAGGTAGGACTTGATAATCGTATCCCTCATAATCCCTTCTGGATATGACAAAATAATGTCACTCATGTTTTTGGAAATCTTCGTCATCGGTAATGTCCTGTAGTCCACGTCGGCCTGAATAGCATAGTCCCCCTGCATGGTCTTGAAGATTCTGGGATTGCGGAAGAATACCGAAGATCTCACGCCTGCATTCAGCCCATGTGGTGTCAATCTCATCCTGTCAAAGGAAACTTCCAGTTCTGAATCAAAGAATGCAAAGTTTTTCTCATGAAGAGAGATGGGCATGCTATTCACATTGAAAAAAACGACAGGCTGGCCTCCACACAGCCAGATTGTTCGTGGGCTATCTTGTGTTATTTTCAGAGCGTCCACTCCGAAAGACCATGCAGAGTTAGAAGACTTCATCACCAGGATGCCTTCAGGATGGATGCGCTTGTTCCTCAGATACTCTATATAAATCATTTCTGATAGGGCCTTATCATAGTCCACCTCTTCTGGGCTTATTTCCTTCTTCATTCTTTCTTCATCCATCATCAACAGTGACAAGTTGAGTGCCAAGTTGTTGATGAGTGGTATCTTTTCATATACAACGTTCCACCCTGCATGGTCAATCATGTTGTAGGGAGCGCCATCCTCATCATACACCCCGAAAACCTCCCCGTCCTTGAATATAAATGGGAATCTCCTCTCACATTCCAGTCCATTGACAATGGGACTATAGGTCAGTCCCTGAGAGGAACAAACCAGGCTTTTCTGTGAAATCAGAGATTTGAAAAAGTCAATGGTCTGTTGGGAGTCAGCCAAGATAAGCTCATCCCTACACCTTGTATTGAAATCTATAGGATAGTCACATTCCATGACAACCAGATTCAGGTTCTGCTTTTTCAAAAATTCATACCCTTTGGGGTAGACATACATGAAACTGCAACTACAAAGATCCTTCAGTATCAGAGAAGACAGTTCCCATCCAAACTTCAGGTAGAGAGATTCCGCATCCTCATCAAATGCAGCATACTGGCCACTACTTTGTCTGAAAAGGAAGATGGCATCAGGGTTTTCCTTTCTTAGTCGGTGTGAGATGTCAAGACATTTTTCAACATCTTTAGTGAAATAGTAGGGACTATAGTCTTCCTCTCCTATTTTCCTGATAAGTGAAACAGCCTCTTCAAGGACATCCTCAGTCATCGTTATCAACAGAACATGAATCTCTCCGAAGCAACGATCAGCCTCATTTTTGAGAGAAGACTCGTTGAAGGCAGACAATTCCGTTTTCTCCAAGGCCGTCAACCATCTGTTCAATTCCGCGACATCCTTTACAGTTATCAAAGATTTGAACAGCGATTGATGCGTAATGTCATTCCGTTGCTCTGGATTTGCGTTCATCAAGGTTATTAACCTGAAGATTATCTCTTCAAATTTGTCCAACATGTTATAATCGTTCATCATATTTACGGTATAGGTATTTCAATTGTCTTAAAAATGTTTCTTCCGTCTTTATCCAGGAACATCCAACGCTCTGCTTTATAGGAAAGGCCATCTTTGTTTATAGCTTCATAATCCACCTTAATCTTCCATCCGGACCATTCTCCTTTCTGTTTAGACCCACGGATCAAAGGCCGAATCTCAGCCATCGCCCTCATCTGCCTTTCCGCAAGGAACATCACATCACGGTCGTTGGGATTGAACTCCGTCATATTGTTTGTTCTCCTCATGATCTCCTCTGACACTTTCTGCATTATCATCACCATTCCCTGAACTTCATTCTGCGAGAAGAAATTTGTTCCGAAGGCTGAGTCTGGCTCAGAGACGGCAAGAATCTTCAACTGATTGGGATTGTCAACAGACTGGCGAATGTTCTCTTCTGCCAGGTTTGCCATCCGCTCTTTCTGATTGCATGCGATGAGAAAAAGCGTTGCTGTCAATAGATAGATGATTCTTTTCATATGACTAATATTTAGCAGAATAGTTCCTGATGTTGGAGAATGCCTTGAACTTAATCCTTTCCTTTACGGGAACATACGTCCATTGCCCATTCGGCAGTTTCACCTTTCGGGCAGCAGATCTTACCAAAAATAGCTTTCCGAAATCAGGGATGATTACCTCATCCCCATTGTCAAGTGAATCACCGACAATGCCAAGGATGGCATCTATCGATTTCCTTACTTGTGCCTGCGTGAGACCACATTTTTCAGCAGCACCCTGAATCAGTTCGTTCTTGTTCATACCTGTTAGAATTTAATGATTTTAAGTTTGTCGGGACTCAGTCCCAGTTTCTTGTAGTACACCCTTCCGTTGGCCTTGAACAGCTCCAGTGTATCCCTTGTGGCACCTTCCTCACAAATCTGCTTCATCTCATCTTTGGAAAGAGTGTGCCCGCAAATGTTCCTCCATACCGAAAACCTGCACTGCACCTCTGGATTACTGTAGTTCGAGCAGTTGAAGGCTACGGGACTGACTAGAATATCTCCGCCGCAGACTGGGCATTTCGAGATATGAGAATCCAGTCCTATTGTGCCGTCCTCCTTGATAAATAACGTAGAGGAAAAGACCTTTCCCTGTTGGTTGGTAAACCCATCCAAAATCTCAGATTTCCCACTCAGGAAGGTCTCCGTCTCCTCGTCCTGAATATTTCTTCCGCAGATAACTCCATTCATCTTGAAGGTGCATGTCTGCTCATGGAGCAGGCTGTTTTCACATGCATACCCCTTGCTTGTCTTTAGCATACGTCCGCCACAGATGGGACATTTCCCCCTCATATAGTGCGCTTTAAGGTCTATGCATATCTTTCCATCCTTGATGATGAAGAAGGCGTTGAAAGGTTGGCCGATCTTGTTGACCATCTGCAGTTCACGCGTCCGTCCTTCCGTTATCAGTTCCCTTACTAGCTCCTCATCCAGCACAACTCCATGTTGCACTTTATAGATGGTAAAGTTGCATTTACTTTCCTTTGAATGATTTTTTCCGTTACACTGATACCCCAAGGACGTGGAGACAATCTCTCCCTCTCCGCAAACCGGGCATCTTCCGATGATATTTGATTCTTTTTCTTGTTTCATTTTTTAAGTGCTTTTTGTTGGTCTCATCAATCCACAAGCCGCTCCTTAAAAATGTTTCAAAATAAAGCTAAGAAGTTAAAGGTATTGCCATTCATAGATCAGGCTCTCCACGATAGCCTTCCCCGACATTACCGTAGCCCACCCTTCTGGATCGAGCCCATACCAGAGGTCCTGCCATGACATCGTCCTAATCTGCCACGCCAGTAGCCAAAGGTCAGTGTTGATGTTCTCCAGCTTTGTGACCACTTCGTTGGCAACATAGTATCGTTCTGCAGAGTTCAGCAGGTTCACCTTGTGCTTTTCCGTCTTCGGGTCTCCTTTATCATCATATCCATCCACGTTATAAGACCCGCTCGTGACAAGCTGGCTCATGAATGGGTACAGACTGGCCATTTGGGTGGCGGCATCCGTCAATTCATCCGATACCAGCAAGGCAATCGCCGTTCCTTTCAGATGTCTTGGTACTGCTTTCCTCACGAGATTCATGTTCTTCGGAATCTCCACCCCTACCAGCTGGGCAGCCCTTTTGATTTGGTATAGGTTCTGCATTACTCCTTGTGCATTGCTCAGATAGTCCAGCATCTTGTTCTCTACTTGATGCATTCTGTCCATGGCCACACTTACCGCTGCTTCAGCTGCGATAATCTTGTTCTGTGTCTGTTCCCTGTCCTTGAATATCTTCTTCAGGATTTCCGTCTGTGCAGCTACGGCACCCGTCAAAGTCGGATCCGTCTGCTGCGCCGATGCGGCCAGGCTGGCACAGAGCACCAGTACCATGTTAATTGTTCGTAATCTCATAGATATATTTCTCTTTTTTACATTTCTCAACAGTGCTCCGGATTATTCCGACCAAATCCACGTCAGCAGAGACTCCGGCTATCTTCGTGACGGCGTCAGACTGGTCAGTAGAGTAGAGGAATACTGTCTTCACTCCCAGCATTTGTTGGAGGAAAGACTGACGTTCCCTATAATCAGTGATTCTGTACATCTCCAGATAGTCAGAAGACTTTGAGAACACACCGCTGTTTCTGCATAGCATTTCCTCGTCGATTATCCAACTCACGTTCACCAGTAAGATATACCTGATGATTAACACAGACAGCAGGAATACGGAGAGACAACCCACGACTGTTGCGATGAGTCCGTCTGATTGGTGCAAGAGCACTGGAGTCGCACCTGCCAGCAATGACATAACAGCCAAGAGACCTGCATCCTCAGCAATGAATTCCCTATAATCAACTTTTACTTCCATACTCACTGTATCTTGATACCTTTTCTTCTCTCCGCCAAGGCCGCATCCCTTTGGAATTTGTTGCTTTCAGCCTTTTGGATATACGGTCTCCTCATTACCACATCATTCCAGTCCTTGAACTCCTCAGGCGGTTTCCACTGTTGGATGCGATTACAAAAATTGACATGCCTGTCCAGTTCCTTTACCGTGGTCTTTTCAGGATCGAGGAGGATCTCCTTCCCACCAGCCTTGATGCGGACGGCCTCGTCAGTCTTCACCACATTCAGGTGCATACCGCTCACGATGCCAGCCATTCTAATTCCATATACACGCCCAGCCAGGTCATTGTCAAAGCAATCCACGGCGTTTGCATTCGCATAATGCCTCATGATGCCGGCTACCTGCAGGTCTGAAAAAGTTCCTCCGATAGAGACGAAGACAGAGTTGTCCTTGTCCAGTTTCAGCCTATTTACCTGATAGAATGCCATGATGTCATATGCACTCTCGGCAAAATATACGTTCTCCACCCCTCTCGGGTTACCATAAGGAGACATGTCCACGATCCATGCTGCCGTTGTCGAGTTTGTCCCGGTTGCTTTGCTCTTGAACTTGTTGAATCCACGTATCTCATACCCCACGACATCATCCTTTCCCGGTTCCCGATATGGAAAGCCGATGTTATAGTTCCTGTAACTCTCCATTTTCAGGTCCCTGATTCTAACGATGAAGGGAGAGAAAGCCTCTAAAGTCTCCTTTGTGATGCCCCGTGGTGTCAGGAAAGTCATACCTGCCACCATATGCTCTGCAATAGGCTGAACGTCATATCTCTCAGGGGAAAACGACTGTCTGCCAGAGTATCCCATCTTGTCCAGGTAGGCGCTGTCTCCATATTCTGGTATCGGTTCATTTGCCATCCGTGACAATACCTTTCCCACGATCTCCCATTGATTTCTTCCAGTCTCATGGAAGCTATGGATGTTCTCGGTGATAAACGAGATTACATCCCCTCCTCCTTGGCCAGAGTGCCTGAAGTACGACTGGTTCGCCTTGTCTTTCGGTTCCCTGATGACAATCGTATCGATATGACTGTTGTGGGCATCACAGAGACACATCTCAATGTAGCGCCCCATCCCGGCCAACCTGTTAACACGGTAGCCCAATGAGTATGCCACGTCATCGATGCCGACACGTTCCTTAAGAGCCTTGAAATCTGGTAATCCCATATCCTTGTCAACCAATCTTGCGACTTCTAGATTCCTGTCTTTCCATATCCAGTACGTCATTGGCGTAGCTGCTCCTTAGTGTTGTATTCAGAAGATACTGCTTCTCCTGACCTTCTGGCAGCATGAAATACCTCACACCAGTTTCCTTGTCTATGGGCTTCATGCTGAGTTCCATCCCCTGATAGGAAGCGCGGACTGCATAGTCACCATTTTTCATCTTGATGATAGCACCATCCTCGAAGTTCACCTCCCGCCCTTTCTCTGAGTCCAGTTCTTGTTCCTTTCCGAGGATTGGAGACTCACCGAGGGCTATCTTCTGCTTGTCCACGGCCTCCAGCACCATGTTGGAAGCCTTGTTCACATCTGCCATGACCGACACGATGAACTTTGGGTTCTCCTTCAAGACAGATATCCACCCATCCAGATATGCCGCATTGTTATCCAATATTCTCCGGTCAAACCCCATGGCATATCCTACGTTGGCTGCCGTCAATTCTGCCACCAGCTCCTCCTTTGCGTATTTAGGATCGCCGAAGCGGTCACCCTTGATACGGTTCAACCTTTCTTCGGTACCAGTGGAATGCGCCATCTCATGCAGGGCAGAGGAGTAGAACTCCATGCCGTCCTTGTATACCTCCTCTGCAGTCTTTCCGATCTTGAACTGTTCCTTCTTGGGCACCACTATCTTATCATGGGAAGTACTGTAGTACGCACCCTCCGAGAACTGGTCATACTGGATGGGGCACAGCCATTCCTGCTTCTCGAACAGACGATCTAGAGCCGCATTAACATACATTCCTTTTGAATCCTTGATTTCTGGGACTTCAAATCGCGACAAAATCCTATCATACTTTTTCTTGTTTACCTCCTGCAGATTCGTCTGGTCAATGTTGAAGACGTTATATGCCCGGAGGAAAGGTTTGACAGAGAGCTGAGCACGCTCCTCCTTAGAGAGGTTCCTGTAATCTCCTCTGTCGACCTTCTTTCCGTTCTTGTCCTGGATGATGAAATCCCAGTAGATGACGGGCATTGCCTCTGCCCCCTTGTTGATTCGCGCGTTCTCCTTCTGGATTTGCAGAAATGTCATGTACACAGGAGTCTTATACCCCCTCATGGCTGAGTCCAGCTGAAGGAAAAAGGAGTTCGAGCCAGAGTAGTTCCTGCCAGAGATGTTCTGTGGCATGCCATAGACTGCTCCGTCTATCCATCCTTTTTTCCAGTCACCGGCCTTCATGCTCTCCATCCTAGAGATCATCATTTCTGTGAACTTCTCGATGGCCTTCTGGCCTTTTGACTTGAAGTCCCCTTGTGCTTGGTTATCAGAGTTTTTCTTCTTATACATGGTCACAACAGGTCGTCAAAGTCCTCGTACAAGCGTTCCTCTGTCATCTCCACAAACAGCTCAGCGTTTTCGTCCGAAGGCTCCACGCCATGTTCCTCACACCATTGGGCATAGTCATCAGCGTGGTCACCCTGTCTGACGAATTCCAGCCATCCAATCTTGTTGTCCTGCTTGAGTTGCACCAACTCTTCAAAAGTTTTTCTTGCCATAATGATTGTTATTTAGATGATGAAATCCAGTTGCCATGCATATCCTGACAACTGGTGATAACTATCGCTTCATGCCCACGGACTGCTCCTTCTTCTGACTTGATAAAAGCCCATTGATTTCCGTGTTCAGGTACTTCGCTGCCAACTGCTCGCGCGTTGCCGTCTTTGCCGTAAAGTATGAATAGCCATCGTCGAAGGACAGCGGCATCTTGGAAGTTCTCCCTTTTTCCCCGAGGTCAGCAGAGATATTCCATTGTCCCGACTGCTTATCCTTTGCAATACGGATGTCTTTTGCCTGCACCCCTTCAGGCAACTTATATTTCTCGTATGCCGATGCCAGGTGCAACTTCTCCCCGAAGTTCTTCTCGACGAGCTGTGCTGGCGTTGTCACGCGGTCGAAATACGCATTCAAATCCCTGAAGGACATCAACGTGGACATCTTCTGGTCTCCGACCACGGCATACAGTTTATACTTCCCGAAGTCTGGGCTCTGCTCGTTGTTCTCCTTATACACGTTCATCTTGTCGATCATCCTTCCGTCTGAGAGTTTGTTATCCGCCTTGTATTCCTCCGGCGAGACCTTCTTTTCCAGCTTCGTAGGATAATATGTCTTCATCAGCTGTTCTATCGAGGACTCCTTCTTCCTGTATGCCTCGAGGTCCTCGGCACTCATGATCATCGGGCGTAGCTGCTTCCCGTCAATCTTTGCCGTGAAATACCAAGTTTCCGGATTTCTGTTAGACTGGAAGACATGACCATGTGACACTTTCTCGCCATTTACCGTTATCATCTGCGGTTCGCGATGCTCTTTTTGTCCTTTGTCATTCTCTGTCTTCTCCTTCACCACTGGTTCCTCTTTTCCTTTCAGCTTGTTCACCTCCTCCTTGACGCTGGCAGAAACCGCCTGTTCTCTCACTGTCGAGATGTCATCTACGATGGCGACACGCGCTCCCGCCCGGATCAGCTTCGGGAGATAACTGTCAAGGGCATGATATGGGAACATTGCAAGTTGAGTCCCTTGCGATGCATCCTTTGGTCTAGTCAGTGTAATGCCCAGAATTTCTGATGTCTTTTTTGCATCCTCATTGACCATTAGGTAGAAATCCCCTTTTCGGAACAGCAGCACAGCATCAGGATGCTTCTCCTTCAACGATGCATACTCTTCGGCAAGCGTTGGTGTCTTGGCCTTCTTGCCGTCCTTCTCAACCTTTACTTCCGATTTCTCTTTTTTCGTAGCAGTCTTTTTTTCAGAACTTGCCTCCTGCTTATTCTGAAGGGTTTCCTCCTGCTTCACCACTTCCTGTTTTTTCCTGGTTGCCATACTGATTACAATTAACAGATTATACAAGGTACCGTCAATGACATGCGCTGTCGATGGAGGTTTGAATGCAATATAATAGAACATCAGGGAATGTAATGCTCCGAGACAGGCATTGCTATCTTTACAGAGCATTGCTCAATAGTATGAACTATTGAAGATTATGTTCCCAAAATGTCCCCATCATAGCATCAAACCATTTCGACAAAATGCGCTATGTACTTCTACCATGCGATGGCAAAAGGGGAAACAAAAGCATCCACTTTACGCCTATTCAGGAATGAAGGCGTTTTGTGGTTCATCAATAAAGACTCCCATTTTCGGCACTTAATTCGATTGATATAATTTTCCAGATTATATTAAAATGGGTGTTGGGCTGATTAGAGCTTCAGTCCGGAGCTTTTCTTCTCTTCTTTCTTTTTAGAATGCTGATGGTTCTCTTGATGGGATAGTCTGTCTACGACCTTCTGGTATTCCCATCGGTTTTCATCCGTCATGACATACCCCATAAAACCTTCATGCTCATGGTCGTACCGAATCTTCATCTGCCGTTCCCACTCCTTCATGTCGCCATTGACAACTTTGAAGCCCTGCGGTTCTTTCAGATCCACTCCCACAGTCACCTTCTGGTCACCAACGGCCAGTTCGATCGGCTTCCCCTCCATGGCAGCCTGTTTCTGGTTTGTACCCAGCTCGATGTCATTGATTTTCTCCATCTCCCGAAGCTTCTCAGAAATCTTCACACTGTGTGAGTCTTTCAGGATGAGAGACTTTGTCTCTGGATCCATCTGTACATACTTCTGCTTTCGGAGACCATCTTCCCGGATTTCTTTCCTGATAGCTTCCCCTGCTTTGATTTTCTGTAGCTCTTGGTCATTCAGCCGGATGCCCTCTCTGTCAATCTCCTTACGAACTTGATAGGTCATCAGGTTCACCTGCCCGTCATTACCCCGAACCAGCTGCAGTTTCATCGGGATCTCTAACACCTTGTTGTTAGTGGCTTCATACCTAGCCATGACAAGCGGTGTGACACTTCCGTTTACCAGAGGCTCGATAACCTCTTTGGGCATATTCAGCAGACTTTTTCTGCTGATTCCCAGTTTTTCCAGCTTCTGATAAGGAATTTCTTCTTCTAAAAACACAGTTTTACTTATCATACTTTATAATTATTTTGTAACTTTGCGGCAAAATTACATAAAATATATCAAACTATGAATAAAAAAGTATTGTTTTTTTGTTTCTTGATGCTAAATTTTCATTTCTTGCCCAACAAGGCACAGTTCTACACCATCACAGCGGATACTTCAAGTGTTAAGACTCCAGACGAAAGGGATGACACCCATGGAATCCCGAAAGAGGATAGGGAGGAGGAAACATTAGGGAAGGAAGTAAGCCAAGATGAATTCTTCACTAAAACACATGGGTACGAGATCGAGATTGAACGCGACATACCCATTTTTGTCAGTGTCAAGGACAGCATCATGTCCGAGTTACTTCAGGACAGGCTTAACGCCTGCCTACCTTTAGACTTTCTGAAAATGAGTTCTCAATACGGTTATCGTATTGACCCTATCGTCCGATGCGAGCGGTTCCACGATGGCATCGACTTGCATTGCAGCTATTCCCGGGTCTATGCCATGTTACCCGCCAAGGTAAAGGAAGTACACCACGGCAACAGAGGGTACGGTAACTATGTC
>Ga0247611_10008569_pt1 | contig 12567 bp, 5 predicted proteins | sample 177DNAGHGhighgp2_FD_192422 | JGI IMG/M metagenome (GOLD analysis project Ga0247611, IMG submission 192422) | Sheep rumen microbial communities from Palmerston North, Manawatu-Wanganui, New Zealand - 1770 DNA GHGhigh gp2 | ecosystem: Host-associated > Mammals > Digestive system > Stomach > Rumen ... | reverse complement strand
CGACTTCGTAGGCGGTATCCGCGGCCTGGGCGAACTGGCCCGCCGCGTGGACAGTGGCGAAATGGCCGTCGCCTTCGCCCTTTATCCCGTGTCCATGCAGCAGCTCATCGACATTGCCGACAGCGGAAACATTATGCCGCCCAAGACGACTTGGTTCGAACCCAAGCTCCGGAGCGGCTTAGCGATTCACAAACTCGCCTGAGATTTACAGTTCTTAAAACGCATAATCCAAGCTTCCGGTTTACCGGAGGCTTGGATAGGTCTTTTATGGCGAGATGCTCATAACATTTTTGTTACTAATTTGAATTATTCTAAATTAGAAATCGAAATAAATGAATATATATCAACGAATTAACAGCTGTTGATAAAAATTGTTGATAACTTTTTCTGTCTTTTTCTTGATAACGTGAAAGAAAAAACATTACCTTTGCCGTTGGATGAAAAACGTCCGAGAAGTAAGTATAACTTTAAACGGAAATATCGTATGACATAGTATTACCAAACAGGTAAACGGAAGAGAGATGCCCGCGGCAACAGACATCTCCCCGTAATGAAGTGCAATCGTTCTCTCCGGGCCTTGCAAGCCCCAATTGTATCCTCATTGTTCTGCAAAGATAGCAAAACTGCCACAAAAACAAAAGGTTGCCCCATTTTTTTTGACAAGGAGTGTCGCACTGCCCCTTCGGGCACTGCCGCTTCGCGGCCCTGTACGGGTAAATGTGCCCGAAGGGGCAGTACGCCGCTCCAAAAAGAAAACGTTCATAAAAAATTTGATTAAAAATGAACAACAACTTTTTGCGTCTGTGGCAGGTAGTGCTTGCCGTGACGCTTATGCTTTGCCCGCAGGCTATGCGGGCGCAGGATGAGCCGGAGACATGTCCGTATCCGGATCTCATTTCTACGACTCCTTTTTCGGAGAAAACGGTTTGTCCCCAATCCCCGACGGTATGGAATATGATCCGATACGGGAATGCGGATGTAGACCTGTTCCATGGTACGCCGGGTTTGACCATCCCGCTTTACACTTATCAGGACCAGCAGTTTCAGATTCCTGTCACCTTATCGTATTCCTCGTCCGGTTTTATGCCCGGAACCGGTTGCGGTCCTGTAGGGAAGGATTGGTGTCTGAATGCCGGCGGCGTCATTACGCGCGAGGTCCGTGGAATCCCCGACGAGTATACGGGACGGGATTATCACTTCAAATGGTATGGGGATCCGAGGCACCGGCGCCATTCCCTGACGATTCCGTTTGGCGGAGGGACGTTTACGGAGCAGGATTATGAGGCCCGGTCGATTATTAACGTGGCCGGTTATTCCTTGTTGTATAACAAGCCTGCCGCTCCGGATTCTCTGGAATATGTATATTCGGGGGGACTCGGTCAGGAGTATCTGCCCTATTATCCCGATTCGACGTATTCAGTCCAGGGAATGCGGGGATATGAGACAGAATCGGATATCTATCACTTTTCCTTCCTGGGTGTTCAAGGCTCCTTTTACCTGTGTCCGGGACAGCAGATCAAAGTGTTCGGATGCAATGTACCTTCAGGAGACTTGCACATAGAGATGACACGTATATCGGATAATGGCGTTTCTTTTACGATTGATTGGCGGGGGTATCGTTACTCTTTCAACGAGAGCGAAAACAGCACCGTCACCGATACGGGGTACTCCGGATCGACGCATTCCATGCTATCCTCATGGAAATTGACCCGGATTGACGCTCCGCTCGGACAATACGCCCTGTTCCAGTACGGAGTAAACAACGCCGTCTCATCGTGTAGTCCTTCCATCAATGTAGACCGGAAACGTATCACCTTGGTCGAGGGGACGAATAATGAATGGGAATCGGAAGGATATGATATTTATAATCCGCCAATTTCGAATGTCAATACAACCGTCCAGTCGAAGGAATTGACGAGTATAACCGTTCCCGGGAGAGTCTCGATCCTGTTTTCCTATACCACTGGTGGCGCATTGACGGGCATGACTGTCCTGGATGCGGATTCGCTTCAGATCCGCACGTGCTCGCTGGAACAGATAACGAAGACCGCAACTTGCAGGCTGTTGAAACGTCTTTCCATTCCGGGAGAGGGTGTCTATACCTTCCACTATAGGGATGAGTCTGAGACATGGCCGGACGCCCTGAATATCAAGGCTTTGGATCTGTTCGGATACTATAATGGCAGTGATGCTTGGACCCATTATTCGATAGGTACAGGCGTACAGGCCGTCAGCCAGTATGCAAGCCAGATCGTATCGGCCCGTCAACCGAATGAACAGAAGACCCTGATAGGGATGCTGGACCACGTAGAATGGCCAAGCGGTGGGAAGACCGTTTTTACATACGAGCAGAATCGCTATCAGTATGAGCCGTTCGAGTACGGCTTGTATGCGAACAGTCAGATGACGGGCGGAGTGCGTATTCGTTCCATTACGTCATATGACACGGATGGCACCCTCCGTCAGACCAGAAGGTTTACCTATCAAACAAGTACCGGAGAGAGTTCCGGAGTCCTTTTGTCCCGGCCGGAGTTGTACTGGCACTACAGCGTGGGTGCGACGGATGGCTTTGCCGAGGAGGGTAACAGCGACTATTTCCTCCATATCGACCGGGAGGCCGTCACCTCCTCCACGCCGATTGGCTACGGGCTCCGGTCCCATATCGAATATACGCGTGTAATAGAGGAGGTTACGAAGGAAGATGGAGGGCAGGCCAGCCGGACGGTCTATGAGTTCGCCCCTTCGTATGGGGACGGAAGTGGAAGAATCGAGTATGATTCGCAGAACGCCATGTCTTCCATCCAGACATCCGATACCTGGGGCGTCGGTTTCCAGGCCTTTCACATTGCCAACCGCGATTCGTATTTCACCGCGCCGGGCATCTTTTCCGGCAAACCCGTCCGCAAGACCTGCACGGACCAGAATGGGAAAGTCTCTTTGAATGAGGAGATTGAATATGGAACCTATTCTCCGGTAGGAGGGCCTGACACGAGCCAGGTGGTGCGGCTCTGCAGGCGGTTTACCCATCAGATATGGCCCCAGTCCGCATTTGAAAGACAACGTTGCGTCACATCCTACGATCTAACGGGCTCCCCGATTATGACGACAGAGGTAAACAGGACAGTAACGAGTCTGGGACATCTGCAACAGCAGAGTCATGTCGATAGCAAGGGTCGGAATCTGCAAATGAATCTGGCGTACAATGCGTCTTGTCCCTATCTTCCCGAGACGCGAACCGAACAGATTGGAGGGATGACCTCAAAAGCAGAGAAGATCGAGTACGAGATACGGACGTCCCTTTCATCCCCAGGCCTCACATATGCGCTCCCAGTCCAATACTCGAAGGGGACGCTGAGCAATATGGGATCGGTCGTTCAATGGCGTCCCATCAAAACGATTCTTTCTTATGACGCCTATGGCAATCCCACGCAGTTGCGTGATTCGACGGGGAAGGTGACCAGTATCGTATGGACGTCGGATGGTTTGTATCCGGCCAGCGTGACGGAAGGAGGCCCGGGCGGGCTTACCACCCTCTATGAGTGGCGGCCGCTGGTGGGCATGACGAAGAAGACGGACCCGTCCGGGCGGTATCAGACATTCGAATACGACGCACACGGCCGCCTGGTGGCCATCAAGGACGAACAGGGAAACCTCGTCCAGCGTTACGAGTACAACGTAGTTACGGACAACAACAATCAATAGGAGGAAACCATCATGAAAAAGATATTTGCACTCATATTTCTGTTGTTTGCCTTGACCTGGCAGACATCGGCGCAGACGCCTGTATGGAACCCGTACCTTGGCAGTCTGGCCCAGACCGGGAATGTCCCGGTATCCTACACGGGCGGAACGTTCGTGGTATGGTCGACGTACGGATACGACGATATGAACGAGACGCTGTACAATCAGATTTATGCCCAGTTGGCATCCGACATCGCATCCTGGGGCGACTGGGTTCGCCTGACGAATCTGGACGATTCCCATTTCCGGGACTACGGCATCGAGATCGAGATAGACGAGAACACGACCTGTGCATCCCGATATATCCAGTTCGGGAGCGGAGGGACATACCTGACCCTTACCCAGGGTTACCGTGAATACCCCGCCCTGTCGCCGACCGGCACACGAACCGTGTATCCTGGATGTCCGCTGCATCTCACGTTGACAGCCACCCGGCCCAATGTTACCTATGTGCTGAGGGATGCCTCCGACACGTTCGTGACGAGTGTTACGGGCAACGGCGGGATGGTAACGCTGGATCCCGTCCTGGAGGAGGGTAGCTATCATTTCGATTTTCCTTCCAGCTCCTTTTCCGTCGTCTATCCGGCTTTCTTCCATTACAACATTGAGTTGGGCGACACGGAGACAGATGAGTTCAACGTGGGAGAGGACGGCGGCTTCGTTACGGTCTGGATGGATGAAATAACGGACCAGGACCACAACTTCGTGGAGATTCCGGAAGGAGACGAATGGGAGGAGTTTGACGATGTCCTGTCCATATTGAATGCAGGCCAGAGCATTTATTGGGATCCAAATATCCATCTTGTCTACATGGCGGACAGCGAAGGGCATGTGGCATTAACTTGCTGTGCCGGACCGAACATTTCCTCGCAAGCCATCCAGAATGTATTCCCGTTAAGCGGAGGGCGCATGTTTCGGATTACCCAACCCGGTGGCGGGAGACTGCTGGACAGGGCGGTCGTTTTCTCCGAGGGATCCTCATCCCTAACGGCGACCGTACGCAGTTCCCAGTACGGCGTGTCGTACAGGCTATATCGTGACGGAGTCCTCGTACAGACCGTAACGGGTACGGGCGGGGACATCTTCCTCCAAGCCCTTCCCAGCGGGCAGGGATACCAGGTGGAGGCCTACTATGTACAGGGGAATATGTCCGTCACCAAGCCACTAGCGCGTTCGCTGCGCTGGGGCGGGGAACTGCTGTCCGTGGCCGCGGCCCACAACTGGATTCTTTCCCAGACATTCGATACGGATGCTTCCGGACAGACAGGAACGTCGTCGGACCTCGCCTATTATGACGGACTCGGATATCCAGAGCAGGATGTGATGGTGAAGGCGTCCGGAAACGGGGAGAAGGACCTTGTCATCCACCATGAGGCGGACCATCTCTTCCGCGAGGTGGACGCGTTCCTTCCGTGTCCAGCGACCGGCGGCGGCTCTTTCCAACCCGGTTTGCGTTCCTTGCAGAAGGACTGGTACCAGGATGCGTGTGCATCTGCCAATACCTGTTATGAGTCCTCGTCGACCGGACGGGTCGTGTGGACCCGCAAGCCCGGGCAGGACTATGCACAGGGCAACAAAAAAGTATCCTATGACTACGGGACCAACACGGCCGGGTCTGTCTATATCCTGACGGTGGCGGCCGGCGGCAGCCTCAGCGTGAATGGATACTATCCGGCAGGGAGCCTGGTTCGTACAAGGGTGACGGACGAGGACGGCGGCGCCGTGGAAACTTACGCAGACCTGTCCGGACAACCTGTCCTGGAAAGACGTCAGATATCGGCATCGGAATGGGCGGAGACATATTATGCCTATGACGGTCTGGGCCGCCTTCGCCGGGTCATCAGCCCGGAAGGGTCGCGCCTGTTGCTGAACCACGCCACGTATGCCGATCCGGAAGACCCTGATCCGGCGCCAAAAGACGAAGCCCTGAATAAGGTTAGCTTCATGTATGAGTATGACGGCCGCGGGCTGTTGACGAAGAAGTGGATTCCCGGCGTGGAAGTCCAGACGTTCACCTACAACGATGCCGGTCAGTTGGTATCCAGCCAGGACGGCAATCAGCGTGCCGGCGGGAAACACCGGACGTATATGTATGACGGTCTGGACCGTTTGGTGGAAGAGTACCTGAAAGCGGGTAATGACTCCACGTTGCTGCGGCAGTATGTATACGATTCATATCCTTCTGGAATGACATCCGATCTGGCGTTCTCAGCGATAACGGGGGTGACGTCTGTGGGCGGGGTAAGCCTGAAGGACAACCGTACGACGGGCCTGCTCTGCTACGAGAAGGTAAATGTCCTCGGAACGGCGAACCATGTGGAACGGGCCCATTACTATGACCGGTACGGGAATGTCATCCAGACGGTGGAGAAGTATCCCGGAGGCGGGGTGCTGCGCACCAGTTCGCGTTACAGCCTTGGCGGGAACGTGCTGGCCACCGACTGCCGCTATACGAAGAACAATACGACGTACACGCTCGCGGGGAACAACACGTACGATACCCGCGGCCGGATCCTCTCGGCCACCTCGACGCTGAACGGCAGTACAACGATGAGCGCGGCGTACGCCTACGACGACCTGGGCCGTCTGGTAAAGACCACCTACGGCAACGGCGTCACCGACTCGCTGTCCTATGACCTGAGGGGCTGGCGTACGGTGCAGACCGTGAAGAAGGGAAATACGGATATCTTCTCCTCGGTATTGCGGTACAACACGGCCGGATATGGTGCCAATGCCTGTTGGAACGGGAACATCGCCTCGCAGGGTTGGGCGCACGGAAACGCTTCACAGCAAAACCAGGGGTACCTCTACGACAAGATGTCCCGCCTGATCAGATTGGAGAACGAGGATGATTCTTTCTTGCCTCATGCACAGGCGTTCTCCTATGATTCAAATACTAATCTGGAAGAAATTGCCTATTACAATGAGGAGAATGAATATGACGATTCCGACCAATTTATGATGGACGGCAACCAACGGATGGGTTGCAGTTACGACTCCAACGGAAACCTGACTGCTTCAGGCGATGGCTGGACGGTGACGTACAACCTGCTGAACCTGCCGGCCGGCGCGACGAAAGGGACGGGCGGCGATGCCCTGGTGTCTTCGTGGACGTATCTAGCCGACGGAACCAAGATCGGTGCCTATCACAGTTGGCGGGAGGAGTTCGATCCGTCCATCGGTCCGGGCTTTCCCGAGGAACCGGCCCCTGGTCCAGATCCGGATCCCGGATCTGGCGAAGTTCCTTCGGGGCCGAATGCGTTGGATGATCCGATGATGGCTATTATGGAAGCGAACTATGTGTATGCCGGACCTTTCCGCTTGAAGAGAGAGATGTTCCCGGCCGACGTAACGCTGGAGAGTGCCGCCTCGGTTTGTGGCCGGTTTGTAAAGAATGGAAATAGCATCCAGCAGCGCTACTTCATCGCCGACCATCTGGGTTCAACAAGAGTCGTTCTCAACAACGCCGGAAGTGTTGTGGAACGCTATGATTACTATCCGTATGGTGAGAAAATCCCCGTTATGGTTGCAAATACGGGAAATACTGACTACCTTTATACCGGGAAGGAATCCCAGAACGCGCTCTTTGGCATAAACTGGTACGACAGCGGCGCCCGCTTCCAGACCACCGACGGTATCTTCACCAGTATTGACCCGATTTATAATAGGCAATACAACTATTCACCATATTCATATTGTATAGGAAACCCTATTCGTTATACGGATTCTAGTGGAATGATGGAATTCGACAAAAATGGTTTCATTATTAGCGCATTAGGGGGATTAACATATGATTTTTATCACTTGGACAATGGTGATGTTCGGATAGTTAACACTCGTAACGGTCAAGAGAACATTATTGAAGGAGGTAGTGATTTGATAAAAGATTATTCATTACGGACTTGGTCAACTAATTGGTGGGATCTTTTTACTGAATTTATTCAACAAGAAGGCCCAATAAATAGTATGTTTGCGTATTTTGGAGAGGGCAAAATGAATTCGGTTTTTAAATCATTGTTATCTTCTTCTTCAAACTATGGTTTGTTACTTCGAATAGCGTATTTAGAGGGGGCTTCGCGTGGAAAAAAGAAAGGAATGGTAGGGTCTGCTTATTTTTTCCATAATCCTTTTTCTGCAGGGTTCGATATGTGGGAACAAATGATGGGACGCGTTAACTTATCATGGTACGAATTAGGTGATTGTGTTTTATTTATGATTAATGATAGTAAGTCCAACAAGTCTTTATTTTATAGATTCCCGGGCGTAAATAATCATGAAAGACTAAATGGAACAAACGGTTTTGGGGACACAAAACAAACCTATATTTGGATTGAGTCAAAAAGTGAGATTAAAACAAAAGATTATTTACAGAGTATTATTAGAGATATTCAGATGTCAAAATGAAAAGAATCCTAACTATTTTCCTTTTTGCAGGAATCTTTTTCATCCTTTGCCTGTTCATTAGCACGCCAAGCCGGAAGCGATTACTTGGTACTTATGTGTTAGACCAGGAAAGGATCTGTGATACAATCTGGTTTTCCAATAATGGGCAAAATAGTATCAACAACAAACAAACGGGGATGTTCACTGTCTCTATCCATGAACCAATGATTGATACCATTATACTGTTTGATGGTGGCTATCATGAGGTGTCTTATGGACGTGACGGTTGGAAGTATTACGATACCACCTTATGTTGGATGACTGATTTCCCTCTATTCAATAGAGTTTATCTATTTGGGTTGGGATGTAAACCCAATCTCCAAGTCCCGGATGGAAAGTACTCTATCTTAGGATACAATAAGAAGAATGACATTGTTCGTTCTTTCTCCTTAATCAAAGAGGAAGGGGAATGGTATCTTGTCAGGGAGGATGCAGAATTCCGATTTAGAAAAGTGAGGGAGTGATTGTATCCTATTCTTTTTAACAAAGGAGGTCGACTAAAAAGGTCGGCCTCTTCTTTTTTTGTTCGCCAGGCTCCGCCGCGGCGTCAGCTTGTCTCTTCGAGGACTCCGCTCACTGCGTTCGCTCTGGCCCCTCCCATCGTCATCTGCGTCATCGCTGCGCGATAACTTGCTTCCGACGGGCCCCTCCCCCTGCCCGTGTGATATGAACCCCGAAAGCTAGTCAAATAGTTTTCGGGGTTTCTTGTAAAATCTAACTATGGGCAGGTAGAAAGCACCAGGAAAGCCCATTTCGTGCCTTTGAGCGTTCTATTCTTATGGTGAGAAAGTCCCCGTCACGGTTGCAAATACGGGAAATACTGACTATCTTTATACCGGGAAGGAATCCCAGAACGCGTCAGAATGAGAAAATGACTCTCAATTCTGACGCGTTATCATTTCGACTGCAAGAGTGCCCGAGACAGGCTTTTACAGTTCCCAGGCGAGGGCGGAGGCGCCGAGGATGGCGGCATCGGATTCCTTGAGGGAAGAATAGACAAGTTTCACCTTGTTGCGCCACAGGGGCAGGACATTCTCGTTCATGGCCTTGAGGATGGGCTCCGTGAGGAACTCTTTGCTACGGGCCAGGCCGCCGAAGAGCACGATGGCCTCCGGCGAGGAGAATTCGATAAAGTCCGCGAAACTCTGGCCGAGAATCTTTCCGGTGTATTCGAAAATCCGGATGGCCAGCTTATCTCCTTCTTTGGCGGCATCATAGACATCCTTGGACGTAATCTTGTCCAGGCTGCGCAGCACCGAAGGCTCGTCGCTCATTTCCAGCCACTCACGGGCGGTACGGGCGACGCCCATCGCGGAAGCATAAGCCTCCAGGCAGCCGCTCTTTCCGCAGTTGCAGTGGCGGCCGTTGTTGCGGACGGCGCAAGTGTGGCCGAGCTCGCCGGCAAAGCCGTCGTGGCCGTAAACAATCTCGCCGTTGATGACGATACCGCTGCCCACACCGGTACCCAGGGTAATCATGATGAAATTCTTCATACCGCGGGCCGCGCCATACGTCATTTCGCCCATGGCTGCCGCATTGGCGTCATTGGTCAGCGAAACGGGGATGCCGTCCATGGCCTCGGACAGCATCTTGGCAAACGGAATCTTCTTGGTGCCGCCCCAGGTAAGGTTCGGCGCATTCTCGATTTCGCCCTTGTAGAAGTTACCGTTCGGAGCACCGGCGCCGATGCCGCGGATGCGGCCTTCGGCATTCGCATCGGCGATGATCCGCTTCAGCGCAGCAGCCAGTTCGTCGATGAACGGTGCCACATCGGTGTGCGTATCTGACCGGATGACCGTCTGGGCAATGACATTTCCGCGGGCGTCAACCACGCCGCATTTGGTGGTCTGTCCACCTACATCGATACCGATAACAAGATCTTTTTCCATGTTTATTCCGTTTTAGCGGGTTTGGAGCCCATCAGGGCATACCATACAATATAAATGACAGCGATGAGGATGACCACATAGCTGAGCAGGTAGTTTTCGCCGGTAGCATCGGCCACACCGCCCTGGATGAGCGGAAGGATACCGCCGCCGCATACCATTACCATGAAGATACCGGAAGCCACGGAGGTGTATTTACCCAGACCTTCCACCGCCAGGTTGAAGATGGCGCCCCACATCACGGAGGTGCACAGGCCGCAGAGGACAAAGAACATCACGCCGATCGGAATCGCCTCCAGGGAGAACTTCAGTTCGGAAGTGATGGCCGGGAAACGGACCGTCGTGGAATTGCCCAGGAACATGCCCAGGAGGAGGAGCACCACGGCCAGGCAGCCGACCGTCGTCATCATGGCCTTGCTGGAGACCTTGCCGCCCACCGAGGCACCGACCAGACGGCCGCAGAGCATCAGGAACCAATACATACCCACGATGGTTCCGGCCACCGCGGCGCTGATGCCGATTGCGGAAGAAGTCATATACAGGTTCACGAAGTTCGGAATACCGACCTCAACGCCCACATACAGGAAGATGGCGATGATGCCGAACACGAAGTGCTTGTAGCTCAAGGCACCCTTGATGGTTGCCATCGTACCCTCCTTCGGCGCATCGGCGGAAGCGGCGGCAGCGGCCAGTTCCGGCTCGGGAATATCGGACAGGAGAATGATGATGAACGCGAGGGCGAAAATACCCATGGCGATGAAGAGGGCCGGGTTGGCATCGGCGATCTTGGTGTCCTGGGAAACCTCGCCGATCAGGTAACCGACGAAGACCGGGCAGATGGTCGCGGCCAGCGAATTGCAGGAACCGCCCCACTGGATGAGCTGGTTACCTTTGTTTCCGCCGCCGCCCAGGGTATTCAGCATCGGGTTTACCACCGTGTTGAGCATGCACATCGAGAAACCGGACACGAAGGCGCCCAGCAGGTACACGCCGAAACTGCCCACCATGCCGGAGAGGAAGGTGATGGTCACACCCACCAGACCGACTGCCACAGCCGACAGGGCGGTGAACTTATAGCCCTTCTTCGACAGGATAAGGCCTGCGGGAAGTCCCATGAAGGCATAGGCGATGAAATTGGCCGCGTTGCCCAGCTGGGACATCAGGTTGGTGGCGGAGAACTGCTGTTTGACGATGACGCCGAACGGGTTCTGGAGGCCGGTGACGAATGAAATCATCATGAACAGGAAGAACATGATGGCAATCGCCAGAAAGTTTCCATTTTTCTTTTCCATATTCGTTTTGCTTAAAAATTATCGCTTGGTCCGACTAATTTACGAAATTATTTTGAATTTGTCCACAATTTCCGCACGGATTGCACGAAATAACCTTGTCCATGCGGGCCAGGACATCTTCCAACCGATAGAGACCATCCTCGTTCCGGACGAGCCCCTGCAGCGAGATTGCAACCTCTGCCGGCGGGTTCCGGCGGTCCAGGTCGGCTCCTTTGCGCAACTCTTCCGCGGTGGGATACAAGAGGGAGAGACTGGCATAATCCGCCCCGTCCACTCCCTTCCAGCGGCGCAGGACCAACATGGAGCTCACGGGTGTATCGGCTTCTATCGCGCCCGGAAGCGTATAGGGTTCCGCTTGCAGGGCCGACAGGACGGACAGGAGGTTGGAGTCGTGTCCGCACAGGAAGGTAAAACGGCGTCCGGGGACGGTCAGTTCCTCGCGCAGGCAGGCAGCCATGGGCTGGGCAAGGTGCCGGGCGATAACCGGCGTAGCGAACAGCAGGCGCTGGTACACTTCTTTCACCGCGGAAATCCGTCGCCATCCGTCCAGGGAAAGCCGATATCCGAAACCGGCCTTGCGGTCGTCGGCTTCCTCATAATACTGGAGCGTAAGCGCATCAGCGGCCCGGCAGGCCCAGCAAAGCGTGCCCGTTACCTGCGGTTCCTCCCCCTCCCGCAACTCAAAAGCGATATCGTCCAGCCGGAAGCGGGTCGTATCGCCCGCTGCCTTGGCGGCAGATTGGTCAAAATCCAACACCCGCGCCAGCAACGGATAGTTCTGGCGGAGTTCGTCGCGATAAAGGAGTGCCAGCGAATCCATTTCATGCAGGGCACACTGCACGAAAAGGCTGTCGATGGAGCGCAGGCACACGCTAAAAACGGGATCCATCGTCCCCAGCGCACCATGATGCTCGACCGGTATATTTTCCAGGGGCAGGAAGCCGGCGATGAAACTGCGCGAAGTGGCGATGGTCCGCTGAAGCGCGTTTGCATACAGGCGGATCTCCCCTTCGACGGGCGACCATTTTGCCGGGAAAAGACCTTCTTCCTCCAGGCGCCTGCCCAAATACTGGCCCAGACGGAATTCCTGCACCGCTCCCTTTCGCGACAGCTCCGACGGGGCCGATGTCCAGTTGAACCATTTGTGCGGGGTGATCCGCGACAGGACAGAACCGCCGCGGTTTAACGGGCTGCGGATGCCGTGC
>Ga0247611_10008568_pt1 | contig 12568 bp, 22 predicted proteins | sample 177DNAGHGhighgp2_FD_192422 | JGI IMG/M metagenome (GOLD analysis project Ga0247611, IMG submission 192422) | Sheep rumen microbial communities from Palmerston North, Manawatu-Wanganui, New Zealand - 1770 DNA GHGhigh gp2 | ecosystem: Host-associated > Mammals > Digestive system > Stomach > Rumen... | reverse complement strand
GGTGATGAAATGGATGTTAATCTTGTTGATGATACTTGTCTTACAATCAAGTTAAGTCAAGCAGAAATGGATTTGTGTAAGAAGACCTTTGATGATGATGTTGAAGCAAGAATTGCTGCAAATGAAGCAATTCAAAAGAATAATCAAAGAATTGGAATGAACACTATTTTGAATGGTAATGAAATTTGTGACTAAAGAGGTGATAGATGGTTGATAACTTTAAACTTATTCGTGGATATATTGAAGAAAAAATTATTGGTTCAGGAACTTGGAAGGAAGGTGATTGCTTCTATGTGCAGTTGCTTCGCCGACAAGCAGATGACCCTTTGATTGATGGTAAGAAGGACAAGAAGTATCACGGGAATATGCATTCTCGTTCAATCAAGGATTATCTTATCAAGGATTTGGAACACTTTGACGATGTAGAAGAAGATATTAAGACTTTTTGTAAAGAATTTAATGTCCGTGCTTATATTCGCTTGAACAAGCGTTCCTACAAGTCTATTACTACCAAGATGTTAAAGCATATTGCCGAACAGATTGATAGTGGTGAAACTTATGCATCCCCTTATCACTTGGTAGCAAGTGCTTGTGGTATGGCAAACTGTGCAGGCAAAAACAAGACTTGGATTGTTGATTTGGATAAGGAATACTTACCCTACGAAAAGGATATTATTGATATGATTTGTCAGTGTATGCCAATTTCCAAGGAAATCCAGGAAATCTATGACAAGACTAACGAAGAAATTCATAATTCCGGCAATCCTTGTGGTGTATCAATGGAAGAAATCAAGAATAAGTATATTCAGGACAATCTTTTCATTGTTCCTACCAAGAGTGGTAAGCATATTGTGTGCAAGCCTTTCAATCGTGATACCTTTAGCCGTGTTCCAAATGAAAAGGATATTAAAAAGGCTAAGAAAGATGGTACAGAACCTAAGTATGGACTTTGGGAAAAGTTCTGCCAGTCCAAGGGTATTGAATTGAAGTGTATGGATATTCATAAGGATAACCCAACAATCCTGTATGTTCCATAAGGAGTAAATATGTCAATTTATGACCGTGATTATATGAAGCAAAAGCCTGAAGAAGATAAGAAATCTTCTTACAATCCAAAGGGAAAGCCTACATTTACGGAAGACGAAGATGTAGAATACGATTTTCCTACGAAATTGCCTTCTATTGATGTTGAATCGTTCGTATTGATTTGGATTGGTGCTAATGCTTTTGCTTTCATTCTTGATGGTTTTGAATTGGTTATTCTATCCAACTTGTTCTTTATGGCAGTCGGTGCTTATCTTTTGTTAAATAAAAAACTATAAGGAATTTGTATGAATCTTTTTGTTTACAATAGTAAGAAAGAAGTTAATTGTATGACAGCTATGCTTGGTGCGGAAATTCGTAATGCCATTCAAAACTGGCGTAAGGAAAACAAGCTTCCTATTGATTTTCGTGTTCCTACTTTGTATGTCTATTACACGAATGAAATTATTAAGACTACTTTGATTGAAGGAATTACCGATGCTAATCCAAACAACCCACATTTGTTTGAATTGTGCCTTGTAGACAAGGTAGAATGGGTAAATCCTCGTGAAGAATTACACATTTCAGCAAGTGCTGCTGAAAGATGGAAAGATTATATTAACTTTGACAAGCACGATTTAATCTTTTGGAGTCCATTGGGCGGTACTATTGGATATTGCGATTGTCTAAAGGGAAATGCTACAAATATCCAAAAGGAACTTGATATTACTATCAAGAAATGCTACTTTAACCACTATGTTTAGGAGGTATAACTATGATACTCACTGATAGACAGAGAAAGATTTACAAAGAATTTGTGTTAGACCCTTTGGCAAAAGAAGTTGCAAGACCACTTGAAATTAGTTGTGATACTTTGGCAAAGAAAGGTAAGTTAAAACAGCTAACTATTAAACCAGCATTTGAACAAGAATACAATGCTATTATGAAAGAATATGATGAAATTGATGTAGAAGAAAATTCTACCAAACTTTCAGAAAACCTTTACAAGCAAAAGGAAAAGTTCAATGAGTTAGGATTCAATAGTCACCAAGTTTCACCAAATGAATTTGAATATATTTTGAATGAAACTGAAAAGCTTCTAGTAGCAGAAAAAGAAAAGAATGATAAACTTATTAGAAGAATAAGTGATTGGAATGAAAGGGTAGACAATTTTATTAGTTTGTGCGAAGTATGAACAAGAAAGAATTTGATGAGTATTGTTTAAGTTTGGGTTTAGTACAAACCAATTCAGGTGATTTTTGGTATGGCTATAATTATCCATTCAAATATGCTCGTCCGAGAGATTTGCTTGTAGGGTTTCAAATTTCATATAAAGAAAGTCTATTAAATAAACTTAATGAAAATAAACTTAATGAAACCGCCCAAAGGACAATAAAAATAGCAAATAAGGTTATTATTGGTACTGATAGTAAATGTCTTGCTTGTTGTGGATTTGGAGATGCTGTTGGTAGTGATGAAGAAATAAAGAAAAAAATATATAAGATAGTCAAGAAATACGAAGAAGTGATTGGGCAATACAAGAAGTATAGAGTTAAATCTAAAGTAAAGGAAATTGAAGGAGATTTTGTATGAATTTAGACCAATTTATGCTTTGGAGATTTAGGAACATTGAAGGTGTTCTAGCAGGAATTAAATCTTGGAACTTAGATACCTGTGTATTCAACAATGGTAAGACAATCAAGTATGATGTAAAGAATGATGTTTTAACCATTGAAGATACAACTAACTTGTACACAATGCCGATTACACTTAAAATAACGGAATGTACAAAGAAAAAACTAATTAATGAATATGGTTTTCAAGAAAGATTTGAAAATCGTCATAATCTTTCTTATGGAAATGGAGGAATTGATGGCAACAATTAAGATTGATGAAACTAAGGATTTGTGGTTTGTGTCAGATACACATTTTAATCACCAGAAGTTGGTGAGAAGTTGTCCTGACCACTTTGACCAAATCCGTAACTACGAAACCACCGATGAAATGAATGAAGATATTATGACACAATGGAACAAGTTTGTTGGTCCAGAAGATACTGTTATCTTCTTAGGTGATTTTGGGTTGAATATCAAGGCAAAGGAAATAGCTAATGTATTCTATGAAAAGATGGGTCAGCTTAATGGTAACAAGTTTTTCATTAAGGGAAATCATGACCACAAGTTAGCTAAGAATACTAAAGATATTACTTGGTATGATAGCCTTGTATTTGACTATAAGGGTAGACACTATGTTTGCCAGCACTATGATTTTAACCAATACAAGACCCCAGAAAGCCTTGTTTTGAATGAAGGCTATGATTATAGCCCTAATGTACTGGTCCACGGACACACCCATTCAGACGCAAAGATTAGCCTTGTAGATTTTGCCCCTACTTGGAAAATGGTACAAAATTGTGTATGTTGGGAAGCTTGGTATAGACCAGTAAATTATAAAGAATTGGCAAATATTTCAGGTAAGAAAATATTTTAAAGGAGATTAAAAACTATGGCACAAAAATTGTATATTATTCGTGGTATTCCGGGTTCTGGAAAGTCTACTTACGCAAAGAAATTGAAGCACGATTTGTTTGAAAGCGGGCATTCTGTAACCCATTTTGAGGCGGATATGTTCTTTATGCACGATGGTAAGTATAAATGGAATCCTAAGTTGATTGGATTGGCTCACAAGTGGTGCTTTGATAGTGTGTTCAATTCCTTTAGTAATGGCACAGAAGCCGTTATTGTAGCCAATACTTTTGTAAAGCTAAAGGATATGAATACCTACATTGAAATGGCTAAAAAGCACGATTATGAAGTAACAGTCTATCGTATGGATAACCATTTCCAAAATGTACATGACGTACCCGATGATGTTATAAATAGAATGAAAGAGGGTTTTGAAGATTATGATAATGAAATAATTATCAAGGAATCTGCCGACCCTCAAGGAGTATAAATGAAAAGATACATTGTTTGGTTTGATTTTCCCTATGGGAGAACCTATTTGAAGGGTTCTTTCATAGATGATTCAAATTATGGAAGGAATATAGAAATTCCTGAATTTACACAAGATTATCTTGCTGCAAAAGAATTTGATTCAAAGACTGATGCTGAAACCCAAGCTAAGTTTTATGCTGGCAAATATGCTTATGGAGTTGAAGAAGTCTAACCAAATAAAATTAACCATTAAAAAAGGATGATAGATTGCCGTCTATCATCCAGGAGTTTAGTTTTGTGAACTTATATAGTATATATAACGGAACAATTCAAAAAAATTTAAAAATCGTACCTTGTAACATATATCGGAACAATTAACCGTGCTTTATATGTTGTTGGTAAGCCATTCTTTCAAAAAGGTGATAATATAAGGGAAATACTAAAGAATGTAAACAATTACCAACCAGGGGATAGATTCTATTTCCTTAAAGAAACCAAGAACAAGATAGAAAACCATATTGCAGGCAATTTGATAGAAACCCACTGTTTCTATCAACCTAGAACTGTATATAAAGAAAAAGATAAGGAAGTAGGTAGAAGGATTCTTGGTAACTTATTGGGCATTAAGGTAGCTTGTCGGAGTCCAAAATGCCAATTTCATTAACATAATGAAGTCATTGAACATATTCAGTGACGAATATCTTGTAGAAATGACCGCTAAGGACTTGGAAAAGTCTGTTCGTTTCCATTCAAGATACCTAATTCCACAAGATAATATTGAGTTAAAAATAATTTACGAAAAGCAAATGAAGACCTTGTTTGAAAGCAAGGAATCCGTAAATTCTGATATAAAAGATTATAATGAAAATTATAAAAATCTTGATAAAATCTTGAACAAAATCAATTTTGACTTTAGGGAACTACTAATCACACATAATAATTATGATGGTGATTTTATGAAGGTATATTATTATCACAGTAGAACCCGTAGTAAACAAAATAATAAATGTATTTCCTTTGATGGCGAATATAAGACTTATTTCAATGACTATCACAAGGAACAATTCTACAGATTGTATGCTTTAGACCCAAAAAGATTCCGTAAACTTATGGATAATTCATTGGGCGAATATTTCCCATATTGGGGCTTTACTGCTCTAGGACTTGATGAAAAGTATGGCTACAAGTGTATCATAGATTCTGTAAAGAACTATGTTTCAAGACACAAGGAAGAAATAGAACCATTTACTGAAGTAGAAGCAAGAATGTTTGAAGATTATATTTTCAAGGATTACATAGATGCTTGTAAGAATGTATGGGAAAGTCAAGTAGAAGCAAAGAAGTTTATAGCTGAACATATTGATTCAACTAATGGTGGATTTATCAATTTTGAAGAAGACTTGGAAAAGGATGTAAACTCCAGTTTACGAGTAGTAAATCAGACAGGTAACATAAGTGTATTAGAGAAAGAAAATAAAGATTATAATAATAGAGAGAGTAAATCTATAAGTAATAATACTAATACACTAATGTTACAAGCGGGGAACTACCCCATAAAACAACCTGAAATAGAGATTGTTGAAACTTCAACATATATTCCGCCTGAAATACCCATTTTCATTGTTCCAAAAGATGAAAAGGTATGTAAAGATGTGGAAGAAGCCATTAAAAGATGTAAGTCAGACGATGAATTGTTTGATTGGCTGAAGAATTATTAAAAAATATTTACATTTTTTTATTAAAAAACCATTGACAAGCCGTAATGGTGTTACTATATTATACATAGTAACTTTAAAAACGAGGTATTATTTATGGGAGTTAAACCCGGACACGAAATTTACAAAATTCTTTCAGACTTTGAATCTTGGCAACTTGACGACCCTAATCCAGGTAGACAGGAGTTTTTTGGTGAAGTAATGTCTGCACTTGAAAACAATGAAATGGGTATAGCCACTTTTAATATTGGTGTTCCAATGCCAAAGGGTGCTGGTGGTTATTTTACCAATCACCTTAACTTGGATAAGATTTGTTTGCCTAGCATTGTAAAGGTAGATGAAGACAACCACATCTTGACTTTCACTGAAGATACAAGTGAAGATGATGAAGAAGATGAAGAAGGTAATAAGGGAACGGAAACCGTTGAAGTAAAGAAACTTACGGCTGAAGAAGCATTTGCCATTTTCGTTCACGAAGCTTGTCACTTTTTGCATTTCTCCCGTGATAATGGTGAATTTATTTCCCCATTGATGAAGGGAAAGGTTTACACAATGGAAGAACTCATTAAGTCACCCAAGGTTCGCCGTGAAGCTGAATTTGAAGCGGGTTATCGTAGTGTACGATATGACAAGATGTACAACCTTTATCCTGGTTCTCGTCAGGTTCTTGAAACCAACTTGGTAAATATGATGAACTACGATTTGCCAAATCAGACACCCGAATGGAAGGAAAAGTATAGGGCAAAGGTCAAGCCTTACTTTGACTCCTTGAAAGATGAAACGGGTCGCATTATCTATGATGATAAGGGTAATACAATCTTGGGTGACTTGATTGACCGTGATGGTCTTATGAAGTTCCAGCAAGAAATTAGAGATAAGGTAAAGAAGTTTAGTGAATGGGCTGACCCCAAGCACGAAATTAAGTTGCCATAGGAGTTAAATAATGAATAAAACGATTAAGTATCACGATGACTTTATGCAGGAAGTTATTGGTAAGATTAATGAAATTTCCAAGCTGAAAGCACAAGGTAAGTTCAAGGAAGCCGCCCAAGTATCTTATGATTTGGCAAAGGCAAAGGTTGATTATTATGAACAGTTCGTTAATGATGATGAACCTACATCAAACTACAAGAAAATCCACGAAGATGATTATATTTCAGCATTGAAACATCTTTCTGTAGCCATTGATGATGCCTATGAATATGGTATTCTAAAGGACTAATTAAAGGTTTGTTGTTACCTCGTAGAAAGGATGGGATTTTTAATCCTGTCCTTTCTTTTTGTATAAAAATTTTTACATTATTTTAGCATAAACTTATTGACAAATAAGTTGAGATTAGCTATATTTACTTATGTAAAACAAAATAACCAAAGAGGTAACACTATGGCACAAATAACTTCCCTTGAAGCCCTTATTTCTAAGATGAAAGTTCAAATTACTACGAAGAATGACCAGACGGTTAAGGCACTTCTTCGCATTTATGCCAATCAGACACACGATGAAAAGCAAAGCGAAAACACGGTTTATCGTAACAATGTTGGTTTCATTCCTCAAGATGCCAAGATGCTTTCTTCTATGGCTAATTTCAAGATTAAGAATGGTTTCTTGACTGAAAAGCAAATCAAGTTGATTCAACCTATGATTGCCAAGTATGCTGGTCAGCTTGTTCGTTGTGCTATTGAAGAAGGCAAGATTCGTAAGGTTGGCAAGAACTATATTTACTAATTGGAGGATTAATTATGCAAGAATTTATGAATTGTTATGCCAATGCTGTTTTTGGAATTGCTTATCTTATTCTTGGAATTGTAACTATTGCCATTTTTGGAAAGGAAGTTACTGGAATTATCTTACCAAGTAAGAAGGAAGGTTTATCCGACGAAATGGTAGGTTTCTGTGCTATATGGGTTGTTATTGGTATTGTTTGGATGTGCTTGGGTATGTGGAAGTTATGTGAACAAATTGAGTTCAATAGCAAGCCCGAAAATGTCCTAAAGCAGATTGAATATGATAAGCCAGATTGTATGAAATTCTATACAGAACAAAATGCCCCAATATCTTGTTTACAAGAATATACGGCTTGGAAAGTAAGGTACGATAAGCAAAAGAATTATATTGATTCACTAAGGCAAGCGAACATAAAAATCCTTAATGAAAAATAAAATTTACATTAAACCCATTGAAAAATCAAATGGGTTTTTCTATATTAAGTAAAAAATAAAGGGGTAACTATGATTACATCACTTAAATTTAAAAATTGTCCTACTTGGAATCCTGAAACATTGAATGATATGGTAGCCGATGGTGACCATAAGTTTAAGTTGGAAACGGAGTTTGCCATTTCAACTTACGAATTTTCAAATGATTGGAAGGCTTGTAACATCAACAACACTAACAAGGATAGTGGAATGAAGATGAAGACGCTTTCAGTTGAAGTAGAATCTATTACTTTTGGAGAATAACTATGTTTGATGATTTTGAAGAATTTGAAAAGAATCATGTTCCCGGCCCTTATGAAAGGGAAGAATTGTACAAGATGGCTGAAGAAAAATTTGATGATGTATATAAGGACAACCGTGAAATTCAAGATGAATATAAGCGAATTAAGTCAAGTCCTAAGTTGGCTATATTGTGGTCAATTCTGACGGGTTGGAAATTTAAGGAAGATGAAATTAAAACCGAAGGTTTACCTCCAAGGGAAATGTTGACAGCATTGATGTTAAAGATGTGTCCTGAAAAGTTAGTGCTTGATGATGGTTGGAAAAGTAACATTATGGAAGCACTTCAAATGAAGACTGGTAAAGATGCATTCAATGCTACAGCTGATTGTACAATCTTGATTGCCGAAAAAGATTTGATTACTGACAAGGATTTCCAAAAGAAGATTCTTTCATATAAAGAAAAGTTTGAAGATAGTATTGCTAACAATGGAATGAGTAGCTATCAAGGTTACATTATTCACCATTTGCTGATGAAGAAATGGGTTGAAGATACTTATGATGAAACTTTTTGGAAGGATATGATTTACAAGGAAATTGAAAAAATAGAAAGAGAACCTTTACCAGACAAAAAATGATAGTAATTTATTATAATACAGGTGATAATTTATTTGTAAAGAAATACGACGGTGATGAATTTGAATTAATCGCCGCTGAACAAATATTTACTAATGGGGCAAAGAAAGCCAATTGTAGCTTCACCATAAAGACAGACTTGGGTGAAGTTATTAATATAGTTATGCCCATTGAATTTCATAAAGATGACGATTGCTCCAAGGAAATTAGTAATCTAAAGCACTTTGCCATAGCTTCTAAATCAAGAACTGTTATGTTCAATAGAGCTAATAGTAAGGATAAAGACAAAGATGTTTTTCAAGATTTTAGATTGTGGATAAGTGCAGAAATAACCAATATCCTTAAATATGTTGAAAAACAAGTTGATGTACAAAACAAGAAAGCAGATATAGAAAAGGATTTTACCAATGACTAAAGATGAATATATTAGTGTATGTGAAAAATATTCTGATTATCTTAATATGACGGGAAGTGGTACTTGTTATATCAAAGGTTCTATTACAATGGGGTTATTCCAAGTAACTGCTGTTACTTGGGAAGATTGTATTATAGATAGTGATAAAATTATTGGTAAAATTTGGTATAAGTGTTATAGTCCAGATAAAAAGACAATTCAAACCAAGCCAGATGATTGTCATTATGCCGATACAAAAGAAGATTTTGAAAAGTATGTACAAATGTTTATAGAAAATTACAAAAAAGCTAAAGTTAAATTTAAGAAACAAGAAATAAACAAGGATTTCAAATGACAAATCTTGACAAATTTAAATCATTGGCTGAAGAATTTAATCTTACTATAATTCCCGATGATTTTGTAACTGTTTGGACTGACCCAGAAGAAATGTGGGCTACTTATGGAATGTATGATAAAAATTCTTTGAATCGTGTATTGTTGTACAATAAAAAGCAACATACAATCCAAATGCCTACAACAGCATTTTGTTCACCAAATGGAACAATGCTTTTTGTAAACTTTCGTAAATTTTCTACTTATACTGAAATGAAAGAAAATCTAAAGCAAGTCATTGAACAATGGAAGAAAGCACAAATAGATAGAAAGAAGAAAGAATTAGAAAATGACTTTAAACAGTGATGTTGTTGTAAATGATTTGGTTAAGAAATTCAATCTTATACCATTAGAATTTCTAGATGCTAAAGGCTATATGGCAACCGCTTATGGTTTTAATATTCAACATAAGACTAGGGGTTGTTTACTTTGTAAATCGGTCAATGATAAAAGATGGCATGTTTGTCAATCCTGTGATACAAAATTCCTAAATGGTGTATTAACAACAACATATACTTTTGGAAAATTGCTTGATGAATATGTTACAATTGATTATTTAGAACATCATATAAAATTCATCAAATATCAAATAGACCGAGATACACAAAGAGTAAAGTTACAAAGGGTATTTAGTAGGATTAGTGAAATAGATAAGGATTTTGTATGACATTTGAAAGATTTAAAGAAATGGTAAAACAAGACCAGGAAATTTTTGTAGTTATAGATACTCCTGAAAAATTTGTTTGTAATTACAATGATAGAGAATTGTTATCTTCTAATGGTGAAGTTATTCTTTCGTTTAATATGAATATGCGTTATGAGTATATGAGTGAACAAATGGCTAATTTCGTTATCCAAAATGGTAAAGATTATGTTAATCATTATATTAAATGGGATAAAGAACTTAAAGTAGCTGAGAAAATAGAAGAAATAGAAAACGATTTCAAATAACCGATTTTGAATTTTTTAAAAAATAAAAATTATATATACTATATGAAAATGAATAATAAACAATATAGATTACCCACACCAAAGTATTTGATAACAAATACTGGTGATTTATTGTTGTAATTATTATTCAATTTTACATACAACTTAATAGATTACCAGTAAAACAATTCACGAGTTTTACTGGTTTTTGTTTTGTTTAATTTTATTTACAAAAAAATTCACAAATTGGTCTTGACAAGGAGGTAAATAGTTTTTATATTGTAGTGCGTAATGAATGATTGATTGTAGATTGATTTTTCATTGTATTGGTTTTTGATTTGACTGCCATAATGATGAATTATTGAAACAGGAATGAAGAGCCCAGTGTAAAATTCAATTTACAAAAAATTTTCAAAATTACCCTTGACAAAGCAAAGATGGTTTACTAGATTTGATTTTGTCAATGATTGGTTCTTGAAACCAATTAGGATATTGAAATGGTGGATGTTTGAACTTTAAGAAGATATTTTACTGAGTTAAATACCGGCATGCAAGCCGGAGAGATGGGTTTGAATCCCATTGACTTAAAGCAAGAACGGAAACAAGTCCAAGAAAGGCTAGCAGCTGATAGTTGAGTAATGGGCGAATCCTTGGGGTATAGCCAAGTTGGTAAGGCGGGAGCCTTTGAAGCTCTGATTCTTTCGCTGGTTCAAGTCCAGCTACCCCAACGAAAAGAAAACAAACATTTACAAAAAATGATTTGAAAAGTGGTTGACAAACCAAAAAGAAAATTCTAAATTGCTTTTTGTAAATGAGATTGGTTCGTGAAACCAATTTGAAGCTTGATAAGTTGGCATTAAACAAGTTCAAAACTATGGAACTGACGAAAGTGATTACACCCGAATGGCAATTAACCCAGGGAAGTGTGTAGTTGTGGGAAAAGCCCTGAAAAATGTGGAATAACCAAAGTGAAATTCCACCATAGCTTAACAACCCAAACATAGGTGTTAAGTGAAGTTGAAATTGCAGGATTCCATAGTAGTGAATGAATCAAACTAAATGGAAGAATAAGATGCTATGTGATGTTTCATTTAAGTGATTTGTTTGAACCGAGAAGGAACAACTCGTAAAACCTAATGGATTTGTAACTCAGTTGGTAGAGTACCATCCTTTTAAGATGGGAGTCGCGGGTCCGAGCCCCGCCAAATCCACGAAAATTTTTTCTTACGGATTCAACCGTAAGTTTTGTTCAAAAATAGCAATATTATGAACACAAACAAAGGAAGCTAGTGTACAGAGTGGAATTTGTTCGCCAGTAGTAATATGGCATAGACAAGCTCTTCAGTGGATTGTTTCAATACGATTTGGTGAAGATATAGCAAACAACACCGGTTGCCGGGTCGCGGTGTTGAGAACAAAATAAACCTTGGTTGAATAGCTAGACCAAAAGAACACATTATTACTATCGCGGGTCTTAGTGTGTTCGTAGATGTTTCAAGGTTGCTTCTACTGATGTTGTAGGTGAAATACTAAAATGCTATGTCCTCATACGAATAACATTTGAAAACCTTCAAATTTTGTAAAATCAAACTAAGCGAGGTGTTAGGCTATGATTCTCCACTAAGTAGATGATTCGCCCTCCGCCCACCTATATGTGAAAGAGAAGGTCACCGTCGCTGCTACGAAAAATGCAGGATAGTTTGACAATATGGAAACCGGGGTGTAGCTCAATCTGGTAGAGCGATTGCTTTGGGAGCAAAAGGTTGTCGGTTCAAATCCGGCTACCCCGATACAAATTAAATTTCCAAATCATCACACATTGAATTTGTGTGTAAATTCACTAGGATTTGGATAGATTGTATTGTGGTCAAGAAAATTCCATAATAGGTTTAGTGAAAGTCTAAACGGCAATACAAATCCCCAAGTAAGAAGGGTGGTGGTGTATGCCACATAAATCCAGTCAGAAAGGGTTAGCTTTTAACATTCGTCTTGTTCTAGTTATTGTATAGAACACCCTTATAGTTAGGTACAATAAAGACGAATAAAATTGCTAAAGGTGGTAGCCCACTGAGAAAGTAGGAACTCTCCTAAACCTACAGAAGTTT
>Ga0247611_10008567_pt1 | contig 12571 bp, 9 predicted proteins | sample 177DNAGHGhighgp2_FD_192422 | JGI IMG/M metagenome (GOLD analysis project Ga0247611, IMG submission 192422) | Sheep rumen microbial communities from Palmerston North, Manawatu-Wanganui, New Zealand - 1770 DNA GHGhigh gp2 | ecosystem: Host-associated > Mammals > Digestive system > Stomach > Rumen ... | reverse complement strand
TACGCATCGAACGTGATTATCCCCTACCTCAAGAGTCTGAAGCTCGAGGACCTCGTCATCGCTTCGCCCGACGTAGGCGGTTCGAAGCGCGCCAACACCTATGCCAAGTACTTTGGCTGTCCGCTGGTGCTGTGCAACAAGACCCGCGCTCGTGCCAACGTCGTTGCCACCATGCAGATTATCGGCGATGTCGAGGGTAAGAACGTGGTCATCATCGACGATATGGTCGACACCGCCGGCACCATCACCAAGGCTGCCGACCTCATGAAGGAGAATGGCGCCAAGACCGTACGTGCCTGCGCCAGCCACTGCGTCATGAGCGGTCCGGCCAGCGATCGCGTACAGGATTCTGCCCTCGAGGAGATTGTCTTTACCGACTCTATTCCCTACACGCAGCGCTGCGCCAAGGTGAAGCAGCTCTCCGTTGCCGACATGTTTGCCGAGGCCATCCGCCGCGTCATCGACAACAAGAGCATCAGCGACCTCTACATTGTATAACGTGCAACGAGCACGAAGTCTCCTAACATTAACACCGTTATGAGCAACAAAACCCTAACCATATTGGCAGCGGCACTCATTGCCGCTGCCATTTTTGCAAACACCAGTGGCATCAGCAGCGTCAACAGCCCGTCTGTCGCCACAACGCACCACCAGACCGACTCGCTGATGCGCCAACACATTGTCAACAGCTACAACCAGCGCATCGCCCGTACCGTCCGTTGTCTCGTTGGTGCCGGCACCGCTCCCAGCCTCGTCACGCAACAGGCCAACAAGCTCTACAACGAGCGGGAACAAGCCTGTAAAAAGACGACTTTTCACAAGTAGATTAGAAAAACGCAGAAAAAATTTGGAAGTTTGGAAACTATTACCTAAATTTGCAGACGAAACCTGTAAACTATAAATCAACTAAACACTAACGCTTATGAAAAAGTATTTTGCAGAGTTGTTTGGCACATTTGTGCTGACGTTCCTCGGCTGTGGTGCAGCCGTTAGTCTGAATTGTGGTGTTGACACCGCCTCTATCGTAGGCACCGCCTTTGCCTTCGGTCTGGCCGTTGTGGCTATGGCCTACACCATTGGCGGCATCTCGGGTTGCCACATCAATCCCGCCATCACGTTAGGCGTATTCCTAAGCGGCCGCATGAACAGCAAGGACACCATGATGTATATTCTGTTCCAAGTCCTGGGCGGCATCATTGCCGCAGCACTGCTGGCATTAGTGGTGTCAACAGATCCCGGTCTGGCACGCGGCACGGCCACAGGAGCCAATGCATGTGCATCAGAAAACCTGATGAACGGACTGCTGGCCGAGATTATCCTGACATTCATCTTCGTCATGGTGGTGCTGGGCGCTACAGCTAAGACCAATGGTGCTACAAACAACTTTGCCGGTCTGGCCATCGGCCTGTCGCTGATTCTCATCCATCTCGTGGGCATCAACTTCACTGGCACGAGTGTAAACCCTGCACGCAGCATCGGCCCGGCTCTGTTTGAGGGAGGCAAGGCGCTGGAGCAAATCTGGATTTTCATCGTTGGTCCGCTGGCAGGCGGTGCACTGGCTGCCGGCTGCTGGAAGATGATTGACTGCAAAGAGAAGTAAGCTGCAGAACCAGACATACCAAAACATATCAAAGAAAAGAGGCCTCCGGATAATCCGAAGGCCTCTTCATTTGTATATACTATTGATTAATAGTTGGGCAGCTCAAGCCACTTCACGTAACTGAAGTCCTGACGGTGAGGCAGGTTCTTGTTCTTCGGATACATGCGAACGGCACTCTTGTAGGCACCAGCCTGCTGGGGAGACAGCGTAGCCTCGAAGGTAAAGTTGTTACCTTCCTGCTTAACCATCTTCAGCGGCTCAATAGAGTAGACACTCTCATCGCCTTCCTTGTTGGTGTAGATGTTAACCTTCTCCAGACCGATGGCATCATCAAGGCCCTGCTCGTTAATGACATAGCGCAGGGTGTATTTCTGACCAGTCTCGATGCCAGCTGCAGGATAGTCCCACTCGGCACTGACCACGTTGATGGCATCCCAGCGCTCAGCAACTGTCTCCTTCCAGAGGGCAATCTCCTTAGCCAGACGGTTGTCGTCCTTCGTGATTTCCTTGAAGCGCTTAGCCTGCTTCTCGTAGAACTTTGAGTAGTAGTCGTCGAGCTGACGCTTCATGGTGTAGTGAGGAGCAATCTGGGCGATGGAGTTCTTAACCACCTTGATCCAACCCTTGGAAAGTCCCTTCTTGTCCTTATTGTAATACAGAGGAATAATCTCATTCTCCAGCAGCGTATAGATGGTTGCTGCATCGAGACGGTCCTGATAGCCCTGATTCTGGTAAGTACGCTTTTCAGTAAGTGCCCAACCAGCGCCTTCTCGATAGCCCTCAAGCCACCAACCATCTTTGACGGAGAGGTTTACAACACCGTTCATCTCGGCCTTCTCGCCTGACGTACCGGATGCTTCCAGCGGACGTGTCGGCGTGTTCATCCAGATGTCGACACCCGACACGAGGCGGCGGGCCAGCAGGAAGTCGTAGTCCTCGAGGAAGATAATCTTACCGAGGAACTCAGGACGCTGGGAAATCTCATAAATCTTCTTGATAAGACCCTGACCGGCACCGTCAGCGGGGTGTGCCTTACCGGCGAAGAGGAAGATGACGGGATGCTCGGGATCGTTCACAATCTTCGACAGACGAGCCTCGTCCATAAACAGCAGGTGAGCGCGTTTGTAGGTGGCGAAACGACGGCAGAAACCGATGACCAGCGCGTTGGGGTTCATGCGCTCCAGCAGCTGGACCACACGAGAGGGGTCGCCTTGGTTCTTCAGCCAAGTCTCGCGGAACTGTTCCTTGATATAGTCAAACAGCTTCTGTTTCAGCGTCATGCGTGTTGCCCAGACTTCCTCGTCAGGACAGTTGTAGATGCCGTGCCAGATATCCTCATTCGACTGGTCGAACATGAAGTTCTCATCGAAGTACTTGGCATAGACCTTACGCCACTCAGTAGCGGCCCATGTGGGGAAGTGAACACCGTTCGTGACATAGCCCACGTGGTTCTCCTCAGGATAGTAACCCTTCCAGATGGGAGCGAACATCTTCTGGCTAACCCAGCCATGAAGCATTGACACGCCGTTGACCTCCTGGCAAGTGTTGCAGGCGAAAGTTGACATACAGAATTTTTCGCTCTTATCGTCGGGATTCGTACGGCCCATGCCGATGAACTCGTCCCAAGAGATGCCGAGCTTCTGGGGATAGCCGCCCATGTATTTGCCGAACAGGCCCTCGTCGAAGTAGTCGTGACCAGCAGGAACAGGCGTATGAACAGTATAGAGGCCGCTGGCGCGAACCAGCTCCAATGCCTGATTGAACGTCAGACCATCCTCGATATAGTCGCACAGACGCTGCAAGTTGCAGAGAGCAGCGTGGCCCTCGTTGCAGTGGTAGATATCCTTCTTGATGCCGAGTCTCTTGAGCAGCAGCATACCGCCAATACCCAGCAGAATCTCCTGCTTCAGACGATTCTCCCAGTCGCCGCCGTAGAGAGCGTGAGTGATGGGCTTGTCAAACTCGGAGTTCATCTCGTTGTCTGTATCAAGCAGGTAGAGCTTCACACGGCCGACATTAACACGCCACACATAAGCATGTACCTGATAGTTTGTATAGGGAACGTCAATGACCAGCGGGTTGCCGTCCTTGTCGAGCTGACGCTCAATAGGCAGGCTACTGAAGTTCTGAGTCTCATAGTTGGCTATCTGCTGACCATCCATCGACAGGCTCTGTGTGAAGTAGCCGAAACGATAGAGGAAACCAACGGCACACATATCCACGTTAGAGTCGGAAGCCTCCTTCACATAGTCACCAGCCAGCATACCAAGGCCGCCAGAATAAATCTTCAGGGCCGAGTGGATGCCATACTCCATGCAGAAGTAAGCAACAGAAGGACGCTTTGAGTCGGGCTTCACATCAATATACTCACGAAACAGCTTGTAGACGTTTTTGATACGCTTCATCAGCGCCTTGTCCTTCAAGATTTCTTCCTTGCGGGCAAAAGACAGACGCTCAAGCAACATCACGGGATTGTGCTTCACGTCGTGATAGAGTTCAGGATCAAGGTCGCGGAACAAATCGCGAGCCTCGTAGTTCCACACCCACCACATATTGTGGGCAATCTCGTCCAAACACTTTAGTTGCTCAGGAAGGTTGGATTTAACAATCAATTCCTTCCACTGAGGAGCATTGGTGTAATCAGCTTTAATTTTCATAATCGTAGTTAATAACTATTTTTGATTTTCTTATTTCTTTCTCTCTTCAGCCTTACGCAGAGCGATATCGTAAGCCTCGTCATAGTACTTGATGAATTCGCTCCACAGAGCTTTCTTCGACAACTGCTCCGCTTTTTTGCGACATTCATCAACCTGTTTTTGCGACATAGCAGAGAACTCTGCAACGGTGTCCTTGATGGCATCGGCCACCTCAGAGTAGTTATAGTCCGTGCGATGAATCACCTTCACTCCGTCGGAAATCTCACCCGTATGGCCCAACTCCTTGTTAGCCCAGAGGCCAAAGCCGGCGAGATCGGTCGTGATACAGGGCACCTTGAAGGCCACAGCCTCCAGCGGTGTGTAGCCCCATGGCTCATAATATGAGGGATAAACACAAAGGTCATTTCCCAGTACTACATCATAATATGTCATGTTTACAATACCATCCTTACCATCTAAATAGCATGGAAGGAAGATAACCTTGACCTGTTCATCCTTACGATTGTGCATGTCGTAGTATTTCATCATGCTCAGCACGTTGTCGTGGCTCATGTTATGCAGCCAATGTGTCACCTGCGGCACCTCCAAGGGAGTGTCAAAGGTTGCTGTCTTCTGATTATTCTGAATCTTCTGAAGTCGTTCCTGCAGGTCCTGACGCGGCTCTCCCACCCAACCGGGAACCTCGATGAATGCCAGCACAGGCTTCTTCAGGTCCTTGTCGCGCAGCAGGCGGTTCATGGCCTCGACAAACACGTCGATACCCTTGTTGCGGAACTCATAACGGCCTGATGTAGAGACAATCAGCGTGTCGTCACCCAACTGCTCGCCTAGCAAGGCATTAGCAACACTCAGCAGACGCTGACGGGCGGCCTTACGCTTCTTCGTAAAGGCAGCAGCCTTAGGCACGAAACTATTATCAAAGCCATTGGGCAGCACAACATCCACGGGTTTGTCAAGCAGTTCGACACACTCCTTGGCCGTAATATCGCTCACCGTCGTAAAACAATCAACATGCCAAGCCGTCTGCTTCTCAATAGAGTGCTTCGACTGCATGTTCAGCTCTTCGGCCATCTGGTCGCCATTATACGCAAACAGATAGTCGTACAGCGGCTTCTGGTTACCGGCTATCGAACGGCCGATACTTGTCGCATGCGTTGTGAAGATAGTGCCGATCTGCGGCAAACGGTTGTTAATGTACAGCGCTCCCAGACCACACATCCACTCATTGGCATGATATATCACCTTCGTGTTGTGGTCAAAGGTCTTGCTCTCTACACTGAAATGATAGAAACTCTCCACCACCAACGCCGCGGCATACGAGAACATCGAAGCCTCGTCATAGTCGCCATAGGCATGCAGAGAGTCTACGCTGTAGTGTTCCCACAGCCAACCATATATCTCATTCTTCTTCTCGAAGTAGGGACGGAAGTCTACAAGAATAGCCACCGGCTCACCGGGAATAGTCCAGCGGCCTACGCGAACCTTCAGCCCCTGTTCCTTAGCCGTCCATTGCCAATTGGCAAACAAGGCCTTATCCTCCTTGAAATAGGGACACTCCTTTTCGCTCCAACAATCCGGACCGATAAAAATGATACGGTCCTTCATTCTGTCCTTGAGTGTCTTTGCACGAGTGGAAAGCACTGTGTAGATACCACCTACTTTGTTACAAACTTCCCAGCTCGACTCAAAGATGTAGTCAGGTGACAATTGCTCTTTTTTCATAGTTTTAACTATAAACTGCTGCAAAGATACTTAAATTATTCTAAAACGCACCATGTTTTTGCATATATTTTTTTAAGTATCAACGATTTATTGATTTAGATTTACTACCTTTGCGGTCATTAAATGAACCACAATGAAAAGACTTTTTACCATCATCGTCACATGCCTGTTCGCAGCAGCCACCTATGCACAAAAAGAGCACAGACCTTTTCGCGCGTACCTTTTTAATAAAGAATACGAGATCTTCATGCAGATAAATTTCTACGAGCAGAACATCAACATACCCGGACAAGAGCTGTACGGCCCATTGCCAGGCTATCTCGGCAAGGAGCGCAACTCCTTCTGCTGGGTCATCACCTCTGCTAAGTTGAAAAACGACCGCACTGCCGAAGTAGCGTTTATCAACGACTACGGCAGCGAAGACTTCACCGCCCGTCTCACACAGCTCAACGACTCCACATACGAACTCAGGCACCTTGACGGCAGTGCCCTCAAAGTGCCCAAGAACGGTAAGTGGCAGAAGATACCCAACCTGATAGAACTCAAGCGAAAATAGCGTAGCAGTAAGGGTGTGCCAAGACTGGCACACCCTTTTAACAATCACTCATCGAAGTCCCAGTTGATACCGAGACGCGAAGCTGGATCAAATGTTCCATCGTCAATACCGCCAAAGGTAACGTCTGGCAACTGTTCACTGGTAACGGAGTCACTGGCAGCAATCATGGTTACCATCTGTACAGACACACTCAATGTCTCAGGTTTCATATATGTCTTTTTCATCGTTCAGTCCTCCATTTATCTAATGATTACCTTCTTACCGTTGCGGATATAAAGTCCCTTCTTCAAAGGCTTCTCTACACGCTGACCTTTGAGGTTGTAATATGACTTCAATTCTTCCATTCTTCCATCTTTCAATTCTACAACATTTGCTGTCTCGTCATTGAATGCCATTTGGATACGCGATGCTGAAACATCGGGAAGCAAATCTGTAAACCAGAAATATGCGCGATAGCCCTTCATGTGTTTCGTCTGGGCAGTAGCATACCACCATTTATTACCACTGAGGAACAGACTGACATCGTCTCCTTCATAAGGTATAACGCAGTCTGCAACGTATGTGCCTGTAAAGCTACCCCATACCACGCGTTTCTTACCAGTCAATCCATTGTCATATTCTACGCAGGGCTCCTCTTCAGGATCTATCGTCACATTATCAGCAGTAAACTCGCTAATCGCGTTGCTCACTTTGATGACGTAAGGATGATTAGCTTCAATGGCAGTCACCATATTGAAATTGACTGTAAGGCCAACAACATTCTCACCAGTATCCTCCACAGTATCATAGCTCGTAAAGTCAGCCAGTTGCACATCGTCGCCAAAGGCAGCCTTTACCTGTGTGGCTGACATGGCGAACGGCAGGCAGATGGTGCTCCACTCATTGGCGTTAATGGTACGCTTTACACGGACATCGACGCCGTTGGCGGCTTCGGGAGCAGTTGTTGACGCCTCATCGAGCACGACACGTCCGTCTGCAGGTCCAGTCACTGTTACCGATGTCTCTATCTCGTCCGTCGTATAGTAGTTGTTGATGTCTGTTTCTGTCAGTTTCATGTTTCTCAGATAGATGGGATAATTGTCTGCCTCGACATCTGCCGCCACGCTGATGGTCAGCGTCGCTATCTCGCCGTCAGTACCCGTAAACGTCTCGTCGTACTGCGAGCCGCAGAGGAAGCGGATGGCGCCGTCGGGCTGTTCGCTCATCGTCAGCGTGTGCTGGTCGCCGGAAGGCTTGCGGCCATTGTTCAGCGAACAGACAATACGGTTGTTGCCATCCTTCTTGGCAGTGATACCCTCAGGCAGGTACAGGTCGAACTGGAAGCCGCGGATGCCTACCGTGTTCTTCATCTTGACAGACACCTGCGTCTCGCTGTTCGACGTGGTCTCGAACGGTGTGATGTAGACTACATTGTTTAGCGCACTCACATCAGTGTTTGCACGCTTCTGCCATCTGCGCGAGGCGTTTGCAGTCTGACCATAGATGTTGTTATACAGTATGAGGTTAGCCACGCCGATGTAGTCGCTCACGTCAACCAGATTGTCTTTGTTCACGTCCGCTGCAGCAGCTGTTATGCCTGCCTGAGGAGTTCCTAAGATGTAGTTAGCCACACCAATGTAGTCTCTGACGTCTATCACACCGTCACCGCTGATGTCGCCAGGGATATACGGGACGACCGTCATGGCCGTTTGGACTGTCTCAGTCAGATAGAAGTTATTGATGTTTGTCTCTGTCAGCTTCACGTTCTTCAGGATGATGGGATACAAACCTGCAAGCATTTTCTCGTCAACACACAGTTGTACCGTCAGAATATCGCCCTCCGTGCCTGTAAACGTCTCGTCGTACTGCGAACCGCAGAGGAATCGGATGGCACCATCCGCCTGCTCGTTCACCGTCAGCGTGTGTTCACTGCCGGAAGGTTTGCGGTCGTCGTTCAGCGAACAGATAAAGCAGTTGTTTCCGTCCTTCTTCACCGTTACGCCTAGCGGCAGATACATGTCGAACTGGAAGCCACGTACTCCTGCCGTGTTTTTCATCTTCAGAGGAACCGTTACCTCTGTGCCCCTCAGAACTTCAAATGGTTCCATATATATAACGTTATCGATAGCAGAGACATCTGTCACCTCAACGTTATCTTGTGGCATATCTACCTCTAAGATTGTTCCGAAATCCTTCCACACATCTGCAGCTTGGTATGCTGCTTTGAAAGTTCCTTTATAGATTAATTTGAAATTATCGAATATTGCCCAACTGTCAAGGTTATCAGAAGCTACACCTACATCAGTATGCCCCCTTACGCCGATACGCAGCTTATCACCCTGATGAGTCACAGCACAGGAGATAGATTGCTTGTAATCACCCGCATTGAAATAGTTATGTGCCGACTTCATGCCGTCAGGGAAGAACAGATAGCCGTCGTTTCCATCAACACGCTGACAGTTTTCAATAGTATGAATCTCGCTAACATCCTCCCATGTCGTAATTTCAACCTTTGCGTCATTGTCAGAGTATCTCTTCAAAGGAGTCTGTTCTTCTTTGGCAGTTTCCAAATCGTCAAACAAAGGAGAATCGCCGGGACGGCCGCCCTCCTCGAAGATATTCTTAAACGGAGTAGCCTTCTCATTAACATAGAAGAACACGGGCGAGCCCTTAGCAGGGTCATCAACAGTCACATAGTCTGCGCGCTCCTCGCCCTGCTTGTTCCACTCAGTCCAAGCGTCATTGCCACGACCAAAGCGGAAGAAGCCCTGTACGCTGACCTCGTAGATACCAAGGGGCAGGCCCTCAACTTCCTGATACAGGTCGAAGTTTGGAGCAGAGAAAGCCTCAGCACACTTCTCGTTCACCTTCGGCATCTGGCAGCGATCTGGATCATTCTTATCAGGCCACTTCACCTGCCAAACTGTTCTCCAGCCAGTCCAACCCTTCTCACCCTCAGAGAAGTTGGGATTCTTCATGTACTTTGTCATATCGTCACCTTCCGGAATTGAATTGCAGGAAGAAGGAACATAAAGCGTAGCGTTGTTGAGATTAGTAAACACATTCTCAGCGATGGCTAATGGCGTAATCATACCAACCTTCACCTTTGTTAGGTTATCACAACCATAAAATGCCTTCTGACCGATAAACGATATACTGCTAGGTAGGTCTATTGATAACAGACTGCTACAATCCTCGAAAGCGCTGCTTCCGATGCTCGTCACGCCATAGGGAATCGTGACGGAGGCCAAGCCACTGCAACCATAGAAAGCCCTATCCCCGATGCTCGTCACGCCCTCGGGAATCGTGATGGAGGTAAGACCACTGCAAAATTCGAATGCCCTACCCCCGATGCTCGTCACAGAACTCGGAATCGTGATGGAGGTCAGACCACTGCAACCATAGAAAGCCCAATCCCCGATGCTCGTCACAGAACTCGGAATCGTGATGGAGGTCAGACCACTGCAATCTCTGAAAGCCACATCCCCGATGCTCGTCACAGAACTCGGAATCGTGATGGAGGTCAGACCACTGCAAAATTCGAATGCCCTACCCCCGATGCTCGTCACAGAACTCGGAATAATCGTATTTTGGCAACCTGCAATCATCATATTTGATGCTGTCTCGATGATGGCATTACAGTTATCACGGGAGTCATAAGTACTATTGTCTTGATCTACATTGATATTGGTCAGACCGCTGCAGTTAGAGAAGGGATAGTTTCCTATGCTCGTCACGCTGTTGGGAATCGTGATGGAGGTCAGGCCGCTGCACTCTGCGAAAGCATCGTCTGCTATACCTAATGTTCCTTCTTCTAATACTATCTTAGTATTATCAGGCATAGAACCTTTATACTTATAAGCGACCTTACCCGCATACACAAGTCCGTCTGGTTGGTTATCATACCATGCAGTGTCATAGAAAGCTCCGTCTCCTATTGTCGTCACGCTGTTTGGAATCGTGATGGATGTCAGACTGCTACAACCCCAAAAAGCAGAGCGTCCTATGCTCGTCACGCTGTTGGGAATTGTGATGGAGGTCAGACCGCTACAGCGATAGAAAGCATAGTTTCCGATGCTTGTCACACAACGTCCTTCATACTCTTCGGGAATATCTATTGTTGCACTATAGTTATCCTCATGCCCACTGACATAGCAGGTGGATCCATCATCATTCGCCGTGTACTTAACGCCCTGCGAATCAGTTACTGTGCCTGAGAACTGAGCGAATGAAGTTGCTGCGCAATATAGGAACAATACTGTGAAAGTTAATAGTCGTTTCATAATTTTACTCTTTATTTCTATTCATTAATTTTTTATATGTTCTCCAATTAGTTTCATAATCCGTAACACCTAAATGTTTTCGTAGTTCTTCATTTTCATCTATTATTTTTGCATAATATACAAAAAGGTCTAAAACGTCTTTTTCATTTAAGCGTCCATATTGTATTTGCAATTCTAATTCTTCGAAAAAGCGCATAAACATCTCGACATCATAATTAGATGGTATTTCCTGATGCGAATTATTTAGTGTTCCATCAAGATCAATGTAATTAAGATATTTAACCACCTTTACGATATGGGGGTCTTCAGAATAGCGTTTGTTATATTCAGAAAATACTTGAGCTTCCATTGAATCTAATCGTGAATGATATTCCGTCCATGCAACAATAAATGCGAATAAAGACACTATAGCTGTTATAACGTTTGCATAATCTCCTATTCTTTCATTTGGATATAACAATTGTGCACAACATAAGCCAGCCATAATAGAAATAATAACAAAAAGAGCAATAATAGCATAATAGATTATGCCACATAATGACTTTACCGAATTGGTGCTGGTATTCATTATATATTTTTGCCTACAAACACCCCAGAGTCGGCAATTAATAAATTGTTGTTCCGTTGAGCTTATGATACAAAAAAGGCGTAGGTGTCTGTTTCTTCTGCCCATCCTGGCGTCAAAGGCCTTCGCATTGCCCACCTCACACAGGATAGACAACGCAGTCAGCCCACGCCAGAACGAACTATATAATAAAGTAAGGTATATAGATACGCTCCACGCAGACGTCTTGGTTGCCATCTGTCTGTTGTGAGGTTAGAGTTTGCGAAGTTCTTGACGCACAACGACAGACGTCCGAAAACGTCTTTCTCATATATAAGACCGCCCGCCGCCCACCTGGGGGCTGACTAAGCGATAAGGCGACAGCAGCACGCGCCATACGCAGAAGAACGCATTCTCATGCTGGGGCGAAATCTGCCATCACGCTGCAAATATAAAGATTATTTTTGAAAGTTCCAAGAAAAAGCACAAAAAAATCTCCGAAGCCACCGCTTCGGAGGATTATAGCTATCATTCTATGCTTTGATAAAATCCATTGGGTTCCGCTTCATCAATACGCTTACCAACGTGTTGGCGGAATTGTTCCTTGAAACTGTCTGCATTATTGTTATGATGCTTTGTCGCTACAAAGATAGGTATTATTTCTGAGGCTTCCAAGGAATTTGAGAGAATTTTGCGAAAAGACCTCACATACGCCCATGACACCCCTGAAACCGCGATGCACAAAGGGTTTCAGGCACGTGAGGTCTCTCCAAACACCTCACCCAGACCTCCCGTAGGACTCAGAAACGACCACAGATGACGCTGATTATACAGATTTATCAGGTGACGGGAGATTAGAAACGACCACAGATCACGCAGATCATACAGTTTTTCAGTCGACGGGAGATGACACGGGAGGTTGACGGGACGTCTCCAGGAGACACCTCCCGTCGCGAAACACCTTTGTACAAAGGCGATTCCGGCAATCATAGGTGTATGTGAGGTGTTTTTTGAAAATACTCCATGACTTTTGGATAATACTCAACGACTATTTGAAAATACTCCATGACTTTTGAAAAATACTCATGGAGTATTTCGCGAAACTCGTGGCGTTTCCCGGAAATCCCGGGACAACAAAAAAGCCCTGACTCATTTCTGAATCAGGGCTTCTGATGAAAAATGGCGGCCTCCTACTCTCCCGCATTGCATTGCAGTACCATCGGCGCAGGC
>Ga0247611_10008566_pt1 | contig 12572 bp, 7 predicted proteins | sample 177DNAGHGhighgp2_FD_192422 | JGI IMG/M metagenome (GOLD analysis project Ga0247611, IMG submission 192422) | Sheep rumen microbial communities from Palmerston North, Manawatu-Wanganui, New Zealand - 1770 DNA GHGhigh gp2 | ecosystem: Host-associated > Mammals > Digestive system > Stomach > Rumen ... | reverse complement strand
ATAGTAAAATCTCATGGGGGAAGAAATAATAAATATGATGACCTCAGAAGACCATGACGTTCGAATAAGTAGTTTGCAATTGTATTTTGGTGACCCTTTTGTGGTAGATAATATTACTATATATCAACCTACTATTGGGGATATATTAGAATACGATAAAAAATTTGGCGAAGATGAATTCTGGAGTACTTTAAATGTTTTTATTGGAAATCCTACTATGTATAGATTAATGTTATGGGATTTAGGAATTGATTGGAATAAGATAACTGACTTTCAATTATTTATATCATTAATAAAGACTGTTGATTTAGACCATACTTATATATTGTTTAAAGATTTAGATTTTTCTAAGTTTGAATTATTTGTAAGAAAAAAACCTTCTGTTGAGGGAGAGTCTGATGGTGAAACTACGGATTCTTCTGAGGAGTCCGAAGAAATTGTTATGTACAATATTGAAGATGATATTGAAATAAATGAAAAAGTATATACTGGTATCGCTAACTATCTTAGAGCCGCTTTTAATATTTATCCTAAAGTTGAAAAGGCTAAGGGAAAGATAACTAAAGAATGGATAATTGAAGAAGATAGAATGAATTATGAGAGAAGGAAAAAAGAGCCTTCTTCCTCTTCTACTCTTCTTCCACTTATTTCTTCATGTTTAAATCATCCCGGTTTTAAATATAAAAAGAATGAATTAAAAGATGTTGGAATTTGTGAATTTATGGATAGTGTACAGCGTTTGCAGATATATGAACAAAGTACTGCTTTATTAAAGGGAAGTTACAGTGGTTTTATTGACACTAGTAAAATTCCTAATGAGCAATTTAATTTTATGCGTGAAATCATTCATGATAATAAAAAGTAAAATAATATGAAAGGAGAAATAAAATGGCTTTCAAATTAGGCGATTTTATCATTGATAGAATTCAGATGGCTACTGCTGAAACTACTGATGGCTCTAGGCTTCTGTACGTTCTGACTCAGCTTACTGATGCTTCTATCGAAATTACTGCGGAATCTAAGGACGCTACCGATGCAGAAGGTAACCTTATTAAGAGATTCTGGCAAGCAAAGACTGGTACATTTACTGCTACCAATGCCATGCTGAACCTTAACGTTCTTGGTGCCAAGTCTGGTAATGACCCTCAGCTTGCTTCTGCTGAGAATACTATCAATATGCCCAAGATTGTTGTTACAAAGGCTTCTGACAAGACTGTGTCTATTCCCGATGCTGTGACTGGTACTGTTGTTGTTAATGCCTTCACTAATGATGGCTCTCTTGGTACTGCTTATACTCTGGGTTCTGCCGCTTCTGCTACTGAATTTGCAGTTTCTGGTACAACTCTGACTCTGCCTACTGATACTTCTAATACTGAGAAGTATATCGTTAAGTATACTAGGAAGGTTTCTGATGGTGTTCGTATCGTTAATACCGCAGGTGCATATCCTAAGACCGTTAAGCTTACACTGAAGTGCGTTGGTGTTACCCCTTGTGAACCCGATGTTCTGACGGCTCTTTATATCGTACTTCCTTCCTTCCAGCCCAGTCCCGAAACCACTATCAATCTGACCACTGATGGACAGCTTGACTATAACGGTGACCTTCAAATTGGATACTGCGGTGATGAGCAGACTCTGTATGAGATTTTTGCCGCCGCTGATGATGAAGAGGAATAATTAATAGTTTATATTATTAATTAATCAGTATTGTTACACTGGGGAGAGTATATCTCTCCCCAGTTTTTTTATTTATATATTAAATACAATGCGCAAGTAGTTAATATATATAGGAGAAATAAGAGTCAAATCTTATTTCTCTATTTCGAATAATTATAGTTATGATTTAAAAGGAGATAAATTACATGGCTAAAAAGAATAATAAAACTTGTATTGTATGCGGTAAGAAATATACTTATTGTAATACATGCGGTGAATATAGACACCTTCCTATTTTTATGGTCACATTTTGTGGGCAGAATTGTTTAGATGTTTATAATGTTTTATCTGGATATGAGGGTGGAGAAATAGATAAGAATACAGCTAAGAATAAACTTGAATCTTTAGATACTTCTAGACATATGTACTACTCTGGTTCTTTTAAAAAGACTTTTAATAAAATAATGGACATTGTAGAAGAAGGTAGTAAAGAAAGTGCGGTAGAAGAAGAATCTACATTAGAATCTGAGGGGGATGTATCAAGCATTTCAGTTGATTCTGAAATTACAAAGGATTTAGCAAAAGAAACGGCTTCAAAAGTTGTTGAAAATAATACAGCTTCATCTGATGAAATTGCAGACCAAGTGGTTAAGAATAGTCATTCTAAAACTTTTATGAAAAATAAAAATAAGAATAGACGATAATTATATATTGTGTCGATAGGCACGTTGAATAGTGATTGTATTTTTGTCTAAGGACGAATAATTTTTATAATAGAGGGTATAGCTACTATTCAATGTGGCTATGCCCTTTTTTTGTTTTGAGGATTAAAAGGTGAATATATGAAAGTTATTAGTGAAATTACTGGATTAGAATATAATCCAAATAATGTAGTAAGAATATTAAATACACAACAAATAGCCATGTATCTAAAGCATGGAGCAAAATTAATAGACTTATATGCCAGTGTAAAAAAAGATGGAACACCTGTACTGGTTTGTATTTTTAACAGGGAAGATACTAAAGAATTATATGAACTATGGTGTAAAAGAGAGTTAAAATAATAATGGATTGTAAATTATTAGCGATAGATTCTTCTACTTCTTCTACGGGCGTTGGAATATTTATAAATGGTGAATACAAAAGTCATCAAATAATAGTTACAAAAAATATTAAAAATAAAATAGATAAATTTGAAATGATGATGACTAGTATTTGTGATTTAATCGAAAAAGAATCCCCTCAAATAGTTGTTACAGAATTAACTGTAGTTAGTAGAAATGCTGAGGCTCAAAGAAATTTATCAATGCTGTTAGGGGCTATTTATTATAAATGTCTTGAATTAGGAATTGAATATCATTCCATGCGTCCCACTGAGTGGCGAAAATTAGTAAGAGATAAAGATGAAAAAACACCCAGAAAAAGGGAAGAATTAAAAAAATGGTCACAAGAGAAAGTGCATGATTTATTAGGATTGAATGAAATATCCGATGATATTAGTGATGCTATCTTATTAGGGATGGCATATATAAATAAGTTTGATTAAAAGGAGAAAGAATATGGCTACTGATATTTTAATGAATGATGATTATACTCCTTGGGGAGAAAAGAAAATTGGAATTGATGAACTTATAAAAGGTTTAGAATCTAAAAGAAGTCAAGAAGCTAGGGACAGATACTTAACTAGTAAAATAAAGACAATAGATTATATAAACTTTGAAGTACTTACTGTTATTGCTGATTCTATTGTTGCAAATTCGATGTTTGATAAAGATGGAAATATTAAAATAGATTCGTGCAAAAAATACTTATTATATGTTTATAGTATTTTAAATGTATTTACTAATATTGATGTCCACGAAGACAAATGGATGCAAGAATATAATAAGTTAAATAAGAGTAATCTTATTGAAGTGATTGTAGGGATGATTCCAGAAAGAATTGTAAATGAATTTGATTCTATTCTGAAGATGAAGAGTGATGATTTAATCACAAATTATTATAGCATCAATGCTTATATTGATAGGAAGTTAGTTCAGTTATATCCTGTGATAAATAAAGGGATAGATGGTTTATTATCAATTGCTGAACAAATGAGTAAAGAAATTGATTTAAATGCATTAGTAGAGACTTTTAATAAATAAAAATTTTTATTGATATAGTTTTGATGCCATATTTTATATATGAAAGGAAGATATAATTATGGCTGAAATGACAGACGCAATGAAAAGGATAAAAAAAGATATTGAAGATGATATACATAAATTCGCTCAGACATATGTACAATATGCGGCAGATACTGCCAGTTTTATGATGAAAGAAGAAGCTAAACGAATATTAATTGAAAATTTTTATAATGCGTATAAACCTAAAATTTATGAGCGAACTTATAATATAAGGGATAATTCTTATGAAGCATCAACGGGTAAAGTGGTTGGAGGCTTTGTTAATGGAAGTGGAAGTTATTCTTGTAAAGCTATTTTAACTGTTTCATCTGATAATATGTTTGAATATCCTACAGGGACATTGCCTTATAAAGACACAACTCTTATAGCTGTTGATGTATGGTACTTTGGAAGTCATGGTGGAATAGTTGAAACAGGTTCTATTGAGGATATTGTTGAAAAGGCATTTGAAGATACATCGGTTACTGGTCAAAAGATTCGAAATATGGCGGCAGACTTTGCTTATGCACAAGCAAGATATGGGCATTATAAAATATTAAAATTTTAAATGAAAGGAGGAGCAATAAATGGCTAAAATCAGAAATTTTGAAATAGATTTTAAAATTGATGTAGATAATCAAGATATTGAAAAAGCTTATGACAGTTTTATAAAACTAAATAAAGCAATGAAAGATAAAACAGGAGTAGACAATTTAGAAACATTGAATAAATTGGTCGAATTATTGAATAGAAATTTTAAGAACGTAGATGTGACTTCTCCTTTTAAAGCTATTTTTAGTGCTATTGGTAGCGGAGATTATGCGAATGCGGTTTCAAAAATAAATGATTTATATATTAGATTTTCTAGTTTACAAGATTTGTTATCTGAGGATGTAAAAGTAAAACTTCCTCTTTTACCCGGTTCAGATATAGATAGATTATTAGATGGTGTTGGTACTGGTCTTCAGTCTTCTAGAGATACAAAAAATAAAGAACAGTTTACGAAAGAATTAGAAGAATTTATTAAAAATGCCGCTAAAGAGGCGGGAAGAGCAATTAAGGAAGAGGCCGATGCGGCTAGAGATGCGGCAGAAGCTTTTGATGAAGCCGCTGATTCAAAAGAAAAATTCGCTAAAGCTAATGAAAAAGCCGCCGATTCTGCAAAAAAAACAAAAAAGGCTACTGAAGATGAATCAAAAACTGTAACAGATAAACCTAAAAAAACGGGTAAACTTAAAAAAGGGGAAGGTGAAGATACTAGTAAAAAAAGTACTCCTGCTATACCTGCTGTCTCTAGTGAACCAACTTCTAAAAGCACAAAAACTCAAGAAAAAGAAGAAGAAGAGTTTGAGAAAAAAAGAAAAAAAGCCGTAGCTGATATTAAAAAGAAATATTCAGAATTAGAAGATTTTTATAAACAAAAAGGACCTAAAAAAAGTCAAAATATTTTATTATTAAAAAAACAACTTGAGACTGGAGAATATGGAGATGAAACAGAAGAAGCTATTAAAGGTAGATTGGAAGATGCACAAAAACAGGTTGATAGTATAACAAATGCAATTAAAGAGTTGAAAGAAACTTTTGGTGATTCTATTCCTACAGAGATATTAGATAGAGAAAGAAAACATAATCAATTAATTGCAAAAACGACTTCTGCGGTTAATCAACAAGTATTATCTTTAAAACACATAAGAGAGGCCCGTGAAGCGGCTGCTGAAGCCGCTAGGAAAGAAGCCGAAGAAGCCGCAAAAGCACAAGCAGAAGAAGCGGCTAAAACGTCTCCTTCAACAGAGGTTTCTCCTTCATCTAAGCCTAGTACTCCTCAAACTCAAACTGAAGTTCCAGTTAAAAAAGAAACGCCTGTTCAAGTTGAAGAGTCTCATGTACTTACAAAAGAAGAAAAAATTAAAGCATTAGAGAAAGAATATGACGAGATAATAAAAGAAATAGAACAAGCCGCAGAACAGAGTGAGCAAGCTTATGCTACTGCTTTTAAGAAACATGTTAATAGATTAAATGGAATTCTTGGTGAATTTAAGGGACTTGGAGTTTCTGTTAAACAAAGAAACCAGTTTGCCGCAGGTCCTAATAATATTCTTAAATTTAAAGAAATCAGACCTCAGTTGCAACAACGTGATGCACAACGAGAGCAAGTCAAATCTTTTACAGACCCTATAATTGAAACATATAAATCTTTAAAAGAAGTAACAGAAGAAATATTTTCAAAAAGGGATAGTGGACAATTATTTAGTTCAGAAACTATAGAAGAAAGTGTAGCATTATTACAAAAAAGATTAGATTTAGAAAAACAATTAGAAGAACAAGAGAAAGCCGCCGCAAAACGTATGAGACTTTCTGGTCCTCAATTATTATATAATAAAAATAAAAACCCTTTTACAAGTGCTTCGCTTATTTCGGCAAGAGAATCTGTTCCAGAAATGACCAAATCTGTTTTTTATGAAATAGATAGTCAAGTTCGTAATATAGAAGGAAGTAAAAAATTATTAGATTATAAAGTTCAGCAATTAATAGATGTTAGGGACAGTTTATCTAAACAAGAAGATATAAAGAGTTATTTAGAAGCATATAAAAAAGAAGCGATTAAAATAGCCGAATTTCGGGAAGAAATACGTCAAGTAGCTCCCGAAAAGATTGAAGAATTATTTGGTGAGGACAGTGCGTTAAATCCTCTTGGTTTTATTAAACAAATAGATAGTGAAACTGGTTCCGCTCTTGCTGATATAGTCAGACAAATGTCCACTCTTTATGACCAAATAATACAGTTAGATGAGGGATATAAACAATTAGTAGCTGATGCAGAAGCCTTAGACGATGCTCAAAAAGATACCACAAAAGAGGGAAAATTTGACCCCGGTGCGGCAACAGCTAGTGGAGTAGATGAAATTGCAGGTAGACAAGAAAGAAATAAAGGTTTGGCTGAACAAGCTGACTCTTTAAAAAAAGAAGAGAAAGAAGAAGAAGAGGAAGAAGAAGAAGAAAAGAAAAAAATAGTAGAAGTTGATGCGCAAAAACAAAATGAATATCTAAAACAAAGAGTAGCTATATTAGCAAGTATTCTTGAATTAGAAAAGCATTTATTAGAAATAGAAAAACAATTAGGATTAAAAAAGTCAGAAGGATTTTTATCGGGAATATCAAGTCGAGGGGCTGTTGAAGAGTATACAAAAGAACTTAGAAAAGGCAGAGGACTTGAGACAGACCCTAGAAAAGTTGATATTGAAGAAATTGCTTCTCTGCCTACAACAGACACTTCTCAAGTTAGTGAAGATATAGAAAAAACCGCTGAAAATGTTGAAAGACTCGGAGATGCCGTAGAAGGAACTACGGATACCATTAAAGATACCCAAGCACAAACAGAAGGATTGACCACTGGTATAGAAGAAACAGGTGAAACGGGTGAAATTGCAGGAGAAAGAACAGAAGAGGGAGCAAAAAAGGCAACAGCCGCAATTAATTCTGAGAAAGAAGCGGTTGAAGGTTTAGGAGAAGCTTTAAATGGGCTACCTCAAAGTACTCCAACAGAAACACCTATTCAAGAAACCCCCGTTCAAACAGAAACCTCTTCTCATATTGAATCCTCTCCTACTGAAAGTTCTTCTCCCATCGAAGAGCAAAAAGAAGTAGTAGAAGAAAAGGTCGATGAAGTCGAAGCTGAAGCTCAAAAGAAAATAACAGATATAATTCAGCAATTCGATTCTCTTAAAGAATTATTTGTAAAAAGAAGGATAGGAAAAGCAAAAGCTAGACTAAATCATGAGTTACCATTGGGAACAATATCAAAATCTTTTTTAGAGCAAATAACTCAACAAGAGGATTCAATAAAAGAATTAATTAATTCTATATATGGTGATAAAGAAATTCCTCAAGCAATTCTTGAGGCTCAACAAGCATATGCTTCTTTCGTTCAAGAACAAATTGAAGCGGCTGAAATTGAATATAAAGATGAATTCGCAAAAGAAATAGAACAAACTAAAAAAGATGCTGAAGGTAAGAGTAAAAAAACTAAGAAGAAAGGTAAGCTAAAGGGAATTGTAGCCTCTTCTGATGATGCTTCCTCTACTTCTAGTTATTCTTCAGAAACTATTGAAGATTCAGAACGCTTAGTAGAAAATGCTGACCAACTTACAAAGAATACGGAGCAAGTAGCAGATAATACCGCAAAAGTAAATGAAGAATATAGAGAGGCTTCTTCAGTTTTAAGTAAAGTTGATTTAGATTCTGAAGAATTTAAAAGTATTCTTTCAGCTTCTGATGATTTTAAAAGAGTTTTCCCCGAAATAGCAAGATTATTAAATAACTTAATTGATATTATTCCACAATTTAAGGGGATAGATGTTCCAGAAGAAGTAAGGGATTCATATTTATCTGCATTAAGTAATCAGGAATATTTTGATTATTACTCAGAAATTGGAAGTACTATTGCGGGAGCGGGAAGTTATAAAACTGGAGATACTGATTCTGGATATACAGAGAATAATTCTGAGATGAAAAAGCGTCTTGCTCAACGTATTATAATATTAAAGGCTTTAATTGAAAGTGCAGATGAAAAAGAAACTAGGATAGTTGAATGGCAAAAAGCATTAGACGGATTAATTTATAAATACCTTGAAAGAGAAGGAGACTATAAATATCTTTCATCTACAATTTCTAGAAAGAAATATAAAATAGACCCTTCTGTGAGAGACTCCCTTAAAAAACAAATAGAATCTTTAAAAGTTCAACTTAAATCTGACGATGACGCAATTCTCGCAATGGAAAAATATTGGGATGACCAAAAAGAAATTGGTTTGGAAGAAGATAATATCCAATTAGGTTTTCAATTCACAAATATAAGGAAAGCTATTAAAGAACAGGTTCGGTCTATAAAGGGTTCACCCGCATCTGTAACTGCGTTCTTTCCCCCCAATCCTTCTCAAAGTAAATATGCAATTCCACAAGAACTTGACGGTAATTTAATAATCCAAGAATTATTTGAAGCAATTAGAGCCGAATTAATTAGCCAAATCCCGACAGTCAAGGAAAATTTAGAAGAACGTGTTAGAGAGATAACAAAACAGCTTAGGACAGGTATCATTAAACAAACAAAACCCGTTGCCCCTGTTGAGCCTACTCCTTCTGCTCCAATAACGATTGAAGACGTTACTGCAAAAGTATTTGGCAGAGCAAAGGAAAAGGGGACTCCGATAACAATAAGTGAAACTAAACCCGAAAGTAAAATTGATACTGGCAAGAAAAGTGCTGAGGGAATAAAAGAAGAAGGGACTGCGGCAGACAGTGCTATTGTTTCTTTTGAAAATCTTGCAGAAGCAAAAAGAGCATTTGCGGAAGCCAATGGGCTAGTTCTTGATTCAGCCAAAGATTCAGCAGACGGTATAAAAAATGAAGGTCTATCACTAGGTGATTTAGCCAGAACATTAAAAATAGCCGCTGAAAATATTTCTAGTTTTAAAACAGATGGTCTTAATGTAAAAAGTAGTGTACAAGACCTCAATACATTAGTAGCTAAAATTGATGAATTAATTTCTTCTTTGGGTGATTTAAGAGATGCTAAAGAAGAAGTCACAAAGAAAGATGAATTAGAATCGTCTCTTTTAAACAGCCTAAAAGAAATTAGTGTTCAATTAAAAGCTATATCTGAATCTTGGGGTGCTACTTTTACCGAACTAAAAGACACTGTCCATAGTACGGCTACAGATGTTACAAAATCTGTTCAAGTAATGTCAAACGCTTCAAAAACTGCAACACAAGACGCTCTTGATTCTGCTAAAGCAATACTTGAAGGAGAAGGCGGTAAAAAGAAAGGTCCTCAAAAGTCTGAAGCAGAAAAATTAGTTGCTGATTATGAGAGAATATCTGGAAAGATACTAAATCTTCAAAGTAGAATCTCTCAAGCCTCTGGTAAAGAATCAATAACAGATTCACAGGCTATTCTGTTAGAAAGCACTTTTAAAGATTTATTAGAAGAAAGAGAAAAAATATTAGACCAGTTAAAGAAACAAGGGAGTTCTTTTACTGATGAGCTTAAAGCTGAAGTGTCAGCAATGGACGAATCTGTAAAAGAATTTCAAGAAAAGCTTGATGACATCGTAAATAAAAACCGTGCTAAAAAAGCTAAAGCTAAATTGGCTGAGAGAAGAACCAGTACTATTGACGAACTTAAAGGCTATTTAACAAATCATTCTGACCTTAAAGATTCCACTCTTGGGGAAGAAACGGGTGAAACATTAGCAACTAGAATAGAAAGTCTAAGAAGAAGTGCTTCTAATATAAGAAGTGAAAGCGGCTTAGATAAAGTTATTGAAGATTTTGAGCAATTAAAAATACAAGTAAAAGGCTATGAAGAAGAGGTAAGAAAAGCAGAACAAGCGGCTAAAGCTTTTAAATCAAAACAAAAAGGATTAAAACAAAGTTTAGAAGAATTTCTTGGGTCTAATTCAGATATGGATTCGACATTCCTTGGTAGATTTAATAGTCTTATAAGTGATATTGATTCTGCCAAAACAGTAGAGGAATTAGATAAAATTAGAGTCTCACTAGCAGGAGTTAAGTCTGAGTATTCTGATTTTAAATCTTTAATTTCTAAGAAGCAATCTTTTAAACAAAGCTTAGAAGAATTCTTTGCATCCAACCAAAATATGGGCGAAGAATATAAGACAAGATTTAATGCTTTTATAGATGCAATTGATTCTGCTAAAACAGCAGAGCAAATAGACCAACTTAAAGTTTCATTAGCGGGATTAAAATCAGAGTATTCTGATTTTAAATCTTTAGAATCAAAGAAACAATCTTTTGGACAAGGTATAAATGATTATCTTGCTTCTCAAAGTGATTTAACCGAAGAGCAACAAGGTATTTTTACTGCTTTAAAGGATAAGGCTTCGCAAGCAGAATCTATAGACGCAATTAAAGAATTACAAACTGAATTTGTCGAAGCTAAAAAGAAAGTAAACGATTTACGGTCTGAACTTCAAAGTTTCAATAATGAAAAGAAGTCTCTTAGAACCAGAGTTACTGATTTTCAAAATATAAATAAAGGTGATATTTCATTATTTGGTTTTGATGAAAGGGTAACGGATTTAATAGGTTCTATAGATTCTTCTTCTGCGGGAACGAATTTAGACGCTTTCAGAAAGCAACTTCAAGATATTCAAAATGAATTAAAGGAAGCTAAACGAGTACGGGCTGAAGCCGAAGCTGAATTTAAACGAAGTCAATCTTCCTTACTCTCCTTTTACGATTCTTCTAAGAATAAATATGGCTCTTATATTTCATCAGATAAAACTGCTGAGTTTGATGCTTTAAGAGATACTATCGCCAATGTAAAATATGGTGATGGCACTAACCTTGATACGTTAAAGGCTCAATTAGAAGGGATAGTAGAACCTGCTAGAAAGGCAAAAGAAGCCATTGATAGCTTAGAAAAAAGTAGAAAATCTCTTCTTGGTAAAGTTGATACTTATGCTATTCAAAATGGCTTTAATTTAGAGGATACAGAAAGTAAAGACGATGCAGTTATTAAACTGCAACAATTAAGAAAAGATATTGAAAACGCTTCTTCTGATAGAGGTTTGATTTCATTAAAGGCTAACTTCGATGAAATTAAAGAATCAATTAAACAAGCCCAACAAGAAGCAGAACGATTTAGCAAAGATATTATAACATTAAGGGATGATGCTAACTCTTTTATGCGAGAGAATTCTGGAATAATATCTCAGAATGATATGTACTCTAATGTAAAAGATTATATCTTAGAAGGAATAAATAATGCTTCTTCTACAGAAGATTTGGCTCATTATAGAGATATATTAAAAGAATTCGAAGAGTCAGTTAAAAACACTGAAACACAAGGATTAAAAAATGCTACAGAAGCTGTTAAAGAATTAACTTCTAATTATAAAGAATATCTTACTGTTCTTACTCAACTTGAAGGGATTAAAGGAACAGACCTTGAGCCTGTTTTAAAAGATACTCTTGAAAGACGGTTAGAAGGTCTTGCTAAAGTAATTGGTATTGTTACTGGTAAGATTCCAGATTTAGTTGAATTCAGAAAAATAATAACTGATATATATGCAGGTCAAGGATTAGATGCCAAGGATATAAAAATTGCCCCTAAAATTGCAGACTCTACTAATGAACTTAATGGTATGAGAAAGCAAATGGTACTTGGGCTTTTAAACGAATATGGTAAATTAGAAGAGGACGCACAAAAATATGCGACAAGAGTTAAGCTACAAACTAATGCGGGAGAAAATCCTTTAGGAGTAAATCCAAGAGACCAAGCAAAATTAACTGAAATAGAACAAAGACGAGAGGCAATTAAAAAAGCATTCTTAGTGTTATTAACTAAAGAACTGGAATTAGATAGCGAAATCGCCGCTAAAATACAGGATATTGCAGGAGAAGAACAAAGAGTCTCACAACAACAATCTCAAGTAGTAAGAGACACATTAGGGAATAAGCTCTTCAAACAAGTTAACCTTCTTGGCGGTATAGAAGGTACTTATAATGACGATGGAGAATATGCTCAAGTTTCTGCTTTTAAAGAAAAAATAGCCGATTTAAAAGCAGAAGCAGAAGAACTGCAAACAGTTCTTAGTACGTTAGACCCTACTGATAAAGACGCTTTTGTTGGATACAATGAACGATTAACAGAATTTACACAAAAAGTTAAAGAAGCTAGAAAAGAATTAGACGGTCTTAGACTTGTTAGCCCTAATAAACTTGCGGCTA
>Ga0247611_10008565_pt1 | contig 12572 bp, 19 predicted proteins | sample 177DNAGHGhighgp2_FD_192422 | JGI IMG/M metagenome (GOLD analysis project Ga0247611, IMG submission 192422) | Sheep rumen microbial communities from Palmerston North, Manawatu-Wanganui, New Zealand - 1770 DNA GHGhigh gp2 | ecosystem: Host-associated > Mammals > Digestive system > Stomach > Rumen... | reverse complement strand
TGTATATGTAGTAGTAACAACATCTTCATCCCATGCAGCTTTACCAGGAGTACCTGGGGTGTAAGGAGTGTAATCTACAATCTGGGTGTTACCATCATCACTGATGAAACCAAGATAAAGAAGTGCATTACCATGCTTGAAAGGAAGGTTTACTGGCTGATTGTAATTACCCTTTACAACATCTACTCTTGCCCAAAGGAACTCCTTAGGAGAATCGGCAGCAAGTGTACCACTTACTCTATTGTCATCAACTACAAATGATTCAACACCAACTTTAACTGCACCATTCTTTACCTTAACATTAGTAGTAGGAATAACTCCAATAAATGAATAAGAATCTGCACTATTCTTAAAGTACTGAAGTTTCTGACTATCTACATCCTCATATTTATATGAATTAGCAGCAACACCAGTAACTCTGAATGGATTCATAATAGTGTCATTACTTGAGTTCCAAGCATAAAGACTAAATTCATCATATCCATTACCAGCAGTTGTAGTAACAGCAGCCTTTGTGACTACAGATGAATTGTTAAAAAGGATAGCATATTCACCCCTGTCATTGGTAGGGATAGTAGTGCTACGATATGTGCTATCAATCTTAGCACATGAAACAACAATCATTAATATTGAAAGGATTGCTAAGAAAATTTTTTTAAATGTTTTCATAATTTTTGTTTTTTAAAATTTGTTAATATTATTTATGTATATAAAAATCTCTTTGAATAGTTACACCTATATATGTTGGACCAAACCAATACATATTATAAGCATTATTGAAAAAATCTCTGTTTATAGTCTTATCATTTAAATAAACAGTATTACCATTTTTATTAACTGTTTGAATATCATTATTTATTTCTTTAGATGGATTTCTACCATCAGTATATTTACCAAATGATACATCTATACCTCCATTTTCATCAAAGTAATAATAATCATTAAATTTAAAATTATCAAATCCAAATCTAATATTTGGTGTTATTTTCCAATGTTTACATATACTGAATTTATATCCAAGACCTATACCTCCACCAAAGAATACTCCAAATACTCCATTATCATCTTTAGAAAGTAAATCAGTATCATACCAACCAGTTCTTCCATATAATTCAATATATAGTTTATCATATCTATTATTGAAGTATTTTCTAAATCCAGTATGCCAAAAATCTATATCGTATTTCTTTCCTATGAAAGTACCACTTGAAAAAGATCCATCTATAAACCAAGACATCTGATGGAAATAAAATTCAACACCAATATTAGGTCTTATAAATAAATCTTCAGTTAAAGAATTATATACACTTAAAATGAGTTTATCCTCATTCTTTTTAGATACATATATAGTATCTATTTTTTCAATAACATTATCTATATATACTGTATCTCTGATTACTTCTTTTTCATATATTGTATCAACCTTTGGTTTTACTTCTTTAGGTTTTTCTTTATAAATTATCTCAACATATGTAGCTCTAAGTTTTGCCCAATCACTTTCATCAAGACCTGTTTTAGAAAGAAATAATGAATAATCATTGTTTATTTCGATTTTATTCCTTGGTACAAAATTTTTAATATAAGAATAAATCTTATCAGCTCTTATATTAGCAAGACGAATATTTCCTTGTTTATTACCTTCTGGTGACGCTGAACCAACAAGAAGTATTCTATCTAAATCATTTATATTTCTTTTTAAATCAGGTATTATTGTATTTATATAATATTCATATCCTTGATTTTGTATAATTGTATTAGTATTTACAACAAACTCAATTGAAACAGTCAAGTCATCATGAGTTTTTTCTTGTGAATAACCAATTATACAAGAAAGCATAATAAATATTATTAATATTAACCTTTTCATTTTTAATAATAAATTTTTTATATTAATATTTAATACTTTTTTGTTTAACTAATTGATTTATAATTATTTTATATAAAATATGATAATATACTATAAGAAAAAATTATATGTATAATTACTAACTATAAACATAGAACTTTGAATTTAAACAATTCAAAGTTTTGAATAAAAATTCATAATTTTTTCTGATTAATATAAATCTTTTACAATTTTTTTATTTAGATAAAAAACGACACATTGTTTATCTTTCCAAAGACCAATTATTCCACTAAAAATTCTATCACCATCAATTTCAATACTTGTAATCTGATTTTCCATTTCTGCACGTTTATTATATAAATCTGGCATACTATATACAAAATGATATTTTATATAAGAATTATTAGGATCATCATGTATTATTTCTTGATAATATTTCCATTCATCTATATCTGGAAGATATTTCTTTAAAAATTTATAACTTTCAGTACAAGCTCTATCTCCAAGAGGTCTTAAATATTGAACCTTAGTATTCTTATCTAAGTGAAGTTTTTCTATTATATATTGATTTAAATTATTCATAATAATTAATATCAGTTAAAAATATTGAGTTTGCAAATCTTTCTAAATAAATTCTTAAAATATTAGGCATTGTATAAATAATTATAAGTTTTGGTCTTTTTGCATTATGCAGTACCCAATAATTATTTTCTTTTTTATTATCTTGATATTCTTGATTAGCAACACCATATTTAAGTTCATTTCTTACAAAATTAAATAATTCTTTATCAGAATCTTTTAAATTATTGTCATAATCACTTGTAGATATATAAGCTTTAAAATCAGATATATGATATGATTTTATCCAATTTAATATATCAGTATATAATTCTTTATTATCATAATTAATAAAAGTCATAACATTATCTGCTAATTGTTCTGGTGTAATATCTCTTCCTCCATTGATATGTTTATCAAGGTGAAGCTTCTCTATTATATATTTACTTAAATTATTCATATTATTTTTTAATTTTTATTACAGTATCTACTGAATTTTTTTGTGCTGGAGAAAACCACCATTCTTCAACAAAACTATCAAATGGTTTATAAACAAGTATTTCCTCTAAATAAGGTTTTAATTTACTTTTTACTTCACTCCATTTTACTCCATTTGGGAATGAATCTTTATAGAATATTCTAACAATATATTTATAAGTATTCTTATATACTGTTCCAATTTTTACATTAGGTCCAAATACTTTAATATTTGGATCATGTATATTATATGCATCTTCAAAGAATTGATTAAAAGCATCTAAAAAATATTGACTTCTTGATGAAGGATCTTTATCTACTTGTATATTCTTATTAAGATGTAATTTCTCAAATATATAATTATTAAGATTCTTCATACCAATCTGGAAAATTTTTTATTAAATCACAACCATTAAATGTATCAACTCTTTTATGTTTATCTTTTATAATTTTAGAATTTATTTTCATTTTATCAATACCAATACCTTTAAATTTATGACAATTATCAAACATTCTTGTTATTGAGTTAGCATTTGATAAATCCCAAGAACTTACATCAGTATCAAAATTATGACAAGAATTAAACATAAATCTAGTATTTTCTGCTTTACTAAAATCCCATGATGATAAATCTTGATTAAAGTAATAACAACCATCAAACATTGATTCAAAATCATGACAAGAAGAAACATCCCATTTAGAAATATTACAATTAAAGTGTTGAAGACCAACAAAACAATTATTAAATGATTGTACATTAGATACATCCCATTTAGATATATCAACATTATCAACTTCTACAATTCTTCTTATACCCCAAAATAACTTTGTCATATCAGTTATTTGTGAAGTATCAATATCATTTAAATCAAAAATTCTTATACTTTTATCTTTACTTCTTATTTCATTAATTTTATCAACTATTATTCTGATTAATTCTCCTTCATCTTTAGGTTCATATTTATATTCATGACTATCTAATTCTTTATTAAGATGAAGTTTCTCTGTTATATTCTTTTCTGGGAACCACATTATAGTTGCATTATCACCATCACGAGTCAATGCTCCTCTATAATAATGAAGATTATTCTTTTTAAATTCTTCTTCAACTTTATCTCTTATAAATATTAATTCAAAACGAGAATATACCTTTAATTTCAATCTTAATGAAATTTGTTCATCATCATTTATTTCTAAATCATAAGTATTAAATGAATCTCTATCACTTTTTATTTTTGACAATAAATCTTTAATTGCTGGTATAAAATCATTAATATCTTTTATATCAGTATCTTTATTAAGATGTAATTTTTCAATTATATATAAGTTAAGTTGTTTCATTAATCTTCTTTAAAAGTATATATAGTTGTACTAATACGCATAATTGGATCTTTAAACTTATAATTATTATTAGAAGCATATTCATCTAAATATTCATATAATTGATTTAAAAATTTATCTTTTATATCAATATTCATAAAAGATGGTTTTGATGAACCAATATTTATACTTAATCTAATTTCATTTGTTTCTGTAAGAGATCTAGTAGCAGAAAATTTTATATCATTTATATAATCACTATTTTCAAAGTTATTTATAAACTTAGTTACATAATTTTCTAATCTAATTAATTCATTAGTATCTACTACAACCTTTATATCTTTATTAAGATGAAGTTTCTCTATTATATAATTATATATCTGTTTCATATAATTTTAAATATTTATTATACTGAACGTAATTCAGAATCAAGCCATTTCTCAGCAGCTTTTTCATTATTAAATACTTGTTCTTCAATAGCTTTCTTTATATATGCTTTTCTCATAGCTTGTTTAGCTTCTTCTGTTTTATGATGCTCTCTTAAAAATTCTATTTCTTCTTTACTTAAATTATCCATGTGTTCATCTTTAAGAAAACCTTTAAAATCACTACTAGTTTCTAACATTTTACAATAATCTTCAGTAGAACCATCTTTAAGCATATCATATTCATATTCTGCATTTTCAGTAGACATAAACCAATATCCTTCCATAGATCCACCCATTTCACCTTCATCTATTACTTTTACAAAAAAGTCAATTATATTATCCCATGAAGAATCTTTAATATCTTTATTAAGATGAAGTTTCTCTGTTATATATATATTTAAATTTATCATATAAATAAAATTATTTAATTATATATAAAAATAAAAAAGAGAAGCCAATAAAATCAGCTTCTCTTTTAAAAACTCTGTGGACCTGAGCGGACTCGAACCGCTGTCCGACAAAACTTCTTCAAAGCTTTCTACATGCTTAGTTTGATTTTAGGAATCCATTAAGAGTATAATCAAACAAACCTCTTAACTTCTTGACTCCACGTCACCTCCACCACTTTGTTTAAATTTACACCTTCATTGAAAAGAATAACAAAGAAAATCTCTCTGAAGATGATGACCTCTCTCACCTTGTGAGAGATTAGTTATATCTTACCTAGTAAGATTAAGCAGCCATTCTATAAGTTCTGTTGTCATTTCGACTTTTGAAAGTTCAGTTTAAAGTGGTTTCCTTTCAATCCACTGCATGCTTACCTATCCGTCATAATGCGTCAAAACCAAAACAGGCCCAGTATTTTTTAAAGAACTATATATAATAATATAGTATTATTAGAAATTCTTTTTAAGATAATCTTTCCAATAAATAACTGCTTTCTTTAGTTGCCTCCAGTTTTCTTTCTGTTTCTTCCAAAGACCACTGAATTCAAGATCATGAAGCATCTTTTCTCCAAGAGCTATCTTTGCTTCAACTTGCTCTTTTGTAACTTCAAATAAACTATTCATTATTAATACTTTTATTAAGATCAAATCTCATCATAGTTACATTGGTATTTACTTTCTTTTCATAGTCATCATTATACCAACATATTTCAAACTTAAGTCCTTGCCAGAATGAATTAAACTCATTGAAATTATCATGAATAATCTTTTTCTGCTCAGGAGTATATTCATCAGATTCTTCAATCTCTTTATAAATACTAATCATCTTAAATGTATTATATATATCATAAAGAGGATATTTAATACCATCATATTCAGATGATACAAAAGCATTTATAATAGGACTATAGAAAATATTATAATCAGTTCTTCTTTCATCTGTTTCAAGAAATATCTGAGAAAGAAACTGAAGACGCTTTCTTCCATCAATTATATCTTCAATGTCACCATAATTGCCTGTAGTTTTTACAGTAAGTACACCCCAAGGATTTTTATTAAAGAAAATACTTGCAAGGAATTGCATACATCTGCTTGAGATATTAGGATCAATAACATCATCAAACATTATTTCCTTAAAAAGCTTTTCATTCTTTCTAAGTTTTTTGAAGAAATCATATCCCATAATTCCTTCATAATAGTAATTGACTCTATCGTAATTCATAATCCTTAAAATCTACACCTTTCATTTTCAATATTATAAAAATCTCCTCGTTCATCAGCACAAGCATCTTTACCGCCATCATAATATCCATCTCCATAACCGACAGTATATCCTTTAACAAAAACTGCTTTAAGGACATCTTCATATTTTTCTCTGGTAATATCATGACAAAGAGCAAGATCAAGAAGTCGTCTTACTGACTTGTCAATAAATTGCTGTTCAGGTTCAAGAAGTTTAATATTACTCATAATCCCAAGTTTTATTGTGACGAATCTTTCTAGAAGCATTCTTTGCTTCTGCTTTTGTCCATGCAGTTTTCTTTCCGTGAGCATTTTTTAATTTCATATCTACGCCCCAAAAAGAATTTCCTAGCGCTTTTTGTATGAGATTTTTACCAGTCATAATATTTATTTGTTTAATTACATTAATAATATAGAATAAAAAAGAGGAAATTCAAAAGAACTTCCTCTAAATTATTTAATCTATACTAACATTAGTTTTCTTTGCTCTAGCTTTCTTAACTGGTTTAGGTTCTTCAATCTTAACAGCTTCTTCTTTCTTGAAAAGGAATTTCCAAAGACTCCAGATACCAAAACCTTCAGCAACTAAATTAAGACCTGCAACCCATCCATAGAATGAACCAATTGCTCCTGCATGTACACCATTCCATACACCAGCTGATGTAATGATGGCAATCATTCCAAGAAGGAAAAGAGCAACAACTTTACCAAAATGGATAAGAGTTTCTTTATTACTTTCTGTCATAATTTGTATTTTATTTATTTATATATAAAAATAATTTTTTAAATTTAATTTCTTTCATTATTGTCTATTCATATATCTTACTTGTTCATCATAAATTTCTTCATCAGTAAATGTATCATGAACAATTTTCTTAACTGTTCTTGTATATCCTTTAATACCTCTCTTTAACCAATCATCTAATGCATCATTTATATGAGCATAATCTGGTGCTAAACGATTATAAATATAAACTATTAACTCTAAGAAATCTTCTTTACTATATACACAAATAGTAAAATCATTCATTACACCATGAGATTCTTCTTGAGAAACACTTATCTTATTGATATATGTTTTATTTTTTATATCTTGTTCTAAATCTTTTGGTTTATTAAAGAATGAAGAACTATATACTATTGATTGAAATACATCTTTTCCATCAACATTCTTATTAAGATGTAATTTTTCTATTATAAAATTATTTAGATTCTTCATATTTCTTTGTTATATAAATTTTATAATTCTCATTAAACTTTTGATACATAATAACAAATCCATCTTTACAAGACCAAATTTTAAATGGATAATTTGATAAAGTTAAATTGTTATTATCAAAATCTATATTTCCAAATATACTTGGATTAAATTTTATTAAATCAACAAACTTATTACTATCAGAATTATATTTTATTTCATGATATCTATTTAATAAATCAAATTTACTATCACAATAAATATCAATATTTTTTTCATTTATATTATTAATATATAATTGATTATCTATTTCTTTTATATAAATTTCTTGTTTATCATAATCAATATCTATACCACATAAAGCTGAAATATCATTTGTAAATTTATTTAATAAATGATTTTTACTAAGTGTTTCTTTATCAAGATGTAATTTCTCAGTAACTGGTTCTTCATTGAAAATATCAATTAAATTTTTAATTCTTTGATCATTTATTGAATCATAAGATAAAGGATAATCATTAAAATATTCATCTTCTTTATCAAAGTATTTAAATAATAAATCAACATTAATATTACTATGTAATAAATCTTCAAGAAAATTAATACCATCACTTTTAGACATTATTAATCCTGTTGTTGAATTTCTTTTTATTTCATAATAACCATTACTATTTAAAAATACTGTACGTGTTATATCTTTTCCTCCATTTTTTGTATCTTGAGGATAACTTGTATTATATGTTAACTCGTTATTTTTTAATGATAAAAATGTAAATGGATCATATATTTTTATATGATATTTCTTAAAATAAAATTCTATAGATACACAAAAAATTTTATCACCTTTTGTAAATTCAGTATTTATTTTAATGTCTTTATTAAGATGTAATTTCTCTGTAACTGATTCTTCATTGAAAATATCAATTAATTCTTTTGAAGTATATTGATATTCATCATAATAAACAACATTATCATATATATAACCATTTATCTCTAATCCTCCTTTCTTTTTACATTCTTCTAGACATTTCAATATTTTATCATAATCTGCTATAATAAATTCAAATGTGTTATTATCAGTAAGATCATCAGCATATGCAAATACATCAAATCTACCCTTATATGATCTATTTTCTAAGTCAAATAATTTATATTTCTTAACCATTACTCCACCATCTTGACGGCATTTTAATGTTGTACCATCACAACTAATTACAATATAATAAGTTAAAGATATATCAAATTGTTTATGATAATCAAAATGTTTAACAGATAAAACTAAATCTCCTTTTTTTGGGAGACTATCTTTTCCTATATCTTTATTTAATTTAAGTTTTTCTATAATATATTCACTTATGTTATTCATATTTCTTCAAGAATATCAATCAATTTATTCCCATTATATTCATTTAATTTTTCCATTTGAGTTGGATTTCCATAAGAATTTTTTCTTAATTTTGGACATGTATTCTCATTATATAAATAAACATCATAAAATGCATTTCTACTAGATATTTTATAATTTTTATCAAATAACTGTTTCCAACATAAATTACCTCTATTTTTACAATCATTTATTATTTCTATTCCTCTTTCAGGTTCAATGAATATCATATTTCTAGATTGAACAAATTTTGATTCATATTTATAACCTTTATCTTTATCTGATGGAGTATTAAAGATTATAGTCTCTTCATTATTTTTTTGATTATGATAATTAGTTAAACATTTATAAGTAAATGTATTATCACTAATATTATTAACTATTTCAACAATATCAGGTACTATATATTTTTCAGCTTGATATCTTTGTACAAGAGTAAACATAAGATAAACATTATCTTTATTTTGATAATTAATATCTTTTTTTGTAGAAATATTTTTATTTAAATGTAATTTCTCTATTATATATAAACTAATATTTATCATTTTAATTTAAGTAAATCTATAATTATATCTTTTCTTTCTTTTTCTGTTAACTTATGAGATTGACAATCTTTTCTTACTTCATAATCTTCATTTTTATGTCCAAATTCTGTATGCTCAAAATATTTTTCAACATCAAAAACATAATTTGTTCTACTAAATGATTGTATTACTTCAATAGCTTCTTTTCTAGGTAAAAGTATACCTTTATCAATTTCATCTATATCTTTACATAATAAGATATGATTACCATATATTATATATGAAAATTCTGCACCATCTTCATCTTCATTCCAATCTATAGGTTTAATAACAATTCTAGAATTTTCTTCATCAACACTTTGTATTTTAACTGTATTTTCAATATATATACAATTTTTTCCGTCATTAATTAATTTATGAAAGACAACAAAATATTCATCTGGATCAAATAAATCAGTTACTTTATTCTTTCCTAAATGAAGTTTTTCAACTATATATTTATTAATATTTATCATAAACCTAATTTTTCTTTTATTTTATCAATTGATGATTGTTTAATACCAGTTACATTTTTCCATATCAATGATTTAGATCCAAGATATGCTTCAACAACTAAAGTTGGATATTGTGAATTTTTATATTTATTTCTTACTAAATCATAAAATGATATTTTTCTATTTGTACTTATATATTCAATAACATCTTTACAACATTTTGCTGGAATAAGTGTTCCTCTTCTTAATCTATCAATATATGTTTCTATAAATACGTGTTCATCATCTTGAGGATATGTATATTTAAAATTTAACTGATCTGCTTTATATGCTTCACCAAATGAAAATGCTGTTTTATAATCACAAATAATTGATGTTGATAAAATTCTTTTTACTTGTACTACATCTATTGTTACAAAAGATGGATTTGAAGATTTACCTGGACTTACATGTGTTAGATATAAACATAAATCACCAACTGCAAAATTATCAACAGTTGGTTTTAATACATCATCAATTTTTATATTTTTATTTAAATGAAGTTTTTCAATTATGTAATTTTTAAAGTTTTTCATAAAACTTATTTTAGAATTTTTTAATCTAATTCATTTAGAAATATTTCAAATTCTACTAAATGTGTCATTGATGGAGTGGCTGTACCACCATTAATTTTAACCATTGATTTAATTTCAAATTCTTTACTATTATCCCATAAATCTTCCCATAAATTAGTATTACCAATATTCTTACCAAACCAGAATTTATCATTTACTTCATAACTAAGAGTTATAACATTCTTTCTTTTTTTATATATATTTAATTTAAATCCTTTTTTAGTATGATAAGCAGATGATAAGAAATTATATGCATATTTATATATATAATTTATTCTACCATCATCTTCATCTTGAACATTGATATTTTTATCAAGATGAAGTTTTTCTATTAAATATGTATTAATTTCTTTCATTATAAATCTGATTCAATATTATTTAATAATTTAATTATTTGGTCTGCATTATGCTTTGTAAATGTAAATCTTTTAGTATTATCTCTATCTAAATCTTCTAATTTAATAGTATAATCTTTTTCAACTACACCCCAATGAATAGTTATATCTTTATTGCTAGTTGTACCTTCTTCATTATTTTTGTGCCATCTCCAATAATTTTGTTTTTCTGGTGGTACTTCTATACAAAGTTCTGGATGTGCTGGAAATGATGGAGCATCTTCATATTTTTTAAGAGTTATAATCCAGAAATGTCTAGTATTTCTAAATATACAACCATCAGTTTCTTTATTAATATAATCACACCATTCAGAAAAAGACATTGTTATATTATTATCAATATCTTTATTAAGATGAAGTTTTTCAATTAAATATGTATTAAGATTTATCATATATATAAAAATAAAAAAAGAGACCCATAAAAATGGATCTCTTTTAATTAAATCTTGGTAAATGCATACATATTGGTAGCGACCTACGACTTCCACGTAAACTCCGGCTTCTGATGCCGGTATGATAACTTCAAACCTTCTTCTTACTGTTCTTCTCTCATCTAGAATTGAAAGTACTTTCATCAGAAGGACCCATCTAAACCATCATTCACTAGCCTCATGAACTACACTGATTAGAATTTTACAGACTCATATTTCACCAAGTCACAAGTTGGGGTGGAAGAATTCGAATCCTCACCGACAGAGCCAGAATCTGTAATGCTGCCATTACACCACACCCCAATATAAAAAAATAACTAAATAGGAACTTTATCAGGAATCTTGCTAACATATACCGAACTTATGGATATCAATCCAACAACTTGTCACGTCCATATACTGCTTCCCACACCATTAGAGAGATACTTAGTGTGAACCCTTCAGATCAAAGTCTGTCAATTCAGATAACTGCTCTCCCAGCCTGTTCCATTATCTGCCTCTCTTTAGTTATTTTGCACCCGCTGCAGGATTCGAACCCACACCTTTCAACTTTGGAGGATGATGTTCTAAACACCAATTAAACTAAGCGGGTATATATTATGAGCCTCTTATCGGAATCGAACCAATATCGCATGATTACGAAACATGAATAATAGCCATTATACTAAAGAGGCAAAAAATAAATAATATCTACAAACTCAAGATTACATCTCTATTGCTAGCATAGGTTCCATAAAGTTACTTCAGTAATCACGTCTTAAAAGCTCCTTTCTCCTACATATTATTTATAAAACCTACAAACCAAGTACGAACCTACTATACCACAATTTTGCTTGCTGTATATTTAAATACTGATATCGATGCCCAGTTACTGTACTCTGATAACTTCGGTTTAAAGTTTACACTTACATGTTTTGCATCCCTATGTCCTGTCGTTGATATTTACAAGGAACTACCTTGCTTCTCGTCATACAATATCCAAATACTAGATGATTGTTAATCACCACGTGAGCGGGCAACCGGAATCGAACCGATGTCTTATCCATACCAAGGATATGTTCTCGACCTGCTAAACTATGCCTGCATAATGTCTTTTAACGTTGACAAGACGGATAAGAACACCTAACTCTACTATCGGGCTTATCAATACCTGCGCAGTACCCCGTAGAGGAGTCGAACCCCTGTCATATGATCCGTAGTCATGTATTCTTCCAA
>Ga0247611_10008564_pt1 | contig 12573 bp, 17 predicted proteins | sample 177DNAGHGhighgp2_FD_192422 | JGI IMG/M metagenome (GOLD analysis project Ga0247611, IMG submission 192422) | Sheep rumen microbial communities from Palmerston North, Manawatu-Wanganui, New Zealand - 1770 DNA GHGhigh gp2 | ecosystem: Host-associated > Mammals > Digestive system > Stomach > Rumen... | reverse complement strand
TTGGGGGCTTGCCCCCAACAAAACACGAGGTAAAACAATATGTCTAAAACTCCATTCAGCTTATTAACCGAAGATGAAAAGAACGCTTTTATTGATTATATCAACGCTCACGCAGAAGCGCCTACTTCTTGTTCCGCTGAATATCTCCTGCGTGAATGGAACGCTCAGAAGGCTCATATTTTCGAGCTGTTTGGAGAACAGCTTATCCTTAAAACTGATGTAGAATTCTCCCAGTCTAATGACGCAATCGCTCTTGATATTAGTCAAGATTGGAGGCAGATGCCGGAAAACGCTTATAGATTTACTGAATCTCTTTGGGGTTTCCTTACAAAGCAGAAATCTAAAGTATGGGAAGAGTATCACAACCGTCCGTTTAAAGATCCTGAAGTTTATACAAGATTTGAATACGAAAAAATGCATCCTTGGTATCAGGTTGAAAATCTCCTTTCTTCAGAAACTTTGGCAAAAAATGCCGTAGGAGAAGAATTCACTATACCAATGCCGAAGCCGGATGGTTCCGTTCGGGAATACAGAGTTCAGGAAGGCACAAAGCCTCTTCGTGTTCTTCGCCAGCTTATCAAATCCTATGGCGAAGAAGCAGTAGGCTCTATGGATGACTTTAACGCTTTTTGCGTATGGCATTCTCAGTATCTTAATACATCTTCAATCAAGGGGAAACTTTGCTTTTCTATACATCCTCTTGATTACCTTACAATGAGCGATAATGCCAATGACTGGACTTCTTGTATGTCTTGGCAGGACACAGGATGCTATCGTTCGGGCACAGTAGAAATGATGAACTCTCCTTACGCAATAGTAGTTTATCTTGAAGCATCTGATCGTAAATACTACATGACTCCTAACTTTGCTTGGAACTCTAAAAAATGGCGGACTCTTTGCTTAATTACTGACCCTGGTGTAATTAGTGTTAAATCTTATCCTTATTATCACAAGGATATTACTTTGTTTGTAGTTAATTATCTTACAAATCTGGATAAAGAGAACAATTATATTGCCCCGGTGTCTATCCATCCGTATTCAGATGAACTTATTAATAAAGCTGAAATCAGGATTCAGCCTTATACTTTCCGCATGTATAATGATTTCAGCACTACCACACACTTTATTGCTCTTAAAGAAAAGTATAATGATGGCAAAAGACATGTATTTACTTTTAACTATTCGGGCAAAAGCGAATGTATGTCTTGCGGCGAACTTTACACTGCCGATGACCGTCAGATGTTTTCTTGTGAAGAACAGTTAAGTTGTATGAAATGCGCCGGATTAAATGGCGATTATGTATTCTGCGATAGTTGCGGCGAAATCATACACGTAGATGATGCTTGTTGGATTGATGATACACCTTATTGTGATGAATGTTTCGATCAGGTAGGTTTTATGGATCCTTTTACCGATGAAAATCATTACTTAGACGACGGCACTGATACTGTTTTCACTTTTGGAACGCATCGGATAGAATTGGGTTCAATTTATCTTCCGGATTTCGTTCATTTAAACGTCAGAGAAAAATATAAAAACAATATTTTGAATCAGGCAGATAAAGAATATACTACGATTGATGTTAGTATGTTAAACGATCGCGGCATAAGCGATATGATTTGGTTCCTTAGAGATCGTGCTTATATTGATTGTGCCGAAGAACTTGAAAAAATTGAGGAGACTAAGAAAGTAGGTTAGACTCCACTTCCCTACTCTGAAGTTCTTGAAAAAATTCGATTTCCTAATCCTCAATTTATTGAAAAAATGGCAAATTTGATTTTCTAAAAAATTTTTGTTATAATTTTTATAGAAAATGAAAACAAAGTTTTCATTTTCTATAAAAGCCGCTAATTTGATTTTCTAAAAAAAATTTGGTATAATAATTATATAGTAAAGAAAGAAAGAAAAAACTCACCAATAGCAAAAAGAACGGCTGATTTGATTTTTTAAAAAAATTTTGTTATAATAATTACAGAAACAAAGAAACAAACAAATATAATTCAAAAAAAAGAAAGAGGTAATGACTATGATGAAGAAGATTACGAAGCGTAACGTCTATGAAGCCCTTATCAACTTTGCTAACGGTGGCAACCTTGAATTCCGCGATGGTGAGAACGTCGTAGAACTCTTTGACAACGACCTGAAGGCTTTTGCCGAGAATGAAATCAATCTTCTCGACAAAAAGGCTGAGAAGGCCAAGGAGCGTAAGGCTGAGAAGAAAAAGGAAGATCCGCTCTATGATGAGGTGAAGGCCGCTCTGTCCTATGACTGGGCTACTATCGCCGACATCACGGAAGATGTTTCCAACTCCGGCATTGCCGAAGTGACTGCTTCTAAGGTGGCATATCGCCTTCGTGTCCTTGTCGATGAGGGCATCGCGGTGAAGAAGGACGCCCGTTTTAAGGACGAGGAAGGTAAGTCCCGCACGGCTAAGGTCTATAAGCTCTTCGACGAAGCCGAGGACGGCGAAAAGGCCGAAGCAGAGGACTGAGGGGCGTAAGCCCTTTTCCTTCCCTTTCTTTCAAAACTAAATAAAGAGAATAAGAAGAGGGGAGTTATGCCCTCTTCTTATTATATTTTCCAAAAGGAGAAAAAGATGAAAGTATGTATTGAAATAACTACAACAAATTCCGATCTTTATACGAAGGCCGATGAATTAAAAGTCGAATATAAAGATAGAAAGATCATTCCTGATTTATATAAAACATATAAAAAGACTATTATTCTTGATACGAAGGCAACTGAACTAAATTGGGTTGAAATAAAAAACTATAAAATTCTTACTGAAAGCAATCTTATTCTTGTTTTATACGATCTTACAAATATCAAATATGCTCGTGAAAATGAAATTGATTGGTATTCTCCCGTACCCGTTGAAAGCTACTACCAGTTGAACGGTTTCGTAAATATGCATCCAAGATATATTGTCCTTGGTGCTGGTCTATTCTTTGATATTCAAAATGTCGTCAAACATTTGCGCGGAACCGGAGTTCAAATTCGGCACGCTCCTAATATCGCATATGAAGATGGTTTGCCGCATAGTGACCTTGGTGTTACCGGCACTTGGATACTGCCGCAACACCTAAAATATTATAAACCATATATCTCAACAATAGAATTTCATAATTGCGACCAAAAGACAATGTATGAGATATATATAGAACAGAAAGAATGGCGCACTCGTATAGATGTCCTCATCAGCAATCTAACTTCTGCTTCTCTTGGAAGATTACTTCCCGATGAATTTGCCAAAACACGCCTTCATTGCCTACAAAGATGCCAACACGGAGGTCCTTGTAATATTTGTCCCAGGGTGCTTCATTTAGCTGCGTCAGGAGATGTTATCGAACAACTATTAGCACCTGCAACTTGATTTTTCAAAAAAAATATATTATAATATATAAAATAGAAAAAATATAAAGGGGATAAACCTATGATACAGATGCCAAGAGATGATTATGAATTATTTACAATGTTAGTAACTTCAACTAAACAGAAACTTCATAAAATATTATTTAAAATTTTAAAAAGACACTACAAAAATATCATAAATACCGGAGATTATCTCATAGCAGAAGGGGACATCCCCATTGCTCTCATAGCTCATATGGATACAGTTTTTAAAATTCCACCTTTAGAAAAAGATATATTTTTTGACCGAGAGAAAGGTGTAATATGGTCGCCAGATGGATTAGGGGCAGATGATAGGGCAGGAGTGTTCCTTATTGTCAAGATTATTCAGTCTGCTCGGAAAGGAAAACTTCCTCATATTATATTTACTCAGGATGAAGAAATTGGAGGAGTTGGGGCAAATCAGCTCTGTGAAGATTTCCCTAAGCCACCTTGGCCGATAAAGTATATGATACAGCTTGACAGACGCGGTAAATTTGATTGTGTATTCTACGATGATAGTAATGCTATATTCGCCCAGTATGTAGAAGGTTTTGGCTTCAAAGAAAATATCGGTTCATTTTCTGATATATCTTTTCTTAGTCCTGTATGGGAAGTTTCTGGTGTCAATTTGTCTGTTGGATATGAAGATGAACATTTGGAAATAGAAACTCTTCATATACAGTATCTTTATATGACGCTCCAGAAGGTGAAGAATATGTTAGCCAATGTGGATAGCGCCGATTATTTCAAATTTGAGGGATACTTTTCTAATCCCTTTCGTAGTGGCTTCAATTTTTGGGGCTATTATCCCTACGAAGATGATGATGAAGAACTCACAAAAAGATGGGATAATACCTCAACGGCATGTCATTCCTGTGGCAAGACGATAACTAAAGCTGTATCTATTCGGGCAAAAAATGATTATGGAAACTTCCATTATTATTGTCAGGATTGTGCCGCAGAGAAAATTCAGTGGTGTTCTAATTGTGGATGCGCTTTTGTATCATCTGTGCCGCATCAGGAATTGTGTTGTGATTGTTCAGATAAATTATGGGAGACTGTAAATAGTGATGAAATACGATAAGATTAAAGAGCAGGTAAAAGAAGTTATTAAATGGTCACAGGAATTACCAGTTGAAGATATTAATATTGATAAGTTATTTAACGATTGGCTTTATGGCAAACAAATATTTATTGATGCTTGGAATGGTGAACTTATTAAAGATTTGGGTGAAGTGACTGTTGAATTTACAGAAACTCAGAAGCATCAAGCACTTGCCAATTTAATAGAACAGATTGACTATTTATATTGTAATACTTATTATGAAGAAGACTATGCCGAATGTGAAAATCTTCTTCGCTTTATTCATGATAATGAGGAAGCCTTCTTCAATAATTATATGGATAAAGAATATACATTAGGCTCTGTAAAAATTCCAAAAGGCTCAAAAGTAGTAAGGTCATTTAAGTATTTCTGTGAAAATAAAGAATTACTTGAAAAATTACAGATTTTGGCAAGCCGCGTCATTCAGGAAAAGAAGGTTACAGGGCATCTCTGTATATCCGTTCATCCGCTTGACTATCTTTCAGTAAGTGAGAATGTTCATAACTGGCGTTCTTGTCACGCTTTGGATGGCGAATACCGAGCCGGCAACCTTAACTATATGGCCGACACCTCTACCGTAGTTTGTTATCTTAGAGCAGATGGCGAACATAAATTGCCGGATTTCCCTGAGAGCGTGCCGTGGAACTCAAAAAAATGGCGAGTGTTAATGTATCTTGATAATTATTATACAATGATTATGGCCGGTCGGCAGTATCCGTTTGACGCAAACAATCTTTTATTGCCAATTAAGAAAGAATTTGAAGATATACTTGATGTTAAATTCTCTGGTTGGATTAATGAATATGTTGATAGTATAAAGGTTAAAGCTGCTTTTGACGATAATGAATTTAATGATGATAATGAATATCGTATTCCTTTAAAGAAGCGTTTTATTCCTTGGGGCGATCGTTTGATAGAATTTAAAAAGGTTATTATGGATGGTGATAATACTTATCAGTTTAATGACTTACTTTTATCATCATTTTATAAAGATCCCTATTATTGTTTCAGACTTTGTAAAAATCATTTTTCTGGAAATTATCTTAATCGTCCTATTGGAGTGAGCAGTTCTTGGTTGCCTAAAATCGTTGTCGGCAAATCGGTTGATTGCCCCGTATGTGGAGACCCTCTCTCAGTATCAGAACTTTTAATTTGTCCTCATTGTGCAATTAAGTTTAATCTGGATGATAATGAGGAGATATTCGGCACTTGTGGAATTTGTGGTCAGCGTTTTGTGTTAGAAGAAGGTGGATACGCTGAAGTTGATGGGAATAATGTTTATTGTTGCCCCGATTGTATAAAAGAATGGGAACTTGAAAATGTCGACAAAAATGAGTTGATTTTTTAAAAGAATTATGTTATAATAAAAAGAAAATGAAAGGAATAAATTATGGCGCGTGGTTCAGTAGCAAAAGAAAAAGTAATAAATAAAATCGCCAATGCATTTGGTGAAGATTTTATTGGAGAAGTAAATAAGAAACTTTATGTTTGGTGCGATGATGGAGGAGAAAGGGTCCAGATTAGTATTGCCCTTACTTGCCCTAAAACTATGATTGACGCACCAGATAAAAATTTTGTGCCAGATAATGATTGGAGTGATGGCGGCGGATTAAGGGAAGCTCCAAGTCTTCCTGCCGCTGAAATCACAGCAGATGAAAAGAAAAATATTTCTGATTTAATGGCCCGATTGGGTCTTTGAGTAAAATTGCCATCGGGCAATTTTACTCAATTTTATTTTTCCTTTTTTCATTTATTTTATAGGTAAATGATTTTTTTATGCTGGAACATCAGTAAATAGTATGCGAATTGTGTAAATTACACAGTAATTTTTACATTTTAAATTTTTGAGGAGATTTTATGGCAGAAGAGATTAATCTTATTAAACAATATCTTAAAGAAATTAACACAAAAAAACTTTTAACTTTAGAAGAAGAACAAAAACTTGCCGAATTAGCATCCAAAGGTGATGAAACAGCAAAACAAAAACTTGTTGAAAGTAATTTACGTCTTGTAATATCAATAGTTAAACATTATAAAAATTGTGGTTTATCATTTGAAGATTTGATACAAGAAGGAAATTTAGGTTTAATGAATGCCGTTGATAAATATGATTTATCAAAAGGTTATAGATTATCAACTTTTGCCCCTTGGTGGATAAGGCAATCTATTTCTCGTGCGATTGCCAACCAGGGTAGAATAATTCGTGTGCCCGTCCATATGACGGAGACTATAAGTAAAGTTAAAAAAATAGAGCGAGAATTAACGGCGGAACTTCACAGACAGCCAACAGACAAAGAAATTGCGAATAAATGTGATTTAGATGAAGAGGAAGTTTCCGCCGCTCGCTCTTATTATTATGATGCATCCAGTCTTGATATTCCAGTAGGAGAAGAAGAAGAGGATACTCTTGCCGATATGATAGAAGATACATATTTTCTTGATCCGGAGACTTCTTACTTGCGAGAAGAGAATAAGGATGCCGTTGCCGAAGTCCTTGATACATTATCTGAAAAAGAGAAGGACATTTTAATTAAAAGATTTGGCCTTAAAAGTGATAAAATGATGACCCTTGAAGAGGTTGGCCGAACCTATGGTGTTTCTAAGGAACGAATTCGGCAAATAGAAAGCAAAGCGTTAAGTAAGCTACGAGCACCTGCTCGGGCAAATTACTTGCGTGAAGCATTAGTTGTATGAAAACTGGTGGCAAGCTGCTGGCATTGTGTCCCGGTTTGTCATTAGTTCATAGGGTTGGATAGTTTCGGCTATTCAACCCAATATTTTTTTATTTGAGGTGTGATTATGTTAAAAGATAATTATATAACACATTTGAAAGATATATAGCAACTTTCTAATGAATATGCGGAAAAGGTCATATCTAAAATATATACATCTATTAGGCTTGCTGATTGGGATACAGCAGTAGAAGATATTTTAAATATTTATTGGGAAGGATACGAAAAAAATTATGCGCTAACTAAAAAATGGTTAATGGATAATTATGCTGTTGAAGCATCATTAGAACCTTTTATTAGTGATTTTAAAACTCTTTCATATCATAGAGATGGTATTGATATTGAAGAGCGAATGAAAAGAAAACTTCAAGATTATTAGGATAATTCATTAAGTCCTAATATAAAAATTAAAGTTGCTTATGAAATACAAAGACAAACTAATACTGAATATAAATATTTTTTCTATAATTTAACTAAACAAACTTTAATTGAAAATTTTCCAAGTAGTTAGATATATGTTACTATTGATAATTTAGATGAATATGATGATTGTTTTGACGCTCCTTTATGTGAAGAATACCATAATAAGTTCCAAAAAGGTTTATGTATAATGGAAATTCAAGACACAGATTTACCTCCATATCATCCTGAATGTGAATGTTTTCCTATATTTGAAATTAGAGAAATAGAAAATTGATTTTTATAAAAAATTTTGTTATAATATATATATGAAATGAAGAAAACAAAGTTTTTATAAAAAGAGAGGGAAAAAATATGATTACTGTTAGATTTGATCCTACTGAGTATTGTGTAAAATTTGATTACAATGATGCGAAGGAGGTTTTGAGTAAAAGAGCTTTTAATTGGTATCAGGTAATTTTTTTCACTGACACTTTTGAACTTATAATAAAAAATGATAATGAAATACCGATGGCCGTTAGAGAAGAATTTATGGAAAAAGGATTCATGATATTTGATGAAATCACTACAAAGGAAAACGATAATGGTAAAAAGTATTATATAATTCGTCAGAGTAGATTTTCATAACTTGATTTTTTAAAAAATTTTTGATATAATATATATACAATAAAGAAAGGAAATAAAAAATTATGAATAATGATTTTTTGGGATACATCAGCTATCAGATTGAACTTGATAGACTTGCCGATGATCTTGCCGAGAAAGCACTTTCTGGTGATACAGAAGCATATCTTGATGACACCTTTCTTGTTATGGGGCCTGCCGAGGTCAAATATATTAAAAATAGACTCTATGAAAAGTATAGTATTATAGCCGACATTTAAAAAATCTTTTACTTGATTTTTTTAAAAATTTTTGATATAATATATATATGAAATGAAACAGAAAAACATTTCACTTCTTCCTTTTCAAGTTATTAGCTTTTGAATCTAATAATAAAGAAGTAAAATATTGAAAAGGCGTTTTCAGAGATTGCTTACTTCTTTTCCTCACTGAGTTCCGTAAAAAACTTAAAGATGTCAAAGAAGCGCGTATAGTGTTTGTGGGTAATGTTCTCGAACCGGTGTAACAAAGGTAAAAGAAACCCTCTCCGGAGACGTAAAGCAAACCGCGTAAGAGTTTGTCAAAAGGGAAAGGTGGGCGCCGGAATATAAAGACCGCCATTTTGCTCCTATGATGTAATCGGTAACATAGCAGATTTGTAATCTGTCTATCTCCGTTCAAGTCGGAGTGGGAGCTTTGAGGTGATTTTATGGAAAATAGTATTTATAAAATTACAAATAATATAAATGGAAAAGTTTATATTGGAAAAACAAAAAACACTATTGAAGAACGATTTAAACAGCATATAAAAGATGCTTATAAAGAAACAAAAGAAAAGCGTCCTTTATATCAAGCTATTAGAAAATATGGAGAAAGTAATTTTACAGTTGAATTAATAGAAACTGATATTTCTGATGGTTTGATTTCTGAAAAAGAAAAGGAATATATCAAAGAATATAATTCTTATATTGGTTTTCCTAATTCAAATGGTTATAATGCTACTCTTGGTGGGGATGGAAAACAATATAAAGAGTATGATATTCAAGATATAATAAATAAATATGAAGAATTAAAAGTAGTAAATCGCGTAGCTGAATATTTTAATTTAGATAAAAGCTATATTTCAAGACTTTTAAAAGCTAATGGTGTAGAAATAACACCTTCACAAGAAGTTGAAAAGAAATTAATGGGTAAAAGAGTTTATCAAATAGACCCTAAAACTCAAGAAATAGTAAATACTTTTGATTCTATTATGGATGCGAAAAAATTTTTAGGGTTGAAAAAAAGTAATGGGCATCTAAAAGATGTTCTTCATAGTGAAAAACATTCTGGTTATAATTCTCTTTGGTATTTTGAAGAAGATTATAATAAATTTTAAAAGACCGTTTCAATTTAATGGCGGCTCTCTTCACAGAAGTAGCGATTCTGATGAGTAGGTCACGCGCCTGACCAAATGCAAATCCGGCGTGCGGTTAAAGTGAGATAGTCCGCTTAAAACATACTCACTGCTTCTGCATCGTATAAGCAACGAGCTTGGGCAAGCAGCGACAAACTGCTGTAGTGATGGTAACCAGGCATCACATCACAATCAGCGGCTGTAATTGGGGGCGAGTTTGGAAACAGCTTAGAAGTGGTACCGCTAAGACAAGCAAGTTCGACTCTTGACGTCTCCATTCCTCCAGGTTTTGCAGAGTACGTCGCGGAGGTAAATCTAAGGTAAACCTAAACTGCAATATAAAGACCATCTCAGCAATTTACATACAAGCTGATTAGTTAAGGATTGACTAAACCTCAACGGAGTAGATTTAATGGGCGGGGAGAATTTTGTAACTCCTATAAGAACTAAAAACCCCGTTATGGTCTTGACTTTTTAAAAAATTTTTGTTATAATAAAATAAAGGAGAAAAAATGCTAAATCCATTATCTTTACAGTTAGGTCAAAGAATTACTGGTAAAGAGATTAATGATTGGTGTTATGATCAGATTGAGAATAATAAATCTCATCGTAAGCAAGCTGAGTTTTTCCTTACAAAGCATTATAAAGACGATCGTATGTATTACAAAACTTATAAGGCAGAAACTGCCGGTGGTGTTAAGCCATATGTGATTGTTTTTGAAAGATGTGAAAAAGAACTTAGTTGAAAAATTTAAAAAAATTTGTTATAATATATTTAGAAAGTTAAAAAAGGAGTTGATTTTATGTAGAGTGAAAAATCTCAGAAAAATTAGCGCGTGTCACCTAGTGGTATGGTAACGGACTTTTAATCCGTCGTAGCAAATGCTACTCGTGGGTTCGAATCCCGCCACGCGCATTCGCCATTAGCATAGTTGGTTTTATGCAGAGGTCTTATCCGTTACAATATCATTTACTAAATATTACGTTTTTATATGGAAAAAGTAAAAGACGTTGATATTTCAAACACCCTAATTAAAGGCAGAATTACAGAAACGAAAGTTTTGACTTATTTTTTAGAATTAGGATATATAGTTTCTTCACCAGAAATTCCTTGTCCTTATGATTTTCTTTTGGATACAGGAAATAAAATTCTAAAAATTTAGGTTAAAACTTCTCGTGATGTAGAAGGTGGTATTGAATTTAATACTTCTTCTATGACACATAATTCAAATGGTTATATTAGAAGAAGATATACTGAAAATGATGTTGATTATTTTGCCACTTATTATGATAATGAATGTTATCTTATACCTTTTTCAGAATGTGGAGTGAGGGGAAAAAAATTACGACTTGTTCCTACTAAAAGCGGTCAAGTTAAAAATATTTCTTTTGCCAAAGATTATATTGCAAGGGAGGTTTTAAGTAATATTTAGTAAAAGTGAGTGATAGATAAAACCTAAGATGCTGGGTTCGAGTCCCAGATGGCGTATTTGGTTCGGTCTAGCCTCGACACCGCCATTAAGTGAAAAAGTAGGTAGCGTTAACATGGATTTAGCACTTAAACTATCACCGGCCAAAGGAGACAGTAATTGATCCTGGATATGTGACAACAGTGGAAAACGCTATATAAGAAAGCAAAGTAAAGTGCAATTATGCCTTTTCTTTTTGGGAAACAATGTTTTCCCAAAGAGCGGGGGGAAGCAACGCTCCTCGTAAACAAGGTCTGGTGTGGAGTGCGACCTAAAACTGCTCCTCTGACTTTGGAATGACGATGATAGTTAAGCCACCCGAGTTCAATATGGAACCGACAAGACCAATACTATCCCCAAACTTTGTGAGTTCTTTAGGCGGGTTATGACTGAAAGAATTCAAACTGTACAGTCGGTTTTCCAGTGCCGCCTTACGAGGGAAACTGGACTTGGCCTAGTAGCATAGTGGTCTAATGTGCTTGACTGTCTATCAAGAGATCGTGGGTTCAAATCCCACCTAGGTCGCTCAACAGAAAAGCGAGTGAAAGCCTAGCGAGAGGGTAGGAAACAATAAGTCCTAGCTATGTTAGATGTAGTAAAACGGCATAAAATGTAACCGACCTCGCAGAAAGTAACTTTTCTGTTCTTCCAAAAGAGAAAAAGGAGATAAAAATATGGAGCAGGTCTATAAATTGAGTGATGAAGCCTTTGAAAATGTATGGGGCGGAAAAAAGCGGTATGTTTATAATGAGACTGTAAATTACGCTAATGTAAGATACGGCCCCGGATTTGGTTTTGATGTTGCTTATAAAGTATATAATGGTGACCCCGTTTATACTTTTGAAAACGACTATGGCACAGAAGCAAGCACTGTTCTACGAGATGGCTATAATTGGCGTCTGTTGGATACGGGCGGATGGATTGCCGATTCACTAATTGACTAATTTGATTTTTTAAAAAAAATATGTTATAATATTTATAGAAAGTTAAGAAAGGAGAAAAAATTATGTTTGATGATTTTGACCTTTATGAAACTTGCGAAGAATATTATGATATGACAGAAGCTGAATTTCGGAGACAGAAGGTAATAGACAGATTTCAGTTTTTCCTCACTGATGAGGACAGAGCGGAACTTGATAATCTTTTCACTGTGAGGGCGGAATAAAGCCCCCAATGTGGCTCCTTCGGCAAGTGGTCTAAGCCGTCAGCCTCTCAAGCTGGAGTCGTCAGTTCGAATCTGGCAGGAGTCATTAGTCCAGTGGCTTGGTAAGTGCCTGGGACGTTAAACTCAACTTACCAATTTTTTAGACACGAGAACAGCAAATTCATTCAAATTAGGATGAACAAGCGCTGGGACGTTTCCCAGCTCCAGTAAGTGCCGAAGTTTAATGGTTCTAATTTAAGTAGGCTGCTGATGTGCGTTAGAAAGGAACTGCGTGTCTAGTATTTGAGGGG
>Ga0247611_10008561_pt1 | contig 12574 bp, 9 predicted proteins | sample 177DNAGHGhighgp2_FD_192422 | JGI IMG/M metagenome (GOLD analysis project Ga0247611, IMG submission 192422) | Sheep rumen microbial communities from Palmerston North, Manawatu-Wanganui, New Zealand - 1770 DNA GHGhigh gp2 | ecosystem: Host-associated > Mammals > Digestive system > Stomach > Rumen ... | reverse complement strand
ATAGCGAGCGTCTTGTATTAAGCAAGGATGGTAAGGTGTGGAGTTTCTATCAATATTGACAGATGTCACGGATAAATCGTTTCTAATGTTTATCTACAAACTTCCAATCCTTGTATCTTTCACGTGGAAAGACAAATGTCTTGTCGTTGATGTTGCCGGCTTTGAAGTTTGTGATATTGATGGTGGTCCAAAAAAAGGATACCTTTATGCGTAGTCTGATTGGGGCGTATGTTTTGTATGCCACCAGTGCCTTCACCTCCTTTATTGTTCCCTTGGCTCCTTTCTTCTGTTTGAGCGTAAGCATCAGTCCGTCAGATTGTCGGGCCACGCTGTAGGTGAAGTCGTCAAGTGAGAACTTGAATTTCCCACTGTGTTTGTCTTTTCTGCTGGATTTAGGGTCGTGTATCTCTACTGTCTTTTTCTTACGGTATGCCATATAAACCGTTTTCCCGTCGTTCCAACTGTCAACACGGTCATCCGTGAAACGCTGCTTCTTCTCTTTTATGATGATATTGCCGCGGGTCTTGTATATGCCTACTATGTTGACGTTGTAGGAAAATGACGAGCCTTCCTTGCCAAATACCTTATCGTATGCTGTCTCCATAATGTGACGTGCCTGTCTTGCGTTTGGCGTGTTCTCCTGTGCCTTTGTCTGTGTTATAGCCAGCAGGGTTAAGAGTATGAGTATAAATCCTTTTTTCACGTTTGTTTCTCTTTTTGCGGTGCAAAGGTAATAATAATTTTTGAATAAAACCTGATTGATTCATGAAAAATTCTTTGAGCGTAAAAAACATGTAAAACAGATAATGTTATATTTTGACCAAATACTTGTCAGATATATAAAAACTTAGTACCTTTGTACTCGTAACGTATGAATTTTGTTAAGTTAAATAGGGTTAATACGCATGATTTTGTTGGGCGAAAGTTTGCTCAATCCAATATTTTGTGTATTACTTTGCTTTACTTTACTTTACTAAATAACCTCTATAAGAGAGGTAAAGCGACAGCGTCCGCATACGCAGCCGAAAGGTTGTGTATGCGGACGCTTGGCATATATACGTGACATGTCTGAGTGCGTATGTCACAAAAACAGAATGGTTAATTTGAGATGCCCGGAAATAGGCGTTTCGCAATAGATATTTGAATGAAAGATAATCTTGTAAAAGATGCTAATATCATATATATGAAAGCGATGGCAATCATATTGGTTGTTATTGGACACACAGTAATTCCTTTTTCAATTGTTAATGAGTATATATATTCATTTCATGTGCCGTTATTTTTTTGGGTCTCAGGATTTTGTTTCAAGGAAGTCTATTTGAATAATCTATTTCTTTTTATCAAAAAAAGGATTGTGCGTTTATATCTTCCGTATGTCATTTGGGGACTTGTATTTCTCGCTTTACATAATGTATTTGTTATGTTTCATATTTATGAACAATATTATGGCGCAGATTTGCTGTTCAAATTGTTCATGAAGACAATTACTTTTAATCATACGGAATTACTTTTGGGCGGTTTTTGGTTTCTTAGAGTGTTGTTCATTTCTAGTATCTTATCAGTCTTTCTATTAAAAGGATGCAAAACTTTTTTCGCTCGTTATCATATATATTCCATAGTATTGGCTGTAATCATTCTAGTCGTTTACAACAATATGGTTGTTATATATCCATTTGACAGGTTCGGACGTGAGTTTGCTGCTTCAATTCTATTTTTGACAGGTCATTTTTTTCGTAAGATGAGAGTATCAAATCTTAATATATGGGTTAGCTTCGGAATATTGATTTTACCTTTCATCGGTATTCGTTACTGGCATATGCATATGGATATTATTCCGTATTCAAATGATAAAATAATTCCATATCTTTTCATCGCAGTAGGTATTATTTGGGCATTGTATTCTATATTTTGTGAGTTTGCTGTGTATTTAAATAAATATGTGAGTGGGTTACTTGATTATATTGGAGGTAATACTTTGTTAATCCTAACTTGGCATCTGGTAATATTTAAGTTGGTCTCATATCTTATAATAATTATTTATCAGTTGCCAATAGAAAGGTTATCAGAGTATCCCACTATTGCTGACTATAGTATGCGAGGTTGGTGGGTAATCTATGTCGTTGCTTCTGTTGGTATATGCTGTGGCTTATCTCGTTTTTTAACAGTACTAAAAAGTATCAGGGTTAGGAATTGAAAATACAAGTTATAATAATTGCATGGTGTTGTTGAAAAAAAGATAGTGGGATTACACACGAAGTATGTTCTGCACACCGTTAAACTTTGAGGATGCGCAGCGAGGCATCATCAACAGTTCCAAGAACGCTATGCTGGCGTGGTCATCAGAGAATGAGATGATAGATGAGCGTCGTCATCGTGAGGAGTATGCGCTGGAGATAGCTAAGCAAAAGGTGTCGTTGCAGAATATCAGTGCTTACATCAACTTGCAGTATCGTCGTGCCGAGTATGGATTGCAGCATCCAGAGTCTCAGTTCGTTATATCATATTTTGTGGCGGAGGCTTTGAAAGACCTACTTATGAAGAAGCATAAAGACTATAAGGCTTCAGTGGACTGTGTCCGTGAGGTGGAGATGCAGGCTGCCAAGTGGGAGGCTGACAATTACCAGCAGTATGTGGATTTGTTGGAGCGTTATGGTGTCAACGCTACTGATCCTGTAGCCTTGCTGGCTGGTTTCAGCGTGTCTGCGGATATTAAGGCAAAGGGGGATGCTGCCGCGAAAAAATGGGCTGCGGCCAAGAAACTGGAATATGTGAGGACTATCTATCTCGGCAGTAAGTGGAGGGAGTTTAAGAATCCTAAGCTCCCATACAATGTAACTCACAACGCAATAGAGGTTGCCGTGGTTTGCAAGATGGGTGACAAGACGGTGATGGATCAGTGTGACCTGCAGAAGTCTTTGCAGGGACAATACAGTGTAGTATCAGGGCTGGGCGCAAGACTGATGCCTGTGAAATAATGCGGATACACATGGATTTAATACGAAATATGCCGTAGGTCTCAAACCTTCGGCATATTTCATGTATTATACATATCTCCTATATCAGAGGAGTTGTGATTTTTTACACCCGATGTACGCTCTGCATTCCGTTGATGTCGTATAGTTTCTTTATTATACGCTCTGTTATGACATTGTCAGTGACAAGAAGTTCTATGCGGCAATTGAATATTCCGTCATCAGTAGTCATCACAAAACTCTTAATATTGACATCAAAGGCATCATAAATGACGGTGGATACATCTTTTGTCATCCCCTTACGGTCTATACCACGCATTTCAATGGAGGCTTTGAAGGTCAGTGAGCCTGCCATATCCCATTTGGCAGGGACAATGTTGGTGCCGAAGGATGACTGTAAACGTTGTGCCTCTGAGCAAGAACGTTGGTGTATCTCTATCTGGTTGTGCTTGTTAACGTATGCTAAGATGTTGTCACCGGGAATAGGACGGCAGCATGAAGGGAGGATGTATCCATCTATGTTGTCTTCGTTAATGGTGATGGTCTTGCTCTTGTCAAAGTCTTTGCCTACAATGATGAGAGCCTTGTCTTTCGCTTTCAGTCCCTTCTCCTTGACAAATGGAATGAACCTGCGCCAGCCTTTATGCTTGTTTGTTGCGGCCTCTTTGGTATCCTTGCCGTAGAGTACGGCGTTGAGTAGTGTGTCGTTCAGCGCCAACTCACCGTGTGCAATATCAAGTAACAGACGTGTATGTGTTTTGCTTTGGTGGTAAGCAGTAAGTTTGTCAAGGATAGATGTCGTCAGTGTTAAATCCTTGTGCTCAAGCCATGTGCGCAGAGTGTTTTCACCAAGTTTTGCATCATCACGGTCGCGTTTTCTCAGCAGAGCTTGTATTTTGTTCTTCGCTTTAGCTGTTGTTACAAAGTTTACCCACTCATGGTGCACATGTTGTGAACTTGATGTTATTATCTCCACTTGGTCGCCGCCTTTCAGCTTATGAGACAACGGTACAAGCTTGTGGTTCACTTTGGCTCCTATGCAGTGGGTGCCGAGGAAGGTATGTATCTGGAAAGCAAAATCAAGGGCTGTGCAGCCGGCTGGCATAGTTATGATATCTCCCTTAGGTGAGAATACGAATATCTCTGATGCAAAAAGATTTAATTTGATAGCATCGAGGAAATCCATAGCATCAGGCTGCGGGTCATCAAGAATTTCCTTGATGGTTTGCAGCCAGCCATTAAGCTCATCTTCCGCAACTTTCTCAGTGTCTGTTCCTGTCTTGTATTTCCAGTGTGCGGCAAATCCTTGCTCTGCAATTTCATCCATCTTCTCAGAGCGTATCTGTACCTCAATCCACTGTCCACGGTTACTCATCAGTGTGACGTGCAGCGCTTGGTATCCGTTGGCTTTAGGGTGGGAGAGCCAGTCGCGTAGGCGGTCAGGATGTGATTTGTAGAGTTTACATAAGGCTACATAGATGTTGAAGCACTCATTTACTTCTTCCTCTTCTTTTTTAGGGCGGAATACGATGCGTACGGCCAGTATGTCATATATTTCATCAAATGACACATGTTTCTTCTGCATCTTGTTCCAAATAGAGAAAGGACTTTTTACGCGCGCCTTAATGTCATAGTCCACTCCCATTTCGTCAAGAACATTGCGAATCGGAGTTGTGAAGTCATCAAAAAGGGTTTCACGTTGCTCACGCGTGTGAGCAAGTTTCTTTTCTATGGCTGTATATTCTTCTGGATGCTCATATTTGAAGGACAAGTCTTCCAGTTCAGTTTTGATACTGTTCAGACCAAGGCGGTTTGCCAACGGGGCATATATATATAGCGTCTCGCCGGCTATCTTGTAGCGTTTTGCTTCAGGCTGCTTGTCAAGATGGCGCATATTGTCAAGACGGTCGCAGATTTTGATGAGGATAACCCTTATATCCTCACTCATTGTCAACAGTAATTTCTTGAAGTTTTCAGCTTGCGTCTGAGCCTTGTCTCCGAATATGCCGCCAGCTATCTTTGTCAGTCCGTCAACGATCATGGCTATCTTCTCGCCAAATATGTTGCGGATGTCATCAATGGTATAGTCTGTGTTTTCAAGCACATCATGTAATAGAGCAGCGCAAATGGATGTGCTGCCCAAACCCATTTCCTGTGAGGCAATGGTTGCCACAGCTATAGGGTGCGCCATATAAGGTTCGCCCGATGGCCTTATCTCATCCTGATGTGCATGAAGCGCAAAGTTATACGCTTTCTGGATAACGTCAATTTTCTTGCGATGGTTTGAGTTGAGATATCCCTCAAGCAGATTATTGAACGCTTCCTCAATGTTTTGTTGGTTAGTCATAGTAATGATTTTGGGTTGGGGAGTTTAATTACCTCCTTCTCTTTCTTGTGCTTTTTCTCTTGGTAGCTTTCTTGGTGGAGCGACGTTTTGTAGAGCGAACCTTAGATTTCTTACTACGTTTCGCTGCACGAACTTTCGCGCGACGTTTCTTGCTCTTTGTCAGTCGCTTTGTGCTACGTGTATATTTACGCTTATATGTAACAGGTTTGCGTGCCGTGTATCCCGGTGCGTCATTGACGTCCACGAGATCACGTTTCATAAGGTCTGATACATCATAGGCAAAGATGGAATCTTCCATCTCTATGTATTTCGATATGTATTCTACAGGAAGACGTAAGTCGGTGGGTTCGCTGTAGCCGGTCACTACGTCGCGACGGTATTGTGGATTAAGTGCGCGCAGTTCCTTGATGTCTATGCCAAGCACCTGTGACACTTGCTCAAAATGCAGGTTTTTGTAGAGCATGATAGTGTCAGTCTGTACTGGCAGTTTCGTGAGCATAGGGCATATGTTATGCTCACAATAATAATTCATAATATAGTTGGCTGCAATGAAAGCCGGTACATATCCGCGTGTCTCACTTGGAAGATAGGGGTAAATCTCCCAGTAGTCACGTTTGCCTCCACTGCGTTGTATTGCTTTGTTGATGTTGCCAGGTCCACAGTTATATGCGGCAATAACAAGGCTCCAGTCACCAAAGATGTTGTAAAGGTCGCTGAGGTAATGTGCTGCAGCGTATGAGGATTTCACAGCGTCGCGACGCTCGTCAATCATAGAGTTGATTTTCAGGCCATATCGTTTGCCGGTGGCATTCATGAATTGCCATAATCCACCTGCTCCGACAGGACTGACTGCGTTTGGATTCAAGGCAGACTCTATGACAGGAAGATATTTTAGCTCGAGTGGTAAACCATACACTTCAAGTGCCTGCTCAAAGATTGGCATATAGAAATTAGAAGCGCCGAGCATATAGCTGACAGAACGACGGAGTCGGCCGCTGTAACGGTCTATGAACTTCTGTACGACATCGTTCCATGGCATTTCGATAGCCGTTGGCATACGTTTGAGACGGTCTACGTAAACCTCTTGTGCGTATTCCGGGTTTTCATCAGACATACGGCATGTGGTATCAATCTGCAGATATTGCTGAGCGTTATATTCTTGGATTACCTCGTCAAAATCTACGGACATACCGCCTGGTACTTCTATGATGTCTTCGTGACCGTCCTTGTCGGTTACTATAATTTCATCGTTATTGTTGTAAATAGAGTCGTTCTCCTCTAATGCGTCATCCTCTTCTTCCTCATCCTCCTCTTCTTCGTCTTCTCCATCTTCCTCATCCTCCTCTTCCTCTTCCTCTTCCTCTTCTTCATCCTCTTCGTCCTCCTCGTCAGTATTGGGGACTGTTATTGAAATTGGTGACGATGCGATGATGCTGGCATAGAGGTTTGTTACGTATGGTGATAAGCCAAACAATAAGGCTAATGCTATGATGTAGTTTTTAATGTTCTTATTTATCATTTGAAAGTTATAATTTACACATTTGAATTAAAACCGCAGTGCTCCTTGCACGCCTATGGCAGATGCCCTGCTGTCTTTATTGTTTATTACTGCCGGCTCAACGTGAAGGCTGAGGTCGTCAGATATGTCAAACGATGACAAAGAAGCGTCAACGTATGCGTCAACAATAGACAAGGCATAAACTCCGAGCATACAGAAGAAACTGAGGTCGCGCCAGCGGCGGTACTTGTCTTTCCTTGATTTGAATATGCTCTTATACCTCTCTTCGTTGGCAGATGTTATTTGTGTCCCTAAATGCAGAAATTGCGTATAGCTTTTGGTATTAGGGTCATTATCCATAATATCGAGATATGCCTGTGAATAATCCATATACATCTGGTTATTCCAACGCATGGCATAGGCACATCCGATGAATCCTCCATATACGATGGGAAGCTTCCAATACTTCCTGTTGTATATCTGTCCGGCTCCTGGTATTACTATTGCTAACCACATGGCACGTTTGGGGTCGGGTTTCCAATTAGCCCAATCTCTTTTCATGCGTTTTGCGGTTTTCTTCTGCATCTTGGCAAGACTCAAGGAATCTTCGCCTGTCATCGTCACAATGCTGTCAGCTGTTTCAGCTGCTACAAACTGTGGTTGCAGACATAGCAGAGTAGTAATTAGAGTTATTATATATATATAAGGTGTCACTGTACCTTGTCAAACAACTCTATGATACGTCCTAATTCTTCCTCAGAGGCGAAAGGTATTGTAATCTTACCTTTGCCGTTAGTAGAGCATGCCATTTGCACCTTTGTGCCTGTCAGTGAACCGATGCGTTTTTTCAGAGCCTCGTAGTGGTCGGGCAGGGTAGCAACGGCTTTTATTTTCTTCTTGACAGTCTGTACATCCTCTCCATTGTTAAGACCCTTTACCATCTCCTCAACTTTTCTTACGGAGTAATTATGCTTCATAATCTCCTTGTAAAGCTTGACTTGCATGGAAGGTGAGTCTAACGAAAGAAGAGCACGTGCATGTCCCATGTCTATTTCCTTCTTCTGTAAAGACAACTGTATCTGTGCTGGCAGACGCAGTAAACGGAGATAATTAGCTATGGCTGCGCGGCTTTTACCAACTCGTTCTGACACTTTCTCCTGTGTCATTCCTTCTGTGTCGAGTAATTGCTTGTATGCCAAGGCTATCTCTATGGCGTTGAGGTCTTCACGTTGAATGTTCTCAACTAACGCCAATTCCATCACTGCCTCGTCATTGATGGTGCGAATGTATGCAGGAATGGCTTTCAGTCCCGCAAGTTGTGATGCGCGCCAACGGCGCTCACCTGCTATTATTTGGAATCGGTTGTCCTCTACCTGGCGTAGCGTTATTGGCTGTATGATACCCAATTCCTTTATGCTGGCAGCCAATTCCTGAAGTGCCTGCTCGTCAAACTCTCGACGAGGTTGGTTAGGATTGGGCTCAATAAAGTCAATAGCTATCTCATTGATAGTTGAAGACCCTTGAGGATGGATATCCTCTGTAGATATAAGGGCATCAAGTCCTCTGCCCAAAGCGTTGAATTTCTTTTTTACTGCCATATAAACTGTTCTGTCAACTGATTTTTAGTCATCAGTGGTATTTACTTCTCTCTGCTTACTATTTCTTTTGCCAGTGAAAGGTGATTCTTTGTGCCTGCTGCATCGGCGTCATATAATATCACAGGAAGTCCATGACTTGGACTCTCAGATAGTTTTACATTACGCTGAATAACGGTCTTGAATACCAGTTCCTGAAAATGTCTCTTAACCTCGTCATATATCTGGTTGGCCAGTTTCAGACGGTTGTCATACATGGTCAAAAGGAACCCCTCAATCTCAAGTTGAGGATTGAGTTTGCTCTTTATGATTTTAATGGTGTTAAGAAGTTTGCCAATGCCTTCAAGAGCGAAGTACTCACACTGAACAGGTATGATAACAGAGTCTGCAGCCGTCAGGGCGTTTACTGTTATCAGTCCGAGAGATGGTGAACAGTCGATGAGAATATAGTCATAGTCTTGACGTATAGGCTCAAGAATGTCCTTCAATACTTTCTCTCTGTTGGGTACTGTGAGCATCTCTATCTCTGCGCCGACAAGGTTGATATGGCTTGGAATTATGTCTAAGCCATTAATGTCTGTCGTATATATAGCATCTCTTACGTCAGCGTGATCTATAATACATTCGTAGATAGAGCATTCAACCTCTTGTAGGTTCACTCCCAATCCACTTGATGCGTTTGCCTGTGGGTCAGCATCAATTACAAGTACGGATTTCTCAAGCGTAGCAAGTGAAGCAGCAAGGTTTATTGTCGTGGTTGTCTTGCCCACGCCTCCTTTCTGATTGGCCAATGCTATTATTTTACTAACTTTCTTGTTCATATCATAGCGTTGAATTAATATTCCTACTCTATCCTGTAATACTCTACAAAGTTAAAAAAAAAAAATGATATAAAGTATAAATGCTATTAGAAATATACATTTTTTGACTAAATAGTTGTTAATTACGTGTTTTTTTTATAACTTTGTAATGTAATGAGGTGTTGGAAACTTGGCTCCGTAGCTTAGCTGAATAGAGCGTCAGATTCCGGTTCTGAAGGTCCTGGGTTTGAATCCCAGCGGAGTCACATTCTAAATAAAGCGTATGTCAAAATTTTTGATATACGCTTTTGTTTTTTACCTTGTCAAGGTGGGTGATGAGAATTAAATGAGAAATCAACAAAATGCTATATGGAGAAGTCCGAAGATTCTATATGGAGAAGTTGGGAAAGGATAAATTCATATATAATCACATGTATATGATAATCCTATGTCTTGAATATTTCAGACAACATGAAAAGAGGTAAAGACTTTAATCTTTACCTCTTTTCCGTATGTAAATTCTATAGAATCTCGATTTATGCTGCTGCAGCTGAGTGTAGAGCCTCGTAGATGCAACTTACTACGCCAAAGAGCATTACACCTGCGGTGCAGATAACAAGGGTCAACTTGGTGTTGCCGTCCATCTTGAATGTAGGCAGAGCCTCTCCATCGTTGTTGATATACATTGCCTTGACAATCAGCAGGTAATAGTAAAGTGATATTACCGTGTTTACCAATGCTATGAATACTATGCAGTATGGCCAGAATGTAGGACGACCATCTACAGCTGCAAGGAACACAAAGAACTTAGAGAACATACCGGCAAATGGAGGTATGCCACCTAAAGAGAAGAGGGCAAGTGTCATGAGGAATGCCATCTTAGGATTGTTCTTGTACATTCCGTTGTATGCAGCCATGTCTGTACGACCGTCATTTGCGTTCTCTACTGATGCAATGATAGTGAACACTGCCATGTTTGCAACAATGTAGATAAGTACATAGTACATCAAAGCGGTGATGCTCATCACATAGTTTCCGCCTATAGCCACAAGCATTATGTATCCGGCCTGAGAGATAGAAGAGAAAGCCATGAAGCGTTTCAGTTCTGTCTGACGTATTGCCATAAGGTTTGCTATGGTGATAGACAAAACTACAAGAATCATCATTGAGATGGTCCAATAAGGCATTATAGCGATGAATACCTTGTAAAGAATAGCAACCAGGGTGAAGGCTGCAGCGCCCTTTGATATAACGCTGAGGTAGCCCGTCACTGTAGTTGGGGCTCCTTGATAGGTGTCAGCGGTCCAGAAATGGAATGGTACGAGTGAAATCTTGAAACCAAGACCTGCGATGAAGAATACCATTCCCATGAGAATCATAGGGGTTGCGTCAAGTAATTTAGCGAAGTCCTTGAAGTAAAGCGTACCGGTTGCACCATAGAGGAAAGATATACCGTAAAGCATTACACCTGAAGAGAATGTGGCCGTAAGGATAAACTTTGCGGCTGCCTCTGCAGAGTTGTTTCTCCATTTATCGAGTGCCACCATACAACCCATAGGTACGGATGCCATCTCAAGACCGAGGAAGAACATAAGGAAGTCACCTGCAGACATCATCATAAACATACCAAGCAGGGTAGAGATGGTAAGCATGTAGAACTCACCCTCTGTCAGTTTTGCATCTGTATTGGTAAGCCAGTTACGTGCCTGCATAACAACGATGAGTGTACCAAATGTAAGGATTGACTTCATCATGTTTGCCGCAGGTGTCGCATGATACATTCCTCCAAACAATGTAGCTCCATCAGCACCGCCAAATGGTGTGAAACTAAGAATGAGTTGTATCAGTAACAAAATACAAACGAAGGGATTGAACCACTTGCGCTCTGTCTGCTTGCTTGAGCAGAAATCTGCTATGAATACAATTACCAATATAGCCATGAGCATGGCTTCTGGTATCATATATAGAAATTGACTGTAATTCATTTTTTTATGGATTATGGATTATGGACTATGGACTAAAGTTTATTTCTTGTGAAAACTTATTCCTTCATCCTTTCTACTTTCTTCCAATTAGAGTGCGGCGAGGTTCTGTAATATTGGAGCAACACCGTTCTCTATCACGTGACTTGCCCATATTGGGAAAGAGCCGAGTCCTGCTACACAGGCTATGAGGCAACATACAGCGAACTTCTCGTCCCATGTAGCGTCAGTCAACTCCTCATAGTGTGGATTGGTAACCTTGCCATAGAGAATGAAGCCAACGGTACGGAGTATGTAAACCGCAGTCACAACGATAGATGTACATGCAATGATTGTGCAGCAACGATGGAATGTGTCTGCATTCTCAAATGAACCTACAAAGATGGTCATTTCTGCAATGAATCCAGAGAAACCTGGCAGACCGAGGTTTGCAAGACCTGCAATGACGTATCCTACAGAGAGGAAAGGCATAATCTTCATGAGTCCCCCGAGTTCACGGATGTCACGTGTGTGGGTTCTGCCGTATATCATACCGATGAGTGCGAAGAAGAGTGCTGTCATCAATCCGTGAGAGAGCATCTGCAGAATAGCACCAGTGCATGATACCTTTGTCATCATCAGCAGGGCGAAGAGCACCAGTCCGCAGTGTGACACAGAAGAGTATGCGTTGATAAACTTCAAGTCAGTCTGTACACATGCAGAGAATGCGCCATATACAACTGAGCATGTTGTGAGGATAAGGAAAATCCAGGCAAGCTCGTTTGCGGCATCAGGAAGCAGGAACATTGCTATGCGGAAGCAGCCGTAGCCACCAAGTTTCATCAGCACTCCTGCGTGAAGCATAGATACAGATGTAGGTGCGCAGCCGTGACCGATTGGTGACCATGTATGGAAAGGGAACAGTGCGCCAAGCACACCAAATCCAATGAACACGAATGGGAACAGAGCCTTCTGTATCGCTACAGGTATTATTCTCGCACCATTTGTCTGGTGTGCAATGTCAAGTATGTTCATTGTGTTGGCACCGCTGAAGAAGTATATGCCAACCAATCCGATGATTATCAGGGCAGAACCACCCATAAGCATCAAAGTAAGTTTCATTGCGGCATATTCTTTCTTGCCTGAGCCCCAGTAACCGATAAGGAGATACATAGGAATCAGTGCAACCTCATAGAACATGAACATGGTGAACATATCTATAGAGATGAAGAAACCATATACACCTGTGGAGAGCAGTGTGAACCACATGAAGAACTCCTTTGTGAGTGGCTGTAGTTTCCATGAAGCGAATGTGCCGGTAAATACTATTATGCTTGAGAGCAGCAGCATCACAACACTGATGCCGTCAACACCTACAGCGTATGCTATGTTAAGTGGCGC
>Ga0247611_10008560_pt1 | contig 12576 bp, 11 predicted proteins | sample 177DNAGHGhighgp2_FD_192422 | JGI IMG/M metagenome (GOLD analysis project Ga0247611, IMG submission 192422) | Sheep rumen microbial communities from Palmerston North, Manawatu-Wanganui, New Zealand - 1770 DNA GHGhigh gp2 | ecosystem: Host-associated > Mammals > Digestive system > Stomach > Rumen... | reverse complement strand
CGAACTAAACGTCATTGATTAGTCTTCGGACTCGAAGTCGACACTTATGTGTGCATGAAAGGATAACTTTGGCACTGGTTATTATACTGGTTTAATCTAAACAAGCTGTAGAAGTCTACAACTCACCTCACCGTGCTCTGTAGTATATAACAGCTCCTCGTGGTTAGATTATAACAAAAAAATATTTTCATGACTATGTGTGCCTTTCGAGGTACGTAGAAAGGAATGTGAGGTTATTATGAATATTGAAAATTATAAAAATAATGACGAAGTAGTATTATGGAAGGGAAAGCCAAACAAAAGTGTATATATTAAAGAAAGAATATTTACACCATTAGCACTATTTGCTTTAGTATGGCTAATGTTCGATATTGGATTTATGTCTATTATTTTTGCAAACATGGGAGGTTCATTTGAATTTTTTAAAATTGCAATTATTCCATTTATGATATTACATTTAGCTCCAGTTTGGTTATATTTAGGAAGAGTAATATTTAGTGTTAGAAGCTATAATAACACAGAATACATGGTAACTGATAAAGCAATTTATTGCTTAACAGGTGTATTCACTACAAAATGTGATAGAAAAAGCTTCCAAGAAGTAACAAATGTATCATTTAAGCAAGGTATAATAGATAAGTATTATAATGTAGGTGATGTATTTGTTGCTACAGGACAAGTTACAACAAAAAATGGTAATGTAAAGCCTTTAGGAATCAATATAATAGATATTGAAGATTATTTAAATGTTTATAAATTAATAAATAAAACAGGTAGAGATATTTTCTCTGATACAATGTATCCTAATGATTTAAGACCTAATACAAATCATGGATACAATACAAAATATTTCAATGATAAAGATGAATAAATATTAATGAAACAGGATTAAAAAGTCCTGTTTTATTTTTTATAATAATATGTTAAAATAAATGTAAGGTAGGGCGATTATTATGGCAGATATTAAACAAGTTATAGAAATTTATGGAATTGATTGTAATAAACCTAAGATAATGCCATCTAATGATGTAAGAACATCATATTTATTAAATGGCGAATATGTCTTAGAATTAAGCAATACTGAATTTTTAACAGATAATAAGGTTGCATTAATAAATAAGCTTGTAGATAGATATAGAAGCTATGGCTTATTAGCCCCTAAATATATTAAAAATGAAGAAGGCAATTACGTTTATCAGGATGATAACAACTATTATGCTGTATACGAATATATAAATGAAAAAAGATTAAAAGATTCTACTGATGTTAAATATTTAACTATTAATAAAGAATTATTTAAATATATTGGTGAATATTCACAAATGTATAAAAATGATAATATAATGCCTTTTAGAACCACTCATTCAATAATTGATTTATCACCTGTCGATTCTGAAATAGATGAAAAACAATCAAACCTAAATATGCTATGTGATGCATTAGGTAAGGCAGGATTTATTGATTTAAAAAATAAATTAATTAAATATAATAATAAATTAAGAGAAGAATTAAAAATAATATTTAAAAAAATACCTAGATGTAATTACCAAGGTAATTTAACTAGCTCAAGTGTTATAATCAAAGATGGTCATTTTGCAGGATTAACTGATTTTTCATTATGTGGTAGTGAAGTAATTGTTAATTATTTTTCTTGTGAAGCTAGAGCTGATATAACAGAAGAGGACTTCATAAATTTATCAGCACCTGAAATAAAAAATAAAATAATAAATGATCATAAAAAGAATTTATCATTAATATTAGATCATTATGTTATTTCTGATGAAGAAAAAAAAGCACTAGATATATATAATAGATTATTATTTATATCAGGATTTTCATATTATTCAGTATATAAGAATATATTGAGAACAAAGGATAGAAATAAGGTTGTGACAGTCTTAAATATTTTAATTTTATAAAGTGAGTGATAACATGGACTTAAGTTTTTTTGAAGATAAGAAGGATATGTTAGATAACCTGACAGGTGTATATGAAAGACAGGTTATAATATCATATATGAATTATCTTATTAGCAATAATATTGAATTTACATTTGCAATTCTAGATGTTGATAATTTTAAATTTGTAAATGATAATTATGGACATCTTGTAGGAGATGAAGTATTAAAAAAGGTAGCTAATACTATAAAAGAAGTTGTAAATGATTATGGTGTTGTAGGAAGATATGGTGGAGATGAATTTATTTTTGTTTTCCCTAATATACAAAAATATGAAGATGCTTGGCAATGTGGATTTAATGTTTTAAAATCTACTAATAATATGGTAATACCAGAAGCTAAAAGCTTAATTGTTTCATACACAATAGGTATGTCAAGATTCCCATTTGATCATACAAATATTGATGAATTATTTGTAATTGCTGATAAAGCATTATATAGAGGAAAAATAAAAGGAAGAAATTGCTTTATCATTTATCTAAAAGAAAAACATCAAAATATTGACCTATTAACTAAAAGAGATAAGGTATATACATTGATGCATTTAAATAATAAAGTATATACAATGTTAATGTCTGATGAGGATACTGATAAAAAAATAAGCTCTGTTTTAGCATTTGTTGGTTCAGTATTAATGCTTGAGCATATATGCATAGAAACTAAAACAGATTTAAAATATGATTATTATCATCCACTTTCAAAAAGAACAGATGGATATTATCCATATGGTTTTGATTTAATTGCTGAAAGAACAGATAGTAATGGATTCTATTCCGAAAATGTAATCTTTAATAATAAAGAAGATAAAACTAGAATATTTGATAAATTTAATGAACAAAATATTTATTCTGTAGTATTATGTAGAATTAAAGCATATGAAAAAATGTATGGATATTTAAGAGTAGATATGGTTGCTACAAACACAGGAAGAATATGGCAAGAAAATGATTTAGTATTATTAAATAATATAGCTAATTATATTGGCTTAATGCTGTATTCAAAAAACGAAGAAATTTAAAGACGTGAAAACGTCTTTTTCTTTATATTTATTTACATTATTTTCATTAATATGTATAATTATACTTGTTTTTAGGAGGTTGTTTTTATGTATGATTTACATCATTTAAAAGGAAATACATATTATATTGATGGACCTACTAATTGTGGTGTTTATGTGTTAAATGATAAATTAGAAGTATTATTATTTGACTGTGGTATGGAAAAAGATGGTATTCATATCTATGAAACATTACAAAAGCACGGAATGACAATAACACATTTAATATTCAGTCACTCTCATGCAGACCATGGTGGTGGATGGGAATACATTTATAAAAGAACTAATTGCAAAATGTTTGCATCTAAGGTTGAAAGAGGATTCTTTAGAGATCCAAAGTTAGATATTGGATTTTTATATGGAGGATATCCACTTGATGAATATGATGGCAAATTAATGCATGTTGATATGAATGATGAAATATATGCAATGGATCAAATACCAGAAGGTGTTGAATGGTTTCATTTACCAGGTCATCATTGGGGAATGATTGGTATTAAGACAAAAGATGATGTATATTTTGTTGCAGATACATTAGGTTCTATAGATTTAATTGAAAGAGCTCATATATTGTTAATATATGATGTGAAAGGATATTTGAAATCCTTAGATTATGTTGAATCACTAGATGGAAAAATAGTAGTACCATCACATAGTGAAGTTACAACAAATATAAAGCCAGTTGTTGAATTTAATCGTAATAATGTAAATAAAATAATTGATTTATTATTAGATTATTTAAAAGAAGAACATAATTGTACAGAATGTACATCATATATATTTAGCTATTATAATTTAAAAATTACTTATAATAAATATATGATTATATTATCTACAATAAGAAGCTATTTATCATATTTAAGTAATTCAAAAAGAATTAAAAATTATTTTAAAGACAATAGATTAGTATTTATAAATGATAACGAATAATTAAAAAATGAGATGGGCCATCTCATTTTTTCTTTAATACTATTAATATTCTTTCATCATCTTCAGTTAAGTCATCATTAAAATCTCCAGCTATTTTAATGATGTCAAATCTTTTATCTAAAATATCTTTGATATCATAATAATATTCATAATATGTCTCTTTAATCTTTTCATCATCTTCAATGATTTCTATTTCATGCTTTAATGTAGAATCATTAAATCTTTTAGTAACCCAATTTATTTTAAATGTTTCATAATCCTCATGCATTTCATGACCACTATATTCTCTCATTAGTTCCTTTGAAAAAATATCAAAAATAAAATAGCCATTATCATTTAGATTTTTATAAACTGAATCAAATAATTTTTTAATTTCATTTTTATCTTTTAAAAAATTAACTGAATCAAAGAAGCATGTTATAACATCTTTTTTAGATTCACATCTAAAATTAGTCATATCAGCTACATAAAAGTTAATATCTAATCTATTTATTTTTCTTTTTTCATTTGCAATTTCTATTATTTCTTCAGATAAATCAGATGCTTCAACATCATAACCCTTTAATTTAAGCATAGTAGCAAAAGTACCTGTACCACATGCTAAATCTAAAATCTTATTATCCTTTTTTAAATATGGCTCTATAAATTCTAACCATAAATCATAATTCATGCCCTGCATGATTTCATCATAATAATATGCAAATTTTTTATATGCATTTTTCATTGTTTCTTTACCTCTAGCTTATTAATATAATCAATATCTATATCAATATAAATAGTTTTTTGATGCGTATATGTTACAAAGCAAGCTCTCTTACCTGGAATTTTCTTTATATATTTTATTCTAGTATAATCTACAGCAATAGAAGAAGATTCCTTTTCAGATGAATAAAATGCAGCAAGCATAGCGGCAGATCTTATTTCATTTTCTGTTAATTCCATATCGTTATGCACTACAACATGGCTTCCTGGGGCATCCTTGACATGAAACCAAGTATCATTTGGTTTAGCAAATTTATGAGTTAAATATTCATTTTGAATATTATTTTTACCAACAGAAATAAATGTATCATCAACTATATATGTTAATAATCTAGGCTTTTTTTCTTTCTTTTTATTAGATAAAGGCTTAAATAAATATTTATTTTTAATTAATTCATCCTTTATATCTAATGCTTCATTTATAGAAGCATCCTGTAATTGATAATATAAAATATTAAAATATTCTTTTTCATCTAATGCTATTTTAATTTGTTCTTCAATATATTTTACAGATGTTTTCATCTTTTGATATTTTTTAAAGAAGCGATTAGAATTTTCTAATACATTAAATTTATCATCTAATAATATTCTTTCTTCCTTATTAGTATAATAATTAAAAACATCTTCATATTTTTTCTTTTCCTTTAAATTCTTAGATGTTAATAATAATTCACCTTTAATTCTAAACTCATCTGCAAATTTAGTTTCATCTAATAGCTGATTTAATTTTACAATTTTTTCATCATGCTTTTTTATTTGTTTTTTTACAAATGATAATAAATCATCAGTCTTAGCTTTAACCTTTGATTTCATATCTATTTCATAATAATAATCATCAAGCATTTCTGATAATGTATTATATTCTTTAATTACCTCATATGATAGTGGATTATAATAAAAATCTATTTTATCATTAAAGCTTTTAATAATAGATGGTTTAATATCAGCATGAATATCTTCATAAAATTTCTTTTCATGCATATCACATAAAAAAGAAGAATAAGCACTTGATAATGATATACCATTAAATATTTGAATAAGCTTTTTTGGATTATCTATTTTTTCTTTTTCAAATATATCTATTAATTCATCTATATTATAATCAAATGGATTTAATTTATCTGTTTCAGGGAATTTATATATTGCGTTAGGTAAAATAGTTCTATTATATTCACCAACACCATCATGCTTTAGGGCATCAATAATTGTATAATCTTCATCTGTTAGAATAAGATTAGAATATCTACCCATTAATTCACATATTAAATATTTAGTATTTTTATCCTGCATTTCATTAAATCCAGTTAATTTAAATACTAATATTCTATCTGTATTATTTTGAAATATATCTTCAATAAAATATCCTTCAATATGCTTACGTAATAGCATAGTAAAGCTTTTTGGTGATAATGTATTATCATAAATTCTTGTAGTATAATGAATTCTTGAAAATTCTGATGAGAATGACAGCATTAAATTATAATTAATTCTTTGACTTCTTACAGTAATTATAAAATCAGTATCACCTGATTCATTAATTTTTGAAATTCTTCCAGTTATTAAATTTTTAAATTCATCCTTTAGCTTGTAAAGAAAAATACCATCAAACATAAAATCACCGTTTTAAGTATAGCATTTTTTGATTATTTTATCTATAATTAGACAATTTTTTGTTGTATAATTAAAAAGAGGTAATATCTATGGGATTATTTAGTCATTCGAAACAAAAAGATAAAATAATTAAATATTTAAAAAATGAAAATATTTCATATGATGTGAAAAATGATAAAATAGTTATTGAATTAATGTTTAAGGATAAAGGCTTTTCTTTATCACCATATTTTATTGTAGATGATGAAGAAGATGATTTTTCAATGGTTATTAATATTAAAAAGATAGATAAGGTTAATACTGATATATATGAAAAAATAAATTCATTCAATATGTCTAGTAAATATTTCTCTATGAAAATATCAAAAGAAAACATTATCTATATTGAATATAATACTAATATTGATGATAACGTTGTGAAAGTATTTGAGCTTTTAGTAGCATCATTATATGAATTATCAGATATTATAAGTAATATCTAGATTGAATTTTTATATTTTTTATTATAAAATTTATTTAATACAAGGAGGTACAATATGAAGCTAAACGATAGAGGTTTATTAGTTGTAATATCAGGCCCATCAGGTGTTGGTAAGGGTACAGTAAGAAAAGCATTATTTGAAATGCCTAATCATAATCTTACATATAGTGTATCTATGACAACAAGAAAAATCAGACCTGGTGAAGTAGACGGAAAAGATTATTATTTCGTTTCTAAAGAAGAATTTGAAGATAAAATAAAAAAAGGCAAGCTTCTAGAGCATGCTGAATTTGTTGGCAATTATTATGGTACTCCCCTTGATAAGGTTAATGAGAAGCTTGAGGCTGGTAACGAGGTAGTTCTAGAAATTGAAGTAGAGGGTGCAAGACAGGTTAAAGAAAAAATGCCTGATTGTGTCATGATATTTATTGCCCCACCTTCAAAGGATGCTTTATATGATAGATTAAAAAAGCGTGGAACTGAATCTGAAGAAATTATTAAAGAAAGAATTGCTAAAGCTAATAGAGAATTTAAAAAAGCATATTTATATGATTATATTGTAGTTAATGATGAGGTTAATAATGCTGCAGATAGAATTATGGCTATTATTCGTGCCGAGCATGCAAAAACTGCAAGAACAATTCATAAATATTTAGAGCTTATCGATGAAGAAGAATAATTGATAAAAATTAAATGATGTGTTATAATACGTGACGGAGGATTTTTGAGTATGTTAGATAGAGAATATGATGGTATGCGTTACCCATCAGTAGATGAATTATTAAAGAAAATTAATTCTAAATATAAATTAGCATATGCTGCTGCAAAGCGTGCTAAAATAATTGAAGAAGAAGGTGGATGGTCTCCACTTGAGGATCCATTATGCATTAAGCCTATTGGTATTGCTTTAGAAGAAATATTAGAGGATAAAACAAAAATAACATTTAAGTAAGATAGGTGGTTAAATAATTAACCACTTTCTTTTTCATTAGGAAGTATCATGGAAAAAGTTATATCATATTTTTTATTATTCATAATATATGCCTTTTTAGGATATATATGTGAAGTAATATATGTTTTTATTTTAACAAAAAAAATAACTAATAGAGGCTATTTATATGGACCTTTAGTACCTATTTACGCATTTGGAGCTTTTTTAATTATATTGCCATTAAATGAATTTAATATAGGAAGCTTTATAATGGATAAATGGTATTTAGTTATATTATATGGATTTTTATCTACTACATTATTAGAATATTTAACAAGCTTCATTATGGAAAAAATATTCCATATGAGATGGTGGGATTATTCTGATAAATTTTTGAATATCAATGGTAGAGTATGCTTAAGAAATTCATTATTATTTACAATATTAGTTGTATTAGTAGTTTATGTATTAAATCCATTTTTAAATAATATTGTTTCATATATTATGAATATAGAAATATTAGCATATATTTTATTTTTCGTTATTTTAGCTACATTAATAACAGATATTATTTTTTCTACAATTAAGCATATTAATATTTCTAAAATTATTATTAAGCTAAATGAAATGAAGGATAAAGCATTAGAAAAGAGAGAAGAAATTAATACTTATTTTAATAATATTAAAAATAAGATTAATAATATAAATAAAAAATATCCTTCATTAAGATTAATAAAGGATAAAAAGAAAATTAGTTTAAATGATATATTAAATAAATTTAAAAAATAGAGGATTGAAATGGGTATTGTTGAGGAAAAATTAAAGCTATTACCTGATTTGCCAGGCTCATATCAAATGCTTGATAAGAATGGCAAAATAATATATGTTGGTAAAGCTAAAAATTTAAAAAATAGAGTTAGAAGCTATTTTCATGGCGCACATAATGCTAAAACAACTAAATTAGTTTCTGAAATCTGTGACTTTAATTATATTATTACAGCATCAGAGCTCGAAGCATATGTATTAGAAATTAATTTAATTAAGCAATATGAGCCTAAATATAATATAGCTTTAACTGATGATAAAACATACCCATATATTGCCTTAACTAATGAAAAACACCCAAGATTAATCGTAACTAGAGATCAAAGAAAGAAAAATAAAGCAAGATATTTTGGACCATATCCAAATGTATCAGCCGCTAGGGCGACTGTAGATGTATTAAATAGAATATATCCATTAAGAAAATGTTATAAAATACCTAATAAGGCATGCCTATATTATCATATGCATCAATGCCTTGGTCCATGTATTAATAAAGAAGAAATAGATTATACTGATTATAAAAATAAAATAGCTCAATTTTTAAATGGTGATGCATCCGATGTAACAAAAAAATTAAATGAAAAGATGGAAGCCGCCAGCATTAATATGGATTTTGAAAAAGCTATTGAATATCGCGATTTAATTAATTCAATTAATGAAACAATATTAAAACAAAAAATATCTATCAATGATTTAACTAGTAGAGATTATATTGGTATTTATAATGATAATGATGATATATCAATTAATATAATTATTACAAGACTTGGAAATATTGTTCAAAATCATCAAACTATAATTAGCTTAAATGATTCAGCTGAAGATCCTATTTTAGATTATATAATTCAATTTTATGAAATTAATAATAAGCCTAAAGAAATATGTGCAGTAGGTATTTCTTTGAAAGAAATAGAACAATTATTAAATATTGAAGTAATTGAACCAAAGACAGGTAAGAAAAAAGAATTATTAGATATGGCATTATATAATGCTAAATTTAATTTAGAAAATAAAAGAAATATTTATAAAAATACTGTATTAAAGAAAGTAGAAACAATAGAAAAGCTTGGAGAACTATTAAATATACCTACACCTTATAGAATAGAAGCATTTGACAATTCAAACCTATTTGGTGAATATCCTGTTTCAGCTATGGTATGCTATATAAATGGTAAGGCTGCACCAAAGGAATTTAGAAAATATCATATTAAATCTGTAGAAGGCGCAAATGATTACGAATCAATGAAAGAGGTAGTCTATAGAAGATATTTTAGATTATTAATGGAAGATGAACAAATGCCAGATTTAATAGTTATGGATGGTGGAGAAATACAGGTTCATGCATGTAAGGATGTATTACAATCATTAAATATTGATATACCTGTTTTAGGTATTCAAAAGGATGATCACCATAAGGCTACTATTTTATTCTTTAATGAAGAATTTATAAATATTGGAAAGAATGATCCAATCTATTTATTATTAGCTGACATATCACAAAGAGTACATGATTTCGCGATAAGTTTCTTTAGAAGTGAAAAGGCAAAAGGATTCTTTTCTTCATATCTAGATAATATAGAAGGATTAGGTCCAAAGAGAAAAGAATTATTAATAAAGCACTTCATAACAGTAGATGCGATTAAGAATGCAACAGTAGAAGAAATACAAAAGGTAGGATTACCTAAAAATATTGCGATTAACATTAATAACTATTTTAAAAATTATAAAAAATGATGAGTTTTTATTGAAATATAGCTCATCATTTTTTCTTTTATTAATTGAAAATAATAAATAATCATCATATAATTTAATTGTAGTAATCGATTAATCTATATAATAGGGAGGATATTGTATGAATAAAAAGTATTCATCAGGTAACGAATATATTTCAGCTTCTTTTTCATTATGTAATTATGAAATAAATTTAAATAATACAAATTCTAGATTAAATTATTCATTTGATTTATTTCCATTTTCTAATCCTTTATTTAATATAAATTTTTTATTTGAAAATTTTATTATCAATAATTATAAATATAATTTTTATTATTCATTTTCATATTTATATCCTGATAATAAATATAATGTTTTTAATTCAAAAGGAGATTATGAAGAATTAGAATTTTCATCCGGAGAAGAAGATTATGATGAATATTCATCTATGAATTATACTTTGTATTATTATTATAATCATGATGATAATGCCAAATATGAATTGTATAATAAGGAAACAAAAATTTCATATCTATTTAAAGATAATTTCAATTATCCATTCAAAATTTTTTTTGATAATGGATACTATGTAGAAATAATATATAATCAAGATAATACAATAAATAAGATTATATGCTTAACTGATGAAATTAATTTTATATATAATTCAAACATTACTATAATAAAATTATTTAAATCTATAAATAATCAGAAAATAAAATGTGCAAAAACTAAAATTAAAATTGATAATATGATTACAAAAATCGCATATTATCTATATGATTATAATGATACTTCACATGTATATAATAAAACTTATATTCAAGAAATATATATAAACAAATCAATGGATCATATTCAAATACAAGATAGAATAACTAATTATTATATTAACTTTTATGAAACAAATAATAAAGTAACTAATATAACAACTAATTCTGGAAATATAAATGAAACAACAATAAGCTATGATTCAAATATAACTACAGTAACATATGATGATAAAAATTATAAAGTTATATATGATAATAACAATATGAAAAAATATATTATATATGATGATAGATACATAAAATATTATGAATATAATACTGATTATTTATTATCATATGAAAGTGATATTTTAAATAATAAATCATTAATAGAAGATGATTTATTAGATTTTAATGTAATTACATATGAACCAGGTGAAGATGATTATGATGATTATTCATTTGATATAGAAGCAGTATCTAATCAAACTATACCTACACATTTATCTTCATTTATTACATCAAATGATATTTATCATATTGAAGGCTATGGTGAATTAGAATATTTAATTAATGAATATGGTGAATCATCAGATAGTAATTCATTATTCTTTTTATATAAAATAGTGTCTGGATATTTTTATGCTGAAATTATATATTATTGTGGAAATGATAATCATAGTTCTAGAATAAAAATGATAAACAGTTCAATTGGATCAGATTTTAATCCGTTTATAATGGGATTAAAACCAGGATATTCATATGACGGAATAAAAATAAGATTTTTTATAAATGGTGAAATATATATAAATACTCCAAAAGTAAATAAAGGAATGGGAACATATTATTCATATAATAATAATTATAAATTAAATCTTGTAATGAATAACGAAGGAAATACAAGTTATACATATTATTATGGAAGAGTATCATCTATTACATCTTTAAAATCAACTATTAATTATACAAGAGATGTAATGGGTAATATAACAACTGAAAACATTGATGGATATATAATAACTAGAACATATGATACTAAAAATAGAATAACATCAGAAAAGAATCCTAGATTTGAATATAAATATGAATATGAAGAAGAAATCAATAGTTATAATAAATACTCGTATTCTAGATTTAAATATAGAGTTATGAATGAAACGAATCATTTGATTGAGATTTTTACTTCAGATAATAATGGAAGAATTACATATACAAATCATGAAAATTATGGTTATAAAATATATAAGTATGATAAATTAAATTTAATTAATTTTAATCATAATTCATCTAATATAAGCTATACATATAACAACTATAATCAATTAACACAAATATATGATAATTATAATACAAAATACAATTACGCATATTCAAATGGAAATATAGCTAGTGTTAATTACAATATAAATAAATCTTTAACATCAAATATATATGATAATAAAGATAGAATAATATCAAAAACATTTAATGGAACATATACATTTGAATATTTAAATAATCCTAAACAAGATAAAATATATTATAATAATAATTTAAAATACACGATAGATTATGAT
>Ga0247611_10008559_pt1 | contig 12577 bp, 9 predicted proteins | sample 177DNAGHGhighgp2_FD_192422 | JGI IMG/M metagenome (GOLD analysis project Ga0247611, IMG submission 192422) | Sheep rumen microbial communities from Palmerston North, Manawatu-Wanganui, New Zealand - 1770 DNA GHGhigh gp2 | ecosystem: Host-associated > Mammals > Digestive system > Stomach > Rumen ... | reverse complement strand
ATGAAAATGTAATATCTCTTTATCCACATATTTTTATCATTCTATAATTAATTCCTAGTTGTCTTGCAAAAGCTGAATAATTACTATTGTATATAATGTTGCATCATTATTTTCATCCTCTTGTATATAAATTCCCTTGTAAATGTCCTTAAGAGTATTATAACAAAAAAAGTATAGGCCATTAACCAACATTTCTGAAGGCTAATAACCTACACTTTTAATATGCCATATACAGTATATACTTAAAGAATAACACTCCTTGAATTTGATTTCCTCATCCTATATCCTTATATAGAACCTCTGAGTTTACCTGCACCTTAATTAATTAAGATGCGTGCCATAAGCCAATCAGGACGGACGCCGTTGTTAGCATTATTGTTGCGAATGCAACCACCAATAACTAGCTTAGAACATCCTGGTTCTGTGTAGTGTTACACACCTAATCTCTTATTATCACTTTGAAACCAACCAGTCAAGAGATTCAAACATTCGTTTGTCATTTTTGTAATGTATTCATATTGTTTAAATAATATACAACCATTTGTTGATGATACTTCTGCCACATAATCCATCACTTTTAATATGTTTAATGCTAGCTTCTGATAATCTAATCTTCTTTTATCTTTTAAATCTGTATCATTTGCTAAATATAGATTATATATTAATTCTATGCATAGATTATCCATTTTGCCTACATAGGTATGTATGTTTTAATTCATTCATAATTTTCAAAATCTTTTAGGCCTTGACTTAGAAGGACTACACCTTCTTTGATAAGCCAAGCCCATTGATTAGTCCTAAGAACGATTTTACAGATCAAGATTAATCCAACAAGCTGGACGGACGCCGATCCAAGGCTTGTCGACACTAGAGTGGAAGACAGAGCCAGACTCATCAACTTTACAAGCTTCGGCAGCATAATTGTATTTATAAGCTTTGCCATCATTGTAGCTAGGCGAACGCAACCACCAATCACTAGCATTTTCATACGTATAAACAATTAGTCCTTGGCACTTAGCATAGTCAGAACCTTTGGCTTGTCTAGCATTATCGTATGTGTAATATGTAATTGCTTCTTTATATGAAAGTAAGAATATATTATCGCTTGTATTATTGCAAGTATAACTATTTGAATCTTCTCCAGTTGATGCAGCACTGTTATCTACTGTTATTGTTTCAATTAAAAACTTTTGTAAGTCATTAAACGCAGTATTGTAAAAGTTATCATTCAAGAACTTTCTAATAGCAGATAATTCATAATTATTTGCATATCCTGTACCCCCATTATGGCTAAATGATGATTTTTTTGTTATTGGATAGTATTCTTGGCTATCTAATATTAGATTAGCAATAATTAATGCTTTACCACTAGATCTAGTTAAAATATTCCATTCAATCGAATCGTAGCTAAACCAATAGATAGTACCAGTTGTATAAACGCCTCTATAGTCATATGTACCGTTATTATCAATATCTACATCCTTATAGTACATAAAATCAGATTGTGATGATGAAATGTAAGATCTATAGCTTGTCCATGTGGATGAATCAAATGTTATTGATAATAAACCATTTTCAGATGTTGCTGTTACCTTAGTTTGAGGGTATGTACCGAAATATACCTTGTTTCCACTTCTTGTGTAACAAATTGATTCTAAAGTGTTGTCAGCTAATGTAAGTTTAATAGTTATATTCCTAGCTGGCATTATGAATTCATATGAATTTCCCAAAGCAGTTGGAACATCATTGAAATACCAAATTAAAAATTTGCGAGATAAGTTTGTAGCTGCAATTGAAATTTGACTATCATGATCATATTGGTAACCACTAGTTACACCAGAAATTGTTACTCCGTCTGCTTGATTATCAATTGTAATCGTATACTTATTAGCTGTATATCTAGCTTCAAATGACACTTCTTCAGCTCCTATCATATAATTAAAATCTGCATCTTCTATATATAATTCATCATTCTTATACCAACCATTAAATGTATAACCTTTATGAGTCACCGCTGTAATTGTTACTTCTTTACCATATTTATAAGTTCCAGCACCTATTATAGTACCAGCTTTATCAATGCTCTTACTTAATTCAACAGCATATGAATTTCTTATATAGTTTAGAACAATTACAGTTTGGCCATTACCACTAATATTAACTTGTGTAATTGATGGTGATGTAAAGCCTTTATATGTCTTAACAAAACCAGCAGTTTGTGTGTCTGTTGTACCTGTCAAATTATCAGTTTCATATAATGTGTAATTGTTATTGTCGATATTTTGAAGGTAATGCTCTACCTTGTATGGTGTATTTGTATTTGCAGTCCATAATGCTTTTAAATTCATATGGCAGATATTAGCAGTATTAATTTGAGTTATAACATTACCTTTATATTGCCAGGCATGGAATGTATAGCCATCTTTAGTTGGAGCAAACAATGTAATATTTTGCGTATCTACATTATAATTTGTAGGGTTAGATGAATTATTAACTCCACCATCTAAATCATAAGTTATATCAAATGAATTCCACTTAGCTTCAAGTGTGTAATCTCTATTTGACATATCGAATGTAAAAACGGCATTTGTGGAAACTAATTCATTCTTCTCATCATACCATCCTAAGAATCTAGTATCAGACTTAGAATAAGCAACTATAGTAACTGATTCAGTATAATGTTCTTTTAATGTTTCTTCATTATAGAATACTTGGCTATTACCGCTTCTAATCATTACTTGACCTAAATCATTATTATTTGACCATACAGTTAAATCATAAAATTTATAGCTGAATCTAGCTTCTATTGTGAAATCATCATTCCACATCATATATTTATAATCTTTTTCATTAGATAATACTTGACCTTCATTATACCAACCTACAAATGTATAGCCTTCATTAGCAAATGCAAATAAGTCTACATAAGTATTATAGTTATAACTTCTTGTTTCTGATACATTGCCCATATCAGTTGGCTTTTCATTAAATTTTTTAATCAATTGACCTGTCTTTGGATTATATAAAGTATAGAAGATTGTTAATGTTACTGATTCTTCATAAATTGCTTTAAATATCATATCAGCTGATGGTTGATAATTACTAACAACATTACCATTCTCATCATAAACTTTAACATCATTTAGCGAATATCCATTGAATATAGAGCCAATCTTTTTAACATCAAAAGGAAGCATATCCTTTGAAATTTTATCTGTTCTAAATTGAAGTTTAGTGGCACTACTTGTTCCACCATCTAAATTAATAGTTATATAATAAGGCAATAGTTGACTTGAATATGTAGCGGTATAAGTAGCATCTTCACTTACCTTAGTAAGAGTAGGTTGCCAACCACTAAATGTATAGGAATAATTGTCATCATTTTCCCTAGATAGATTAGATTGATTATAAGCAGGAATTTCTCCTTTCTTAACACTTGATGTTTGAAGCACTGTTCCATCATAATCCTTAAATGTTATTGTATAAAAAGCAGTTACTGATTCTTCATAAATTGCTTTAAATGTCATATTAGCTGATGGTTGATAATTACTAACAACATTACCATTCTCATCATAAACTTTAACATCATTTAGCGAATATCCTTTAAATACAAAGCCACTCTTTTTTACATCAAAAGGAAGCATATCCTTTGAAATTTTATCTGTTCTAAATTGAAGTTTAGTGGCACTACTTGTTCCACCATCTAAATTAATAGTTATATAATAAGGTAATAATTGACTTGTATATGTAGCAGTATAAATAGCATCTTCACTTGCTTTAGTAAGAGTAGGTTGCCAACCACTAAATGTATAAGAATAATTGTCATCAGTTCCCCTAGATGGATTAGATTGATTATAAGCAGGAATTTCTCCTTTCTTAACACTTGATGTTTGAAGCACTGTTCCATCATAATCCTTAAATGTTATTGTATAAAAAACATTATCATCAGTTCCAGGAATATCTGGGTCATCAGAGTTTGTTGGAGTAAAATTTGATGTTTCTTGCTTGCTATTTTCTGTATTACTAGTTGTTTTATCACATGATGCAATTACAAACAAAAATGCAAGACAAGCTACAAATGTCAAAATAATACTAATAATTTTTTTCATTATATTCCTTCTTTCTAAAGCAAAAAAATGGACCTAGAAACCTAGATCCATATTGGATATAATAAATAATAATATTACCCCCCCCCGACAAAAATTACGTTTTTTCAAATCTCTTCGGAGAGAGGCAAGGTAACTATAATTTTTTGCACATCAATATTCTTGTTTAAAATTATATCATATAATTAAATAAATTGCACGATAATTGATGGTAAATTTATCGCTAAATTAAAGTCAAAACCAACAAAGCGAGAAGGAAGCTTCAGTGGTTTATTTGTTAAATCTTTATTTTAATATACTTTCAAATATAGAATTTAAAGGTTAATCTTCTGATAATGAAACTAAATCACACATATTAATTCTACAATCCATTTAATCACCGCTTTTTTATTTATTATAAATAATATATGGCTTTAAAGTTAATTCCTTTCTAAATACAACTAATTGAGAATAACTAAATGCTAATAAATTGTATTGTCCATCAATTGAATCAAGATAATAAAAGACTTCATCTTTGCATTTATTTAATTCACTAAAATCTTCAACGCCATCTTCACACACTAATAATACATGTGTACAAAATAAATCATCAACCTTTTTTGTACCAGCACTTACTAATTTTAAATCCTTATATTTTTTAACGATTTCATTTATATGATTGATAACTTCTTCATTATTAAATTCATATAAGCGATCATTCTTTTCAAGTTTTAATACAGAGTCAAATTGTCTTAAATTATCAATTAGATTAGCTTGTATTTCTCTTAAATTATCTCTACCACTTACATTACCTGTTTCAAGGTAGAATGTACCAAGTAATTCAAAGCTTGATTGTGTATATAAATTATTTGTATCTAATAAAGGTAATAAATATTCTTCACATTTAATATCATGTTTCATATAATAATATAAACCTAATGAATATAGTGCTAGGTCATCATTTCCACTTATTTCAATTAATTTATTTGCATATTGATATAATGCATCAAAATCATAAAAATCAAGCGCGTTATTTAATAATTGATAACATCCTACTTTATCTAAATCATTTATATCCTTATTCTTTAATTCAATATATTCATTGTAATGTAGAATAAAAGACTCGTCCTTTTCAAAATTATTATTCATTTCATCAATTAAAGTTTTAATATCTGAATCAAAATATTCTTGTTTAGTTATATCTATATTTAAATCATCTTTAAAGAATTTATCTCGTCTCATTCTAACATTTGGGTGAGTAGAAATTTTAGCTTCTAAATGAGATTTTGATACAAAATCAAAGTATTCTATATTTTGATTATATTTATCTAATATAAAATCAAATAATGAATTTAAATTTTCTTCATTCATCTTATTTTTATTTATTGAATAATAAAAACTTGTCATTCCATATTTTTGAATATAATCTAATCCAAAACCTTTAACTATAGCCTTTGCATATGTCTCATTAACGTTTTTATTTAATAATTCATCATCTGCTAATTCTTCATAATATTTTGATGAAATAATATCATACATCGTATTATATAAAGAACTCTTAATAATAAATGGGCTTAAATATAACAAAGTCTTATCATTACCAAATAAGTTCAAGCTATTGTTAAGTTTATATACTTTATTTAAATATTTATTATCATCATGCTTAATATGAGCTATTTCGTGATATATTACAGTTTTTAATTCTTCTAATGTTAAAAATTTAACAAGATACAATCCAATATCAATATAAATAGTACCTCTAATTTTAGATACACCACATTGAGCATTAAATCCATTTAATGATACAACTAAATTATCTTTAATATTTTCTTCAACAAATATTTCTTTAACAAATTTATATAATGTATTGTATTTGTTAGTATTATCATTTTTTTCTTTTGGACTTAGCATTTTATAGAATATGAATGCGTAAAAAACCCAATCAAAGCCTATACCAAATCCTACAAATACACATATGACTCCATTAATTTTTTCACTATATAGTAATTCAATGACATTACCGCTAAATACATTTAAAACTATTGATAAAGCTAATATGAATAATACACTTAAAAGAGATAATCTTAATTGATTTAATATTTTATGTCTTATACTTGTAATATTATTTTCTACATACTCTTTACTAGAATCTACAAAATTAATAATTTCTTCAGTTTTCATATTATTAATTTTTTTCTTATATTTTGATGATATAGAGAAATTAATTAATAATAAAATTATAATTAATGCTGTTAAAACATAAAATATAATACTAAAATCATATCCTTTAAATAAATAGAATCCTCCAAATGATAATCCTAGAGTAAAAACGCATCCAAGAAGTGATGCCACAATTATTCTTAACCAAATATTTTTCATGTTATCTAAATCTTTTTCCTTTCAAACATAACTCTATTTTACTATCTACAATTATAAATCAATTATTATTATTAATCTAGCATAATATAGTAAAGTTTATATATAAATTGATTAAAAAAGATCATTGATAAGTCTTCTTCAACAATCAAACATTTTTTTACCATTAATTGTTTCAAGAACAAAAAAAGTGATACTTTTATCGTATCACTATAATTTACTATTGGTGGAGATGCAGGGAGTTGAACCCTGGTACAAAACTAAATCCACTTTATTTTCTACATGTTTATTTTATTCAAAATTTTCAGATAAATTCTATGAATAAACAAGTAAAAATTTATCCTATTTCTATTAAATTCATTTTAAAATTTAGAAAAGCAATCTTAAAATATATCCTAAAGTTGTAATGAAATAACCAGTCGTAAAATCTAGGAAATTATACGAGGGTTAGCCTGCACTATTTAATTAGCAAGCATATGCAACTTGTTGATTACGAGTTGCGAATAAATTTGTGTTTGCGGTTAATTTAAACCTCGACTTTTTTAGAAGAGTAACCTTCACATGCTTATAAACCTTCATTAATCCTGGCGAATCCTAAAACATCCCCAAGTTCTTATACATTATATCACAAATTAATCACTAAATTCTATATAAAAATCTCCTCTTTTTATATCAACATTAGCATTTAACATGTCATTATAATCATTTTCATCAATAATCACATTAATACCATCTATCACAAAATTTGGTTCATCATTAGATAATTCTAAACCAACATGCGTGCTTAAACAACATGAGTAAAGAGAAAAGTTAAATTTTATAGATTTTTTATTATATAATTTTAGCAAATTATTAAGATATTTTTTTAAATTATTACTTATTTTCATATGACCACCCCAAATATTACCCTTTTTTATATTATAGCATACTAAAAAAATAATATGTTAGAAATTAATCTAACATATTATAAATTAATAATTATTTTTATCTTTTAACGCTTTTCTAATTGATCTATTAGCTTCATCTTTTTTAAGAGTTTCTCTCTTATCTCTTAAATTCTTACCTTTACATACACCAATTTCAATTTTACATAAACCTTCTTTTAAATAAACTCTTAAAGGAACTAATGTTTCTCCATCCATTCTAACTCTATTCCATAATTTAATTATTTCGTGTTTATGTAATAATAATTCTCTTGTTCTAGTTTCATCATGATTATAGACAGTACCATAATCATATTTGGCTATATGCATATTTAATATTTCACATTTACCATTTCTAATAATAGCATATGAATCATTGATATTACATTTATTAGCTCTAATACTTTTAATTTCAGTACCAGTTAATTTTATACCAGCTTCAATTACTTGCTCAACAAAATAATCATGTCTAGCTTTTCTATTTTCTGTTATAACCTTGACCATAATTTAATTCACCTAATTCAATATAGTCTTTTTTAAGCATAAAATCAATCTTTCTATCACTAATAGATACTGATGTGACAACAATTTCAACCTTATCGCCAATCTTATAAGAAACATTTTTACTAGATAATTGCATTAATTTTTCAACTAAAATAAATCTTCCATTCATATTTGAAATATGAATTAAACCTTCAATACCGTTATCAAGCATTACAAACATACCAAATGAAGTAATAGATGAAATAACACCAATATATTCTTCTCCAATATGATTAGACATATATTTAGCTGCTAACATGTCGTCAACTTCTCTTTCACAATCTATAGCAGCTTTTTCTCTCTTTGAAGTATCTATAGAAGCTTCATGAATATATCTTTCATAATCAGTTAATTTATATTTCATCTCTTCAGGATGGAATATAAATTGCTTTAAAATTCTATGAACAACTAAATCAGGATATCTTCTAATAGGAGATGTAAAATGGCAATAATATTGTAAAGCTAAACCATAATGACCTAAATTAAGCTCAGAATATCTAGCTTTTTTCATAGCACGAAGCATTAATGTATTAATTGCCATATAACTAGAATCATTTTTAACTAATTCCATAGCTTTTTGTACATCCATTGGAAGAATTTTATTTCTAGGAGGTCTAATCTTATGACCTGCTAAATTATTAATCATATTAAATACATTTGTAACTTTTTCTTCTTCAGGTTCCTCATGCACACGATACATACAAGGAAGATTTGAAATATTTAAGTGATAAGCAATAGTTTCATTTGCCGCAAGCATGAAATCTTCAATCATCATTTCAGCTTCGCCTCTAGTTCTTAATGTAAACTCTATAGGTTCTCCTTTATCATCAAGTTTTACTTCATATTCAGGAGTATCAAAGTCGATTGCACCTTTTTTATGCCTCATATCTCTAATTGCATGTGAAGCTTCTAACATATCTAATAACATTTGATAAATATCATCATATTTTTTGATTAAATCTTCATCATGATTAAAAATCTTATTTACATCATCATAAGTCATTCTATGTCTTGACTTCATTATTCCTTCAAATAATTCATAATTTAATAATTTAGCATTAGAATCAAAAGTCATTTCAACTGAATCAACTAATCTATATTCATTTGGATTTAGAGAGCAAATACCATTTGATAATTTTTGAGGAAGCATTGGAATGACTCTATCAGCTAAATAAACTGATGTTCCTCTTTCATAGGCGTCAGCATTTAAAGAACTGCCTTCTTTTACATAATATGAAACATCTGCAATACAAACAATTAACTTAAAGCCATTTTCAAGTTTTTCAAGATAAACAGCATCATCAAAATCTTTTGAATCAGTACCATCTATTGTAATAATTGGAAGATTTGAATAATCCTTTCTATCTGGAAAATCTTTAATAGATATTTCATTAGGAATAGATTTTAGTTCCTCTAAAGTTCCTTCACTAAACTCTTTTCTAAAGCCATAACGTTCTGCAACTAATGAAATTTCAACGCCTGGATCATCTTTATATCCTAATATTTTTTCAATATCACAATAAACTTTTTTATTGCCAACATAATTTATAATTTTAGCAACTACTATATTACCAGCTACAGCACCATTTAAATGATTTTCTTCAACTTCTGATTTAATTGTAAAATTTTTATTATGCGAAGCAATATAATATGAAGTACCATATTTATTTTTCTTCATGCAAAGCATACCATATACATGATCATTTGAGTGTGAGATGATATTTATGACTATAGCATCACCTAAATGACGTTCATCTTTTGATGGTAATACATAAAATTCTACTAAATCACCAGTTAAACATCCTAAAGAATCATTTTCATTAATATGATATTCAATTTCCGAATCCTCAACCTTAACGAAACCAAATCCTCCATCTTTCATTTCACAAGTACCTTTAAATTTTAAATAATAAAGGTTTTTTTTCTCATTAACATAAATTTTATCTTGTTCTAAAAGATTTTTTAAAGCTTCATGTATATTATTAAGACCTAATCTTGTTTTTTTTCTAATATCTCCAACTGTATGTACATATGGAGTAGATAAAGCTTTTATAACAATTTCTTCATTTGTCATATGTATCTCCTTTATAAAAAAAAGAATTCTTTAATTAAGAATTCTTTAATTGCACTATTAACCGTTAACTTGCCAAATTGCACCAGCTAAAACTAAAATAATGAAAAGAACAGCTAGTACGGCAGTTGTACGTTCAAGAACTAATTCAAATCCTCTTGATTTTTGAGTTTTAAATAACTCAGTTTTTGAACCTGAGAAGGCATCATTGATGTCATCCTTTGATTGTGCCATTAAAACTACAGCAATTAAAGCAATAGCAACTACTAAAATAATATAATCAATCCATCTCATGCTGAATATGCCTCCTTTTTAATAGAACTTTACGCACTTTTAATTATAGCAAATCAAACAATTATTTGCAATATGAAGTAAATCAAAATAAGATTAAAAATGCAAAAAAAAGATGACGTATAAAAATATAAGCCATCTTAATAAATTATTTTAATTTTTTATTATTATTTTTACCATTATTTTTTCTAATGTCACCTTTTCTAGGTCTAAATCCATTTATAACAATTGTTAATAAAATGCCAATAATAATACCAAATACTATAATAAAAATTGTATCCATTACCTTTGTTTGAATAAATTAACGCCCTTAAGTAATCTATTCATTCCATCCTTTACATTTTCTAAACTTGTAGCTAAATTTATTCTAATAAATTCTTTGCCACATTCTCCGTATTCTTCACCGCTTGAAACATATAATCCGGTCTTTTCTCTTAAAAATGAAGTAAATTCTTCTGAATTTGAAGAGATTTTAGAAATATTTACCCAAATTAAATATAAACAATTAGAATTAGTTAATTCCAATTCTTTTATATTATTTTCTAAAAATTCTTTAACATATTTCTTATTGTTAGAAACATATAAATTCATTTCATTTACCCAATCTTCACAATTGTTGAATGCTTCTTCAAAAGCTAATGTTACAAATGAATTTGCTTCTGCTACTTCATCAGTATTTAAGCCACGCCAAACTTTATGACGTAAATTTGGATTTGGTACAACAACATTAGCTCCTTGTAAACCTGCTAGTGAAAAACATTTTGATGCGCTTATACATGTAATAGAATTAAATTTATTTACATCATTAACACTCGCAAAAGGAATATAGCTATATCCTGGTTCTACAATATCACAATGTATTTCATCGCTTAATACAACTACATTGTTTTTATATGCAAGTTTACCAATTCGTTCAAGTTCTTCTTTTGTCCAAATTTTTCCAACAGGATTTAATGGATTACATAGAATCATTAAAGAAACTTGTGGATCTTTTATTTTTGATTCAAAATCGTTCCAGTCTATCTTATATTCTTTATTTTCATATATTAAATTACTAGCTAAAATATTTCTACCATTATTAACAATAGAATTAAAGAAAATATTGTAACAAGGAGTTGTTACTAAAACTTTTTCTCCAACTGTTGTAATCTTTCTTACAATTGATGATATTGCAGGTACTACTCCGGTTGAAAAAATCATCCAATCTGTATCCATCTCAAAATTATGACGTCTCTTCCACCATGATTTATAAGACTCAAAATAACTATTAGGAATATTTTTATAACCAAAATTTCCAAAATCAGCTGTATTTTTTAATTTATTGATAATTTTATCACAGGCATAAAAGTCCATATCTGCAACCCACATAGGAAGTTCATTGTCTAATACATCCCACTTAAGGCTTGAGGTATGTCTTCTATTAGGTAATAAGTCAAAATTATATTTCATCTTTTTCCTCTGTTTTTATAACTGTATCATTATAATCGATTTTATTACCACGATAAATCATTCCGTCTTCAATTATTTCACCAATTGATTTGGCTTCAATTTTTCCTGAAATAGGATTTTTTACAGAATCAATTTTAGAAATAATCTTTGCGTCTATATTTGTACAGAGTTCAAATGATAAATCGGTATTTAATAACTTACAGTTAATCATTTTTATATTATCAATATAACACATTCCTTGATTTGAATCTATTGTACAATTAATAAATGTTAAATTTTTTGAATTCCAACCTAAATATTCACCAATAATTGTAGAATTTTCTACTACAACATTTTCACAATTCCAAAAAGAATCTTTAGAAATGAATACAGAATTCTTTATATGTATATTTTTAGCACCATCGAATGCGTAATTACCATTTAATTTAAAATTATCTATTTCAACATTATATGAATTAAAGCCAAAATAATTACCCTTTGCAGTACAATTATTAATTGTAATATCATTACAATTCCACATTGTTTCATCCGCAATAGGCATTTGACAATTAGTTAATTTTATATGTGATGATCTTCTAAATGTTTTAGGAGCCTCAATCATTGTATCAACCATTTCAATATTATTTGTATACCAAATACCAGAACGAGCTGTTTCTAATAATTGTGAATTATTAACATAAACATTATCACAATACCATAAAGGGTACTTCCACTTAAAGATAGAATTAAATATTTTAAGATTTTTTCCTTCCTTTAATGGTGATTCGCCGTCCGCAAAAGTCGAATCATATATGTTTAAATCATGCTCATTATATAAGGCTCTTTCACCAGTATATAAG
>Ga0247611_10008555_pt1 | contig 12580 bp, 9 predicted proteins | sample 177DNAGHGhighgp2_FD_192422 | JGI IMG/M metagenome (GOLD analysis project Ga0247611, IMG submission 192422) | Sheep rumen microbial communities from Palmerston North, Manawatu-Wanganui, New Zealand - 1770 DNA GHGhigh gp2 | ecosystem: Host-associated > Mammals > Digestive system > Stomach > Rumen ... | reverse complement strand
CAGGGTCGGCCTTCGCTCCGGCTGCAACGAGCAGCACGACAAGCATCATCAGAAATTGTCTCATAACTTTCAGTTTAGAATAAATGCGGTGCAAAGTTATAAAGAATGCACGAAAATCCACCCTTTTCCTTCTGAAAAAACAACAAAAAGGGTTGGAAATGGGGGAGGTTACTTCATAAAACCCTCCCTCTTATATAGTTCGAATGTTTTTATTCCTGTTTCTGTTGTTGGAGGGATTCCGCTTTCTGCTCATCCTTTATAGCTAAATCGATTAACTCTTTTTTCCGAGTAGGATTACTCTCATTCTCAGCCATCAGGCGGTAGCATTGGGCACGTTTGATATAACCGACAGCGGTGTTTGGATCCAGCTCTATGAAGTTAGTGAAGTATTTAGAAGCTTCCAAGTAATTGTTCATGTTTACTTTACAAATACCCTGATATAAATAAGCCTTTGTACTATCAGGGATAAGAACAATAACATGTTCTAATAGTTTACTGGCATACTCATATTCTTTTTGATTAATCAGTTCAGAACATTTCATTAATAAATCATGTCCTTGTTTTTGATTGAGTTCTTTTACCTTTTTTTCATCTTTTTCAGCCATGGCGATTAATACCGCTTTTCCAACAGGGTCAGTTTCTTCTTCAGACAGTTTCTTACAGCATTTGGCATGATTGGTATATGCATTTGCGTAATCCGGATCCAGCTGAATCGCCTGGTCAAGGTCCCTGATGGCTTCATCGTAATGACCCAATTTGAATTTCGCGAAACCACGGTTGTTATATGCCTCTGCGAAATCCGGTTTCAGCCGGATTGCTTGGTCATAATCCTTGATGGCTTCCTGATTACTGCCCAAGAAAACCTTCGTATTACCACGATGCATATATGCTTCTGCGAAATCCGGTTTCAGCCGGATTGCCTGGTCATAATCCTCGAGGGCTTCATAGCATCTTTCCAACACACATTTCGCATTACCACGATTGATATATGCTTCTGCGTAATCCGGTTTCAGCCAGATTGCCTGATCTAAATCCTCGATGGCTCCCTTAAAATCTTCCAATTCTTTCTTTGAGGTACCACGATTGTTATATGCAAATGCGTCATCAGGTCTCAACATAATTGTCTGGTTATAGTCCTTGATGGCTTCATAGTGATCTCCCTTATCTGATTTCGCTCTACCACGGTTGTTATATGCTTCTGCGTAATCCGGTTTCAGCTGAATCGCCATGTTAAAGTCCTTGATGGCTTCATCGTATTTTTCCAACACTCTTTTCGTTTCACCACGACTGTAATATGCTTCTGCGTAATCCGGTTTCAGCTGAATCGCTTGGTCATAGTCTTCGATGGCTTCATCGTAATCTCCCCTATCAAATTTTGCGGTACCACGATTGAGATATGCGATAGTGTAATCCGGTCTCAGTTGAATTGCTTTGTCGTGGTCCTTGATGGCATCATCGTAATAACCAAGCCTGCACTTCGCGAGACCACGATTGGTATATGCCATTTCCAAATCCGAATTTAGCTGAATCGCCTGGTCATTGTCCTTGATGGCTTCGTTGTAATAGCCTAATTCTAGTTTCGCTTTACCACGATTGACATAAGCTGGTGCCAAATTTGGATTTAGCAGAATCACTTGGTCATAGTCTTTGATGGCTTCTTCGTAATTGCCTAATGTTAATTTCGGGGCACCACGATTGAAATAAATCTCTGCAGAATCTGGTTTCAGCTTGATTGCTTGATCAAAGTCTTTGATAGCATCATTGTAAAATCCCAATTCCCGTTTCGCATTGCCACGATTGTTATATGCATCTGCATAATCTGGATTCAGCCTAATCGCCTGGTCATAGTCCTTGATGGCTTCATTTAAACATCCCAACTTATTATGCTTTGCGTAACCACGAGAGTGATATGCCGATGCGTCATCAGGATTCAGCTGAATCGCCTGGTTATAGTCCTTGATGGCTTCGTCGTAATAACCTAATTTTAGTTTCGCGAGACCTCGATTGGTATATGCCGATGCGTCATCAGGATTCAGCTGAATTGCCTGGTCAAAGTCCTTGATGGCTTCTTTGTAATATCCCAAGCTGTACTTCGCGAGACCACGATAGTGATATGCCGATGCATCATCAGGATCCAGTAGGATTGCCTGGTCAAAGAACTTGATGGCAACATCGTACCTTCCTAATATATACATCGTTCCGCCACAACTATAATAAGCCTTTTCGAAATTTGGTTCTAAATTAATTGTCAGAACAAAATAATTGATGGCATCATTATATTCTTCCAATATAAACTTCGATAAACCAATATGGTAATATGCCGGTCCTAAATACGGATTCAGCTGAATTGCCTGGTCAAAACTTTTGATGGCTTCATCATATTTTTCCAATTCATATTTCGATATACCTTCATAGAACAAAGCCTTGGCATAATCTGTCTTTGCATCTTCATGATTCCCCATCAAATCATTGAGTTCACCGCGTTTCTTATAAGCCTCAATATATTCAGGGTTTAGTTCTATTGCTTTGTTGAAGTCTTTTAAAGCATCCGCATTCAAATTCTTTATAGCATACACTAAGCCACGATAGAAATAGGCTTCTGCGAAATCAGGATTTAGTTCAATTGCCTCGTTGAAGTCCTTCAATGCAGATTTCAAACTGGGTGGTTCTTTACTAAACTTCTCTAAACCTCTATCAAAATATAGTTTCGAATTCTTCTCTTTGAGTTCAAGAATGCTTTGAGTTAACGATTCTTTTTCCTTTTTAGGAATTGTCTTATTATTCTCAATAAAGTCCTTTAACTTATCTATTTCCTTTTTATTTTGTTTTATTTGTTTTGTATTATCATCTGTAAAAAGAATTTTGCTGATATAATTCCCGATCACACTAGTAATGATACCAGTGATGAAACCTAAGACTATACCCAATTCTTTGTCATCTAACAGAATATAAGATACTACAACGCAGCATACTGTTACTAAAAGAAATATTATGATTCTGGCTTTCATCATTGAAGAACTATTAAAGAGTTGAACAGATTGCTTTATCAGTTGCAAATATAGAGTTTATTTTTGAAGAACAAAAGAAACAGAGGCATTATTCCCTCAATCTCGTGTTAAAGTCTGTGTTTTTTGATGATGATTTATAATAATCGTATAACTTTGCATTCCAGAACTAAACTCAAAGATATGAATACAAAGAGAATTACCTTTACACTGATCAGTTTGTTACTGATGATGACGGCATTTGCCGCCGGTCAAGACTTGGCGAACGACACTACGATGGTTCCCTATGAGCAAACAACGATGGGAAATGACGCGGCGTTGATAGTGGATGATGACGTGGACGACCTTGATGACATCGACGACATTGATGACCTTTCGGCTCTCAAGAATCTTGACAAGGAAGACAAGTTTTATCTGGTTGTGGCGATCGGTATCATCGTACTCGCCATCACCATCAGTATCATTCTGTATGTCCTTGTGGCTGTGATGGCTAAGAAGCGCAACCGGAGTGTCATCGGTTGGGTGCTGCTGAGTCTTCTGGCTACGCCTGTCATTACAATCATCATTCTGCTCGTCATCGGGAAAGATGCAGATCCCCTTGACCGGCGTCTTGGCGGGGACCAGCACTTTAACAGGGATCAACGGATTGACAGAGACCAGCGGTTTGACAGATTATAAAATGAAAAAGCTTTTTTGTTTATTTGTCCTCTCTCTCTTATTGCCAGTAGCAATGCAGGCGCAGAAGGAGCGGGAGATTATTCCTGTGGACTTGAAGGAAGTGCGGAAGGTTGCTGATAGCCGACTGCATAGAAAGTTGACGAGTGAAGACCCTCCATACGATTTCTATGAGGCGAATGCCGACGGCATCATGCTTTATTACCGGTATGTTGAGGATGACTACTGCGAACTGGTGGCAAGTCCTGACGGATATACAGGCGTTATCCGCATTCCGGCGTTCGTCACGCGGCGGCAGATTCCTGTGGTAGGCGTGGGCAATCTGGCTTTCTACAACTGCAAAGGAGTGACCGAAGTCATTCTGCCCTCAACGATGCTCTACCTGGAATCCGTCTCGTTCTTAGAATGTAGGGACTTGCAGAAGGTGGTGGTCAACGATCATTTGATAGCCATTGGCGCGAACGCCTTTGAGGGTTGCTGGGAGCTGACAACCATCAACATCCCCCAGTCATTGGAATATATTGGCTACGAGGCTTTCTTTGGCTGTTCCAAGATGGTCACCCCGCTTTACAACGACAAGTATTTCTTCTATTACCCGATGATGGAATATAGTTCCGAGGGACAGACGTATGTGATTCCTGATGGGATAGAGGTCATCAATGAGGGTGCCTTTATCTTCACCATGCTACACGAAGTGGTGATTCCCAATACGGTGAAGGTCATCTCCGACTATGCGTTCGACGGTAGCGACATTCAGCGGGTGACCATCCCCAATTCAGTGGAATACATCGGAACGAAGGCATTCGGTCAGACTCGGATTAGGGAAGTGGTGGTTCCTTCGTCGGTCAAGTATTTCGGGCAGAAGGTGTTCAGCACGGCATGGGAACTGGAAAAGGCTGTCCTGGAGAATCCTTTGGACAGTATCCCTTTCGAGACTTTTGGCAGCTGCTTTGAGCTGAAGGAGGTGTCGTATCCGGAAACGGTTCATAAACTGGGCGACCATTCGTTTCATGACTGTACATCACTCACTAAGCTGCCCGACCTTTCCCACATCGACTCTTTGGGTTGTTTTGTGTTCGCAGGATGCCGTTCTCTGAAGTCGGTTGCCCTCCCCCCGTCGATCTCTCAAGTTCCGGGCAGTACTTTCTTGGGGTGCTGGGAGCTGAAGGATGTCCGGTTGCCCGAGACGATTGAAAACATCGGGGACTATGCTTTCTATCAGGACACGTCGCTGAAAAGCATCCGCATCCCTTCATCCGTCAGGACGATAGGCTATCAGGCCTTCGCTTTCTGCGAACAACTGAAGAACGTCGAACTGTCAGAGGGGCTGCTCTCCATTGGAAGTTCTGCTTTCTCGCAGTTGCCGGAGCTGGAGTCCATCACGTTGCCTAAGAGCCTCGAAAAGATTGGATTCGCGGCGTTTGCCTTCAACGAAAAGCTGAAGGATGTCTATGTGCTCAACCCGAACCCCATCGAACGGGATTGTGCTGTCTTCGACAGCTATGAGCATCCGCTCGACATGACGCTGCACGTGCCGGCGGGTTCGGCAGAGCGATACGCCAATGCGCCTTACTGGTCGAACTTCAACAAGATAGTCGAAGATGTCACGGGGATAGAGCTTACGCAACTCGACCGCGACGTCAGGAGAAATGCTCGTCCGGTGAAGCGGCTCATTGACGGAAAAGTCGTGATTGACATCGGGTCGGCAGGGGTGATCATGACCGATGGCAGAAGAGGAATAAAGTAACCGCGGAGTTATCTTTCAGAATATTTTGGGCTAATGCTTTACGGTTTGCAAAATTATTTATATCTTTGCATAGTTTTTTATTCCTAATAAGATAAGTAACGAAGTAACTGGTATTACATAAATAGAAAAACTTTTAAGACGGATGATTACTATGAGAAGATTCAGTTTATGGCTGTTTGCCGCCATTCTGATGAGTGGCATCAGTCTGAGTGTTCAGGCTCAGCTGAGCAAGGGACATTTCTTCCTGTCGTTTGAAGACAAGAATGTGCCTGTTGAGAATGTAGAACAACTGTTCGGCGAGTGGTTTTCTCTGCCCTCCGGCACCGAGTGGCGACTGGCAAGCAGCACCACAGACGACCTGGGCATGGGCCGCATCGAGTACGTGCAGTACGTTGACGGCATCGAGGTGGAGCATTCGCAGATTCTTTTGCACACCAAGGACGGAAAGGTATGCACCGCCAACGGCACCGTGATGGAGGCCGACAATGCACCGGCACAGCCGCGCAAGGCTGAGTGCAGATCGGTCGTCTTCAAGGACAGCACGTCCACCGACGCCATTGGGCGCACCCTCTATCTGGTGGCCACCCCCAACGGCTACCGCTATGCCTACAAGGTGCTTTCAGCCGACGGCAAGGAGTGGCTCTACTACGATGCCGAGACAGAGCAGAAGCTGAAGGCTGTTCCGACACGACACTACCTGAACAAGCCCGACGGAAAGGCTACCACGGTGACGGGAAAGAGCCTGTACAGTGGTGATGTGCCCCTGGACGTGACACAGACTGCCGACGGCAAGACATGGCTCTACGACCAGAAACGCGGTATCCACACACTGCTGGCTGCCTATCTCCCCACATGGCAGGACATGGTGGATGCGGGTACCCTCTACAATTACTTCCCACAGGGCAACTTGCCCGCCGATGCCCGTCAAGCCACACAACAGCAGTGGACTGCCTGGTTCGAGTACGTCAACGCCCTGGTCCGGGAGCATAAGTTGGGAAGCATGGAGAAACTCCTGACCGACCACACTACCTACCTGGGCGACGGTGGCGCCAGCTACAGTGCCTATAAGATGAAGAAGATGACCATCACCAAGCTCAACGTCATCGACGGCAACGGAGGCTATGAGCCTTTGATCTTGCCATCTACAATGGAGTTGGCTTTCCGCTTCGGTGCCGACCGCCCGGATGCGACACATGGCTTTATCGAAGACATGCCTGTCGAAATCAAGGAGTTGCCTGCGACTTTGGACATGGACCCTTACCTTGAGGTAATTCCTCGCGAAGGCATTACCGTCGATTTACAATGCATCTTTATGGATGAAGCGGGTAACCCAAAAGTAATGCCTTATATCCAGTTTCCCTTTAAACCGTCGTCTTCAGACAAGGGCGTCTACACTTACAATACAGACATAGTGTCCATACAGATAGAGTATGAGCCCTACGGCGACCCTGCCGTAGACATCCATTGGGGAATGGGAAAGACACTCGACTACTACAAGGAGGTGTTCAACCGGAGCAGCTATGACAACAAGGGTACTCCCGTCTATAACCTGGTGTACCTGAACAATGATGAGAATAAGAGTGTCTATGCCACGGCGGTTTGTAATGCATTTGCACTGGCCAATATTGACCCCAAGCTGATGATGTTCGGAATGGGTGGCTATGAACCTAATTCGCAGAAGATGAAGATGAAGCCTGTGGTCGACCTGTCGGTCATGAGCCATGAGTTCACCCACCTTGTCACGGGAAACACGGCTAAACTGGAGTACCTGGGCGAGTCGGGAGCCATCGATGAGTCGTTCTCTGACATGATGGGAATCTCGGTCAAGAAGTATGTGAAAGGCAATGATGTGAAATGGTATATCGGTGCCGACGTAATGGTAGATGCATCGAACATGCGCAACCTTGCCGAGCCCAAGAATAGCGGCGACGATGCGTTGAGTGCTAATCCCGATACTTATAACGGAATGTTCTGGTCTGATACTTCTTATACAACTGAAGAATACGATTACGGAGGCGTACACGTCAATCTCGGTGTAGGAAACAAATGGTATTATCTGACCTCCGACGGCGGTGAAGGAATGAACGACGACGGTTTCATGTACAACGTGAAGGGCATTGGCATCGAGAAGGCACGCCAGATAGCTTACCGCGCCATGACCGTCTATGCCACCAGACAGACGAAGTATGCCGACTTCCGCAAGGCTACACTGCAGGCTGCCAAAGACCTCTACGGTGCCAACGGGCAGGAGGTGAAGACGGTGGCTGATGCGTGGGATGCCGTGGGAGTACTTGAGAACGGCGTATATCCCAGTGCCATTACCAACGTCAGACGCGACATGCAGACCGACGACCGATACTACGACCTGCAGGGCCGACCCGTCAGTCAGCCCGGTAAGGGTATCTATATTTACAAAGGAAAAAAACTGATAAAATATTAGGATTATGAAGAAGTTTTTGATGATGGTCGCAGCCGCCATAATGGCTGTCACAAGTGTCAGTGCACAGGAAGAGGTGCAACCGTATTTCCAGCTCAATGAGATGCCGAATCTGTTAGAGATCATGCCGGCACCACCAGCTTTCGAGAGCCCTGAGTTTGCCTACGACGTGGTACGCTACGGATGGGGAAAGCTGCAGCGCCAGAACCCGGAGCGTGTGGAGACAGCCGTTGCCGATGCAGAGTGGGACAATCTCACGAAGCTCTTCCTGCAGTGGAAGGATGCCTTCGGACTGGAGATCAACGAGACCAACACTCCTGAAATCTATAAGCTGCTGGTGACCAGCCTCGCCACCACCGACCCCATGCGCAAGGAGGTCAAGGCGTTCTATCATCGCCAGCGTCCGTTCGAGCGCTACGACGACCCCATGCCCTCACACGAGGAGGACGAGTTGCGCGGAGAGGGCAGTTATCCCTCTGGACATAGCCTGCGCGGATGGGGCATCTCTCTGCTCCTGGCTCAGATCGCACCGCAGCGTGCTTCAGCCATCTTCTCACGTGGATGGGACTACTGCAACAGCCGTGTCATCGTGGGTGCTCACTGGCAGAGTGATGTCGATGCCAGCCGTACCGCCGCCAGCATCGGATTCTGCGCCCTGCAGAACAGTCCTGAGTTCATCGCACAGATGAAGAAGGCTCAGAAGGAGTATAAGCTGAAGACCATCCAGACCGATGATGTCAGCTCAGAGGAGATCATGGCACGTCCGTCCGCTCGTGTCTATCACATCGACGGTACGCCCGCTGATGCCGAGACTCGCGGCATCGTTATCGAAGGTAATCAGAAAGTCGTCAGGAAATGAGAAATCTTAGACTGCTGGGCCTGGTCCTGCTGTTCGTCATCGGCGAGGGCGTCCAGGCCCAGACGAAACGCTCTGACGACTTCCACGCCCGATATGGCCTGAAGGAGGTGGTGGTGATGAGCCGCCACAACATCCGTTCGCCGCTGACGTCGGGAGGAGCTGCCTACATGCGCGTCACTCCCCACGAGTGGTTCAAGTGGTCGTCGCCGTCGAGCCAGTTGTCGCTGCGCGGCGGTGTACTGGAGACCGAGATGGGACAGTTCTTCCGTAAGTGGGTGGTGGCTGAAGGACTGCTGCCCGACAACTATCGTCCCCAGGACGACGATGTGCTGTTCTATTCCAACTCACGCCAGCGCACGTTTGCCACGGCGAAGTATTTCTCTGCCGGGTTCCTGCCCTTCGCCAATGTCGAGATTACGCATAAGTACGACGAGGACAAGATGGATCCCGTCTTCAAGGCTCAGTTCACGAAGATGAACGATGCCTACCGCAAGAAGATTCTCGATGAGATGCAGACGATGCACGGCGGTCCGCAGGCTTGGATGCAGAGCGTGCAGCCCACGCTGACCCTGATGGAGGAGGTGCTCGACATGGCTGACTCGCCCGCTGCTCAGCAGGGCGACACGCTGCACTTCCGCTTCGACGACATAAAGTTCAAGATCGAGAAGGACGATGAGCCGCGCATGACGGGCGGTTACACGCTGGCGAACAGCGTAGCCGATGCCCTGGTGCTGCAGTGCTACGAGAGCGAGAGCATGGCGGCGTTCGGTCATGAGCTGACCACTGACCAGTGGCGGTCCATCTGTGGCATCAAGGAGGTTTACGACGGACTGCTCTACACCACGCATGCTGCTGCGGTCAACCTGTCGTATCCGCTGGTGAGTCGCATCCGTGAGGAGTTACAGCGCACCGACCGTAAGTTCATGTTCCTCTGCGGACACGACGTGAACCTCTCAACCATCAGTTCGGCACTCCGCTTCAACCTCCCCGAGACCGAGAATGCACTGGAGCTGCACACGCCCATCGGCTCTAAGCTGGTGTTCGAGAAGTGGAACGACGGTTCCGAGGATTACGTTGCCGTCAACCTGGTCTATGCCACGCTCAGTCAGATGCAGGGTCGCAAGCTACTCTCACTCGAAGAGCCGCCCATGGTGGTGCCTGTCACCATCGAGGGACTGACCGCCAATGCCGACGGCCTCTACCGCCTTGCCGACCTTGATACACGTATGGCAGAGGCGATGGCGGAGTACGAAGCGATTGAAGACGCGCCAACAGCCGTCCCCGCCGCTTCCCTCGTCGCCCCTGAGTCCGATAGCCGTTCCTACACCCTCACAGGTGTCCAGGCTTCCGACTCCACCCGTGGCATCGTGATAGAGAACAATCAGAAGAAAGTAAGGAAATAACCATCACCTTATATAATCTTTAAGCCCACTATGACCAAAGTGGGCTTTTTTTGTGCCCCTCCTTATTCCGCATATCATGAATTCAATTATCATGAATATGATTATCGAAAATATGATTATCATAAATTCGATAAAATGTTTGGCTGTTTGATAGGAATTAAGTATTTTTGCGGCAGAGAAACGATAATCGTGTGATAAAGATGAAGAATCCATTTGTGACGAAAGGGTATGCAGGACCAGCCTATTTCTGCGACCGCCAGAAGGAAACGGCCGACATTGTGCAGTTGCTGACCAACGACAACAACATTGCGCTTGTTTCTCCGCGACGGCTTGGCAAGACCGACCTCATCAGGCATTGTTTTCAGCAGGAGGCAATCGGAGAACATTACTACACGTTCCTGATCGACGTTTATGCCACCAGTTCCCTCACCGACTTTGTCAACACCTTCGGCCGCACCATCCTTGAGGCATTGAAGCCGCGCGGACGTAAGGCGTGGGAGGGATTTGTCCAGACACTGAAGTCGCTGCATTCGGAGCTGTCCTTTGACATCAACGGCAATCCCGTGTGGGGCATTGGAGTGGGGAAGATAGAGAACCCGGCTGTGACACTCGATGAGATATTCACCTATCTCGAACATGCCGACAAGCCGTGTCTGGTCGCCATCGACGAGTTTCAGCAGATCACCCAATACACCGACGGACGCAATGTGGAGGCAGCTCTGCGCACTCATATCCAGCGATGCCAGAACGCCACCTTCATCTTTGCCGGTTCCAAGCGCCACCTGATGAACGAGATCTTCACTTCACCGTCGCGGCCGTTCTACCAGTCGGTAGTCATGATGGGACTTCAGCCACTCTCCTGCGAGAAGTACGAGCAGTTTGCCGTGGAGCTGTTTGCCCGTGGCGGTCGTCATCTCAATGTCGAAGTGGTGCGCGAGGTGTATGAGCGGTTCCGTGGCATCACCTCTTGTCTGCAACGGGTGATGAACATCTTGTATTTCCGCACACCCCAGTCGGGTACCTGCACCATTGATATGGTGGACGATGCCATTGATTATCTTCTCGACCTCTACACCGAGAACTACGAGACCCTGTTCAGTCAGATCTCAGAGAAGCAGCGCACGCTGCTCGTCGCCATCACCTTCGAGGGTACCGCCCAGGCCATTACGAGCGGTGCGTTCATCAAGAAGTATCATCTGTGGTCGGCAAGCAGTGTGATGTCGGCTGCCAAGGGATTGCTTGACAAAGACTTCATCACGCAGGAGGCTGGCGCCTACATGGTCTACGACCAGTTCTTTGCCCTGTGGCTGCGAAGAGAACTGGCAGAGTGACTCTGCTCAGTAGGATTCCCCGAATCCGGCAGCAGGAACCCCGGCATTTGTCATTCGGCAGAACAGGAATTTGTCAAATAATATTCGAATTTTGAGCAAAAAAAATGGGGGGTGCTGACAACGAAAGTGTCGCTCGGTCGAAAAAATGCCGATTTTTGATATTTTTCGTAAAGCGTTGATTGACAAACGATTACACGGATTTTAAACTGTAAACGGGCGGTTTACAAAACACGAATTTGCGAAAGGTAAGGTTTCGCTGCGCGAAAGGTTATGTTTCGTCGTGTGAAAGGTAATGTCTGGTGCGATGAAACATGGTCTTTGGCGCGGTCAAAGCTAACCTTTCGCAGTGCGAAACCTTAGCGATGGGAAAATGAAGATTGATGAATGAAGAGTGAAGAATCCAATTTAACGGATTTTAACCTCTATTTCATCACTTTTCCCCGACAACTTTTTGTCGGGATTTTTCACAGCAATTCCGTTTGCATTTCAAATAAAATAATGCCAAAGGCATGAAAGAATGCAGGCAGGCGGTGAAGTGCGAAGCACGGAACCCCTGCTAAGCACACATCCATTAACGGAACCCCGAAAGGTGACAGATTTTGTGTCGTGTTGCAATGGAAGGAAATGCCGCAAGATGTTAGATGTGGGTTGTGTTGCAATGGAAGAAATGCCGATGGCCATTGAGTGTGTTTTGTTTTGCAATGTAAGGAAATGCCGCAAGATGTTAGATGTGGGTTGTGTTGCACCGGATGAAATGCCGTAGGCATTAGACAATGGTAGCCAGCCATACAGCCGTGCCTTTAGGCACCGCGAAATGGCTGGTAAGAGCGACACCCACACCAGAAACCTTGCCGTTAGGTAAGGGACATACGCAGCCCATGTCGCCTACCCAAGGGCAGGCTTATATTATTGGGGCAACCTTCGCACCAGCCATTTCGCCGTACCCATAGGCACGGCTGTATGGCTGGCTACCTTTGTCCGATGCCGCTGGCATCATTTTTCTTGCTTATTGTCCTTATCTGATGGCTTCGGCATCATGTTCTTGCTGGCTGCTCTTGTCTGATGTCTCGGCATCTGTTCTTGTATTGGTTTTTCTTTTGGCTGATGCCTACGACATCTTCTT
>Ga0247611_10008554_pt1 | contig 12582 bp, 4 predicted proteins | sample 177DNAGHGhighgp2_FD_192422 | JGI IMG/M metagenome (GOLD analysis project Ga0247611, IMG submission 192422) | Sheep rumen microbial communities from Palmerston North, Manawatu-Wanganui, New Zealand - 1770 DNA GHGhigh gp2 | ecosystem: Host-associated > Mammals > Digestive system > Stomach > Rumen ... | reverse complement strand
GGGCGGATTAGGAAGAAATTCCGGCGGTCCTAATGGTGGTGCTGGCGGAACAATATCGCATTCTGTAAAAATAATAACTTCATATATGGTAAGGGATGGTGAAAAAGGAAGCACAACAGGCTGGTTTAGTTCCGATTCCGGCGCTGGTGGTGAAGGTGTATACAAGGAAAATGGTAAAGCAGGTAAAGCAGGCTATGCTAGAATAGGAACAGCTTTTGAAAAAGTCCAGTTTTCTACATCTTCTAATGGTATAGACTGGACTGTTAAGCAGGTTTCGAAGATAGGAACGCCAAGAGTAGATATTTTTATAAAGGCAGATAATTTTAGATACCTAAAAGCTGATATAATAAGGAATACTAGTTTTTCAAGCATAACAGGACAAATGGGCTTAAAATATGTTGCGGTGTCAACGGCTGTTTCGTCAGATGCGGTTAAAATGATTCCTTTTGTATTTAATAATGAACAAGCTTATGTAATTGCGGTCGTATCAGGGAGAGTTAGTGTTTTCCAAAATGGTGAGTTAGTTCAAGATATTGTAGCAAGTGCTATTCAAGAATCATACATTAAGGACTTAAAATACACTGTAAAAGATGATACGATTATATTAACGCATAAGGATATGCCTCCACTACAGATTCAAAGGACAAATGCTGGCTTTGTAATAAGTGCGTTTCCTTATACAAATATTCCGAGATATGCTTTTAATGGCGAAACAAAAACTACAAAATCGGTGAGCATAACTCCGTCAGATGTCGAGGGCGCGATTAAGATAACGGCGGCTTCAAGCGTATTCGATTCTAATTATGTAGGACAATACATTGATGGAAACGGTGGTAGAGTAAGAGTTACAGAATATATTTCAAACACGGTTGTCAATGGTATAACTGTTATTCCATTTTATACAAAAGATGCTATTGCAAGCTGGACATATATAAGTGGATATCAAGAGGTTTGGGGAGCAACGCACGGTTATCCGAGAACCTGCTTATTTGCACAGCAAAGATTGTGGTTTGGCGGTTCAAGAGATTTACCAGCGCATTTATGGGCTTCAAGAATAAATGATTATAATAACTTTAAGAACGCGGGCAATTATGACAATGATGCTATTGATGTTACCTTATTGACGAATAATGCTATTCTTAACTTAGTAGAACAAAGAGGATTACATATATTCACAGCTGGCGAAGAATGGACAGTAAGCGAAAGTTCTTATACCCCGAATGATATTTCCATTAAATGTAACACCAAAAACGGAAGTTTGGGTGTTGAACCTGTCGTTATTGACGGAACAATAATGTATGTAGAGAAAAACGGTAAGAGCATACTTGGATATACTTATAGTTATGAGGAAGCGGCTTATACAAGCACGAACTTAAGTATGCTGAATAATCTCATTAAGAATCCTACGGATATGGCGGCAGAGATTAACTCTAACACGGACAGAGGTAACTTCTTGTTTGTAGTTATGGAAGATGGCACAATGGCGGTTGGCTGTATATCTTTACCAGAGCAAGTATTCTCTTTGAGTAAATATGTAACAGAAGGTGAGATAAGAGATGTTTGTTGTTTGCCGAATGATACATATTTAATTGTTAATAGAAACGGAACGAATATTCTTGAACAAGTAACAGAAGATAAAACAGATATGACTCAGACGGGCTTTATTGATGGTGATTCTATTCCAAATATGGAGATATTCAAAGGGAAAAATGTCGTTGTTTATGATAATGAGGATGTAGAGTTCTGTTATGTAGATGAAGACGAAATAAACTTATCCAAAGAATATCATAAGGAAATGAATGTGGGTATAGCCTTTGATTACAAAATTATGGGTAATCCGATAGCTATTAATAACAAGACAATGACTTGCAAAAAGAGAATATCGAAAGCAACGGTATATTGCAAAGATACGGATAGGCTGGAATTTAACGGACAAAAGAAAAAAGGGAAAGATGTATTTGAATTTTATGCTTGCACTTCATATAAAGATGATGTAAGATTTGTAATAAATGGAGAGTTCTATCCTGTAAATATTTTGTCAGTAACTTTGAACCTTAACTATGAGGGATAAAATGGCGGAAGACTTAATATCACTAGCAAATCAAAAATACGACCAAGCAGGGGTTTATGGTCGCACTTCATACGCATCAGGAATGGCTAGCTTATTCACAAGGGGAATGGGTGCTATTCTTGATTATTCTGCATTAAAACAGGATTTGAAGAACTACAATCTGCAAATAAAAGGAACAGAGCTTGCATCTCAAAATATCGAAATCCAAGCGACACAAATAGCTAATAAATTAAGACAGGAATACATTGAGTCTGCAGGAAACTATGCATACAATGCCGCAAGGCGTGGTGTTGCAGTATCAAGTGGAAGTGTTCAATCAGGATTGCGCAGAGGTGCTGAAGAACTTGGAAAGAATATCCAAGACATAAACAGAAATGTAGAGATTGAAAAGAAGAATCTTGAAATGCAGAAAGTAGCATTGAAAGCACAAAAGAAGATTCAGAAGTATCAAGCAAGAGCAGGCTTAGTTATGACAGGATTAGATTTAGGATTGCAAGCCGCAGAAAAAACAGCCAAAATGGCGGCAGGGGGTGCAAATGGCTAGAGTTGGAAATGTTCCGGTAGTAAGTGCATACAGGGGAAATATTGGTCAACAGATGATGAAAGTCAGCGAAAGGCTTGAGGGTATATCTGAAGACTATGAAAGAAAGCAACAGCAAGAGCTTGCAGAGGCAAAGAAAGTTTACACACAGGGTCTTAATATTAACCTTTACGAGGGAATAAACGAGTTAAGAAACGACCCGAACTATTCGGCAAATCCGAAAGGTTTGAGCGATGCTATGGACAAGGTTCTTGAAAAGACATTATCTGATGTAACTGATGACGAAGTTAAATCGGCTGTAATGGTAGATTATCAGCTTAAAAAAGGCACATATATAAACCACGCACAAACAGAGTTTAATCGTATCCAGAGAGAAAAAGCGAGAAGTTCTGCCTTTGATACGGTATATGCAAACATTGATTCTATGGGCTTAAGTTTTGCAAACGCATTAAGTGGTAATTATACCGATGACGATATTGCAAACTATATGCACTCTTTAGAGAACATTAAGTCAAACATAAATGCAAGAGATGTTGACGGGACTTATATTTTCACAGATGCACAAAGACGGTCTATGATGAAAGATGCTGAGGGTTCTTATTTAAGAGGGTTTAAGGCAGTTTATGAACAATTAGATGATAAACAGCAAGATGATGTGATGAAAGCTGTCAATGATGATTCTTTTGAAATTGTAAAGGTTACAAACAAAGAAACACCTGAAGAACCTAAAAGTATTAAATTGAAAGATGTGATAGGTGATTCTGCATATAATGATATAAAAAAATACACATTGGACCAAAGAAGAAAAGCTGTAAAAGCACGTCTTGACGAAAGAAAACTTTTAGGCGATGAGGCTCTTGCGGATTTTTATGACAATCCTACTGAAGAGGGATTAGAAAAAATACTTGAATATAAAGACTTAAGCGAAAACAAAATAGGGCGATTAAGGGAGTTATTAGAATCATCGCCAAACTACGAGGCTATTACTACCTATGATGGCGTAAAAGATGCCACAAAAGCAATGAATGAATTTATGGAACAAGATTTTGATTCTGATGAGGCAGAACTCAATTCTTTTGTTGATATGATGGATAAAATAAAAAGAACACAAGATGCCGGGAATGTTACTCCTGAACAAAACAATGTTTTTGTGAGCGAGGCGACAAATGCTTTAAGAGATAAAAACCTAAAAAAGATTTTCCAAAACTCAACAGCAAGCATAAATGATACTATGGAATGGAACGCAAAGCAATTATCAGGTCTTGAAATGAGAAATTATGTAGCAGAACACGGCAGACCGAGAAATGACTACTCTATGTCGCAATTACTTGGAAGATTCAGCTCTGCTGTAAAAAATATGATGAGAGATGGACTTCAAGCACAAGTCGCATTTATTTCAAATGGTGATATAGAATCAGCAGAAAAAGTAAAAAAAGATACAAAAAGGCAAATACTTGAGTTTGTTCATCCGGAAATAAAAGGGAAAAAAGTTGGCGACAACTTGATTATTAACGGAAAAGTTTATAAAATAACTTCATTAGACGACAACATAGCAGTAAAAGGCGAATAATAATGATTGATATTGAAGAAAAAGAACCGAAGATTTTTGATAAAGAACCTGCGGAAATCACTATTGATGATGCAAAAAAATATTTCAACGCAAAATACTTAAATAATCAGGAAATATATGACACTGACACTGTTGATGTGTTAGCTGGCGGTGTTAAAGCCTTTACAGGCTCTTTGAAAAAAATGCCTGAACAATTTAGAATGATGAGCGGACAAGCTCTTTATACTCTCGGAAAAAATACAAAAGAACAAGCGGAATATCAGCAAAGAGTAAGCCCGAAAGGAGATATGATATTTAACGGCAATCTTGAAGTGAAGCTCGGAGATAGTTTGATGGAGTCGGGTCGTTATAATATAATGACAGCAAACAGAAACCTTGAAACATTAAACAGAGAAATTGAAAACGAAATGCCACACCTGACAGAAGAAGACAGAAAAGGGTGGACAATGATGATTGCAGAGCAAGGTTTAGATTATGCCACAATGTTGGGCTTGTCTTATATAAATCCTTATGCCGGAATCGGCTATATGTCTGCAAAAATACTAGGTCAAGAAACAGAAGAGGGTGCAGAGGCATATAAAAAGAAATATGGAACTATTGAGGGATTTGAAGAGTTATCAGGAGATGAGCTTGCATTAAATATAGGTAATACAGCGGTCCAAGCAGTAATAGAGAAAGCATTTGGTGCGCCTGCCCAATTAAAACGTTTTAAGACAATGAAAGACTTTAGCAAAGCATTTTTTACAGGCTTTGGCGAAGAATTTTTAACTGAAAACTTGCAGAATGTATCTGATGCAGTGTTTGATTACTTAGGCAAAAGATTTGACGAAGATGAAACAATATGGACAAACATCAGCGACAACTTTAAGGGAACAATAGTCGCAGGTATGTTTGGCGGAACAGCGGGAACAGCGTTTGCTATTCATAACAGAGCAAAAGGTATAGAATCTTTTGAACAGCTTTTAGATGGAAGTGATGTGCCTGTTGAACAAAGAAACGTATTAGCAACTGAGCTTTATGAATCGGGTGTTAATAATATGCAAGCTATTGTCACTAAAGAACTAGAGCTTAATTCTCAATTAAGAGCAAAACACGGCGCAATCTATGATACGTTAAAATCTCAAATAGAAAAGCAATATCGTGATGTAGGTGCGTTTGAGGGTAAAACGGAAGCAGAAATTGCACAATATATTGAGGGGACAGCAAAGCAATTTGCAGATAATGTCCTTGCAGAGGCACAAAAGAGAAATATGCTTATTGATGATGTTGTTAATTCTCAAGACATAGTTTATAGAAACGGTAAATTATGGCTAGCTCCAAAGACCATTGTTAAGAAACCAAGAACTTATCATCCTGAAAAAATGAGCTTATTGACTTATTTGAAATTTAAAGGCGGATTAAAAGATACTGGCGGAGATTTGAAGTCAAGAGATGCAGGAAAACAAGTAATAGGTTTAATAAATAATAAAAGCGGTAGAAGTTTAGACGATGCGGCTCTTGATGCTTGGGAAAGTGGGTATTTTCCGCAATTCCCCGAAAGACCGACAATAAATGATTTGCTAGATGCTATTGATGATAGTTTGAGAGGAAAGAAAATATATAGAGAAAGTTATAGACCGGCGATAGAACAAAAACAACAAACTGAAAAAGTAGTCGAAAGTGAAGATATGCTAGATGACTATTTATCAGACTTCTTTTCTGATGAAGATTTGAAATCAATGTCTTTGCAAGATAAAGAAAGATTTTATAGCGAAATTCAAGAGCAATCAAGAGCTATATCTGAAGATGATTATATTCAGCAAGAACTTGATTCTCTAAGCGAAAACGAACAAGAACGCTATTCTATAATGCGTGAAAATGGCGCAACTCACGAAGAAGCTATGGACCATATAAGAAGCCTAAGAGAAGAGAATCAAGGCAATATATTTGCACTTTATCAAGAATCATTTGATATTGCTGAAGAAAACGCGCGCCTTGACGATATTTATCCTGCCTATGAGGGCGAATCAATCACTATCAATGGGACTAATAAAACCGTTTACAACTCAAACGGAGATAGAATAGCTAAGTCAAAAGAGGCTTTAGAGAACTTTTATCGTTGGTTTGGTGATAGTAAGGTAGTTGATGAACAAGGCAGACCGCTTGTTGTATATCACGGAACAAATGCGGAGTTTAGCGTATTTGATAAGAGCAAGCAGAAAGGCTCATCATATTATGGCAAGGGCTTTTATTTTACAAATTGGTCAGATGTCAGTACTTATGGCAAGATTAAAATGCCGCTGTATTTGAATATTAAAAATCCGTTAATAATTAAAGAGGGTGATGTAAGCTCTCTCAAAGCTGCTGAAGATGTTATCGGTGTCCATCCCGATATGCCTGATGAACAAAAAGAGTGGGATTTTGAGGGGTGGGCAAAATACACACTCGGTTATAGAAGCGATATAGAGGGTAATATAGAAAGCGTTTTATCTCCCAAAGGATATGATGGCGTTGTTATATTAGATACAGAAAATGACGGACAAAGAAATAAATACATCGCCTTTAATCCTAATCAAATAAAATCCACCTCTAACAGAGGCACATACTCGGAGAGTGAGAATATTTATTTGCAATCTGCTTATGCAGGCTCTCGTGTAGATTATGACAGACCATCGTTAGAGGCTATCGGTAGCGGCGAGGGGCACGCGGCTCACGGTTGGGGGTTGTATTATGCTTTGAGTAAAGATATTGCTGAAAAATATAGAAAAACATTTAGTAGGCAATCAGGGTACAAATACAATGGCAAAGAGTTAAAGTATTTACAATTTGGTAAGTATAATTCGGCTAGTGGCAAAAGAAGAGCATTACAAGATATAATAGTAAAATCAACCGGACAAGAAGCAGGAGAGGAATTTGCCGATATAGTTAAAGAATTAAAAGATAAATATAAACAAACTATTGAAGATTCTAGGGATTATGATAGCGACTTTTGGCAAAGAGAAAGAAAGATAGCAGAGGAAAATCTAAAAGGAATAGAACAAATAGACTTTTCAAAACTCGAAAAAGTAAATAAAGGACAAGTCCACGAGGTAGATATACCTGAAAGCCCTTATTTATTAGATGAACAAAAGCCATTTAGTGAGCAATCTGATTATGTTAAGGAAAGATTAGAAAAAATATTCTCTAATTTACCTGAAAAATATTTAGAAAATTATCCTAAAATGGGTTTAGAAAGAGTTAAAGAACTTGACTTTTCGGGTAGTGAGATATACGGAGCTTTAGAAGAAGCGTATGGAAGTCAAAAAGAAGCTTCCAAAACTCTTGAAAAATATGGTATTAAAGGTATTACATATTTTGGACAACAAGACGGTAGGGCTTTTGTAATCTTTAATCCTGAAGATGTTAAAGTTATACAGAAGTTTTATCAAGGCGGAAAAGGTAAAATCAAAGGTTCATTTGACAAGCTCACAAAATCCATCAAGATAACAAATGATGCTGACTTTTCCACATATCAGCACGAGTTTGCACACTTTTGGCTTGATAATATTTGGGACTATGTGAACAGCGGAAAGGCAAGTGCAGAATATATAAAACAGTTTAACGAATTGCAGAAATGGCTCGGAGTAAAATCGAATCAGAACTATTTCACAAGAGCACAACACGAGAAGTTTGCCAGAGGTTATGAGAAGTTTTTATACGAGGGCAAAGCAGTTAATCCAATTATTGCAAGCGCATTTGATGACTATGAGAAATTTATCCGTGATGTGTATGACGACATAACCGAAATAGATATAAAAGCTGGCAAGAAATACGAGCCATTAACAAGAGAGGCGTATAACTTCTTTAATTCTATGGTATCGGGGGAACTGACTCCGCCAGCTAATCTGCCAAGTGAAACAGTTGAGCAAGCTAGAGAAACAGTCGCAAAAAGCGAAACAGAGGCAAAAGAAACAGTTGCCGAAGAAACAAAGATACTTAAAGAAAACAGAGCGGATTACAGCATAACACCTGTAAAGACAGATACAAAAACTGGGTATCTGACAGCTTATGAAAAGATGACAGGAGAAAAGGTAGAATCTGGTGTTGCTGAATTAGATAAGGAAATGGCAAAAGCAAGGGAGTTTGTAGAGAATAATCCTGACCTTGCCGAGAAAGTTGTAAATGGAGAAGTGCCAACTCCTGACAATATGCTGAAGAATACTATTTACTTAGCATACGAAGAACTCCAAAAGAAACTTGGTAATACTGACAAGAGAGTAAATGCTTTATTAAATCAGGCACAAGAATTGAGAGCATACGGACAAGAGATAGCATCTCAAAAACTTGCTTATGCAGACCAAAGCACGCCGTTCTATTGGATTAGCAGAGTTATGTCTGCAAGAGCTGAAGCTATTGCTGAGAGTAATAAAATGACAGTTCAAGAACTTCAAGACCTTATCAACAAAGAAGTAAGACCTGCCATTGGCGATGAAAAAGCTGTAGAAAATGTTGTTCAGAAGTTAAAAGATGAACTTGGTGTCAAAGAGTTATATCAAGCAGAACAAGCTGACTTTAGCACAAAAGATGGCGTTTATAAGTATGTAACTACAAAACTAGGTATAATTCCGACAACAGAACAAGCCACAGAGATTACAAAAAGAGCAGATGATATGTTGACAAACTTAAGAAACGCTCAAGTTAATGGAAATCCGAGTGTCGAGTATTTTGTTAAGTATAAAGACTTAGAGGATTATGCAAACAGCATTGCGCCGTCTAGTAATTTGAGAGTTTTGGTTTCTGTAATTGGAAAAGGTAACTTATTAGCTAGTTTCAAATCGCCATTAACCAACGTTATTGCAAATACTCCAGTCGCAGGGATGCAAGCCGCATTGAGAAGACAAAAACTAGGTATTATGAATTCTATTGTAAATCCTGAATTGATTAAACAAAACAAACAAACATCTTGGGAGATTTACAGAAAAACAGGTTATACACTTAATAATATGACTGATGTATCGCCAAAAGGTATGACTTTAGGTGAAAAGATAACACAATCACAAGGCGAGGGTGCAATTCGTAAAGTAGGTCGTATTTACGAGAATATAATATATAAATGGTCGTTAGGTGCTCCTGATTTACTGTATAAAGACTTTGCTTTTAATGATTATGTCGCTTTAGCGGCGACAAAAGAGTCGGGCGGAGATGTTGCAAAGGCAAATGAAATTTATAAAGATGCTGTAAAGATTATGCCTGAAACAGAGTTAGGACAGAGAATCAGACAAGAGGCTATTGAGGATTCTTTGATTTCAACATACCAAAATAATGGCAAAATCTCAGAATCTGCATTAAAAATCAGAAAATCTTTAGACTTTGGTGTTGGATTTGGTGAGTTTATTGCTCCGTTTGTAAAGACTCCGGCAAATGTTGTTGGAATGGGCTTAGATACTGCATTTGGTGGTGTTAGAGCAATTACAAACGAAATAATTAGAGATGTAAGGGCTGGAAAAGTATTAACTCCAAAATCTGAAAATATTAGGCTTATTGCTCAAAACGGTCTTGGTTTATTGGTGGCATCTTTGTTGTTGGCATCTATTGATGATGATGATTATATGCCGGGATATGCTCTTGCTACAAACAAAGATAAACAGCTTGCAAAAGAATTAAATATTCCATTCAACTCGATAAGAATAGGCGATACTTGGTATAGTATGGATTATTTAGGACCGTTGGCAAGTCCTCTTATGGGATTATTGCAAGCACGCAGAGAAGACGGCACAATAAATTCTGTAATGGGATATATAAAATCAGGTGCGATTCAGACACTCTCAATTCCTGCTTTGGGTAATATCGGAGATTTGCAACAAAATATAACAAATATTGTAAGAAAAGACGGCGTTGATGCTTTGGGCGATGTTGCTTCTGATATAATTGAGGCAACTGTTGCAAGGTCTGTGCCGTCAATTATATCTGATATTGCAAAAGTATTAGACGAGGGCGATAGAGAAGCAAAGGCGCTTTCTGAAAAATTGCAGATGAAACTTCCTATAATTAGGGAAGATTTACCAGAAAGATATAATGTAACAACAGGTGATGTAGAACCTAGAGCTGAAAGCACGGTAAAACGAATTTTAACTGACTTGTTTGCAGGAGCAAGAGTAAAAGAACAGGTTGTTAATGATGTTGCCGATGAACTATTTAGATTAAATAGCAATGGATATGGTGTAAGTCTGACAGATGTAACTCGGAGTGGTTTGCTTTCTAAAGCAGATTCTTCTACGAAAGCTCTCATCAAGAGAGATTTTGCAAAGATGTATTCTAAAGGGGTTAAAGAACTTATTTCATCATATAAATATAGAAAAGCAAACGATGAAGATAGAAAAGATATGATTGACTCTTTAAGAAGAAAATATGTTAGTGAGTTAAAAAAGAAATACTTGAAAAAAACAAAGTAATAATGTATATTGAATCAGAGGTGTAAAATGCAACATATAGTAATCCACAATTTATACAATCCGACATTTACTTTAGAAAACTGCGATGGTACGCCGATGGACTTATCGACATCGACAGTAAAATTTATTCTGAAAAAGAATAAAACGGATTCTGACACACAAGCTCTTTTAACTGGTGAATATGTAAATCCCGATACGAATATACTTCAATATGAGTTTTCTGCTGTGGACACAGGAAACTTAGCAGAGGGAACAGCTATTGGTGCTTTGAAAATTTATCGTGAAAACGATAAAGACGAGGAAGTTTGGAGCGATGAATATACAATAGAAAAGGGTGTATTTGATGAGTAATATCCGAGTAAGACTAAAAAGCAGACAGGCTATTAGAACAAAGTTAAGACCTCAACAGGGTGTTAAGGTAGATAACCAAAAACTTTATCTTTATGACCCGTCTTTGATTGATGATGAAGTAGAGCTTGCAAAAGATTGGGCAATTAAAACAGACGGTCTTGTTGAAGAAGAGGATTATTCTTCAAAAGCTTGGGCGATAGGCGGCACGGGTACAGAAACTAACAACTCTAAATACTACGCAAGTCAAGCCGCAACGAGTGCGAGCAACGCATATACCTCTGAAACAAATGCGGCGGCTAGTGCAAGCACAGCAACTGCACAAGCGGGGATTGCTACCACACAAGCAGGCATAGCCACAACAAAAGCAGGAGAGGCTTCAACGAGTGCTAGTACAGCGACAACGCAAGCTGGAATAGCCGCGACTCAAGCAGGCGTTGCAACGACAAAGGCAGGCGAAGCATCTACTTCTGCAACAAACGCTTATAATAGTGCAAGTCAGGCTTCAACGAGTGCTACAAACGCTTATAATAGCGCAGGACAAGCGGCAACTTCCGCAACATCTGCAAGCAATTCCGCAGACCAATCGAAACAATGGGCAATAGGTGTACCAACAGAACCGGCTGACGGCTCTGCAAAATATTGGGCAGGGCAAGCGCAATCTGCCGTGGAATCAATCGGCGATGCGACCTTGACTATTCAGAAAAATGGTTCTGATTTAGGTACTTTCACCGCAAATGCAACGGTTGATAAAACGATTGATATTCCGGTTCCGACAACGGCGGCAGAGGTTAATGCTCTTCCAGACACAACGAAATATGGCGCAACAATAACAGCTTCTCTTAATACAACGGATTATAAGCTGACATTGACGTTGAAAGACCAAAACGGAAACACGCTTGGAACAGCGCAGGTTATAGACTTCCCGATTGAAAGCGTTGTTGTAAATGGAAGTTATGATTCCGTAAATAAAAAGATTGTCTTAACTTTACAGAACGGAACAACGATTGATATTCCAGTTGGCGATTTGGTATCAGGACTTCAAACGGAAATAACTTCTTCAAATAAGCTCGATGCTGATTTGGTTGATGACAGCACTTCCACAAATAAATTTGTAACAGCCTCAGATATAACAACTTGGAATGGAAAGCAAGATACAATATCAGATTTAGCAACAATTCGTAGTGGAGCAAGTGCAGGGAAAAGCGCAAGCTATACCATTGCAACTTATGGAAATATTGTAACACATAACGTAAGCGAATTTGCAACATCTGCACAAGGAAGTCTTGCGGACACAGCGTTGCAAAGCGGCGATAATATAAGTGAATTGGTAAATAATAGCGGTTTTATAACTTCAAGCGCCTTAACAGGGTATGCAACGGAAAATTACGTTGACACAGGATTGAGCGGCAAGCAGGACACAATATCAGACCTTGCGACAATCCGCAGTAACGCAACAGCGGGAAAATCTGCAAGCGATACAATAGCTACTTATGGCGATATCGTTACACATAATGTGAGCGAATTTGCAACATCTGCACAAGGCGAATTAGCAGACACAGCTTTACAAAGTGGCGATAATGTTAGTGAGTTAATAAATGATAGTGGCTATATTACGGGAATCACGAGTTCAGATGTAACG
>Ga0247611_10008553_pt1 | contig 12583 bp, 8 predicted proteins | sample 177DNAGHGhighgp2_FD_192422 | JGI IMG/M metagenome (GOLD analysis project Ga0247611, IMG submission 192422) | Sheep rumen microbial communities from Palmerston North, Manawatu-Wanganui, New Zealand - 1770 DNA GHGhigh gp2 | ecosystem: Host-associated > Mammals > Digestive system > Stomach > Rumen ... | reverse complement strand
GAGTTTTGCAGTTTCTTCATTCCACTTGGCCAAATCATACAGTTCATCGACACAGGAACGGTCATCGGTCATCAATCTGGGCAGTGGAGCACTCAGTTTCGCCAGTTTCAGCAAAGACTTGACCTTTTTCATCTCTTTTTGAGTAAACTCTGCCTGTGCTGAAGCCCCCATACCGATGAGCATCATTATAGTCATCATTATTAATTTTCGCATATTCCGGTATTTGTTGGTTGACAAGGCAAAGATAATGTAAAGATGATGAAAAGCGAAATGAAAAGGTAAGTTTTTTTAAGATATGGACACTATTATTTCATTAAAAAAGTGAGAATATTGGCAATTAATGTGTAACTTTGCTATCTCAACAAGTAAGATTGGAAATGGAGAAATTGCAATTTACAGATACAGAGAAGCTTGCTGTTGCCGAACAGTTGACTCTTTTAAAATCATCTCTTGGCGACTGGCTTCAGCCCGATGATGAGATAAAGATACGTGGTTTGATAAAGGAAGCCCTTGAGAATGAGCAAATTCAGCGCAATGTCTTTGGTCTCAATCCGATGTTGTTCGGACTGCAGACCGCCCAGATAGCATTAGAGGAGATAGGTCTGAAGCGCGAGGGCATATTGGCCATCATCATCTATTCCTGCCAACTGAGCGACCACCACACCACAGAAGAGATTGCCTCAATGTTTGGAGAGGGTGTTGCCCACATCATCCACGGCCTGCAGCGTATCCAGCAACTGTATATGAAAAGTCCCTCTGTGGAGAGCGAGAATTTCCGCAATCTTCTCATCTCTTTTGCTGAGGACATGCGTGTGATTCTCATCATGATTGCCGACCGCGTGAACCTTATGCGCCAAATCCGCGACACCGAACATGAGGAAGAGAAGCGACGTGTGTCGGAAGAGGCTTCCTATCTCTATGCCCCTCTTGCCCACAAGCTTGGTCTTTATAAATTGAAGAGCGAGTTGGAAGACCTCAGTCTGAAATACCTTGAGCATGATGCCTACTACATGATTAAGGACAAGCTCAATGCCACCAAGCGTTCGCGTGATGCCTATATAGAGCGCTTCATCCGTCCTATAGACGAGAAATTGCGTGAAAGCGGCCTCATCTTCCATATGAAAGGCCGTACGAAGAGCATCCACAGTATCTGGCAGAAGATGAAAAAGCAGAAATGTGGTTTTGAGGGCATCTATGACCTCTTTGCCATCCGCATCATCATCGATGCACCGATAGAGAAGGAAAAGATGCAATGCTGGCAGACTTTCTCCATCATCACCGACATGTACCAACCCAACCCCAAGCGTATGCGCGACTGGCTCTCAGTGCCCAAGTCCAACGGTTACGAGAGCCTTCACATCACCGTGCTTGGTCCCGAGAACAAATGGGTGGAGGTGCAGATACGCACAGAGAGGATGGACGAGGTGGCTGAGCGAGGACTTGCCGCCCACTGGCGCTACAAAGGCGTGAAGGGCGACACCAGCATTGACGACTGGCTGAACAACATCCGCTCTGCCTTGGAGAGCAATGACGACCTTCAGATGATGGACCAGTTTAAGATGGACCTCTATGAGGACGAGGTGTTTGTCTTTACTCCAAAAGGCGACTTGCTGAAATTCCCCAAGGGCGCCACGGTGCTCGACTTCGCCTACCACATCCACTCGAATGTGGGCAACCGTTGCGTGGGTGGGCGCATCAACAACAAGATGGTGCCGGTGAGGGAACCTTTGCGAAGCGGCGACACCGTGGAAGTGCTCACCTCCAACAGTCAGAAGCCCAAACAAGACTGGCTCGGCATTGTGAAGACTTCGCGCGCAAAGTCAAAGATTCGTCTGGCGCTGAAGGAGACACAGGTGAAAGACGGCCTGTTTGCCAAAGAGATGCTTGAGCGGCGTTTCAAGAATAGGAAAATCGAGATGGAGGAGGCGACGATGTCACATCTCATCCACAAATTGGGGTTCAAAGAGACACGCGATTTTTACAAGCAACTGGCAGAGGAGAAGCTCGACCCCAACGAGGTGATTGAGAAATACATTGAGGTGCGCGACCACGACCAAGGCAACGCCCCACAGGCTCCTGTCAGGAGCGCCGGCGAGTTCACCTACGCCAATCCCGATGAAGAGATGGTCCGCCGCAACGACGACGTGCTGGTCATCGACCAGAACCTCCGTGGCATCGACTTTCAGTTGGCCAAATGCTGCAACCCTATCTACGGCGACAAAATATTCGGTTTTGTAACCATCAATGGCGGCATCAAAATTCACCGCACCGACTGCCCCAATGCTCCCGAACTGCGACGCCGTTTCGGTTACCGGATGGTACGTGCCAAGTGGAGCGGTAAGGGGGCGTCACAATATTCCATCACCCTGCGCGTGGTTGGCAATGACGACATCGGGATTGTGAACAACATCACAAGCATTATATCCAAAGATGAGAAAATCGTGATGCGGTCGATCAATATCGACAGCCATGACGGTCTTTTCGGCGGTATACTCGTGGTGCAGATAGACGACACCTCACGCTTGGAGGCGCTGATTAAGAAACTGCGCACCGTGAAGGGGGTGAAGCAGGTTGAAAGACTATAGCTCCAATCGGCTGATATATTTCAGTCCCTTGTCGGTGCAGAAGCCACGGAGGATGACCATGATGACATTTTGGATGATATCCGAAAGGGGGATTGTCTTGTAGAGCTCCCTTTCAACGACTTGCTTCATAAAGGCATCAATCATGATGTTGAAAATCTCATAATTGATGTCGCTTCTGAAAAAGCCCTCCTCCACACCACGATGCATGAAGCCCGTAGTGCGACTGCTTTGCTTTTCACGTCTCTCCTCGATATACCTCTTCACCCTGGGATATTTCACCAGTTCAACATAGAACTGCGGATTGGTCTTGCTGCTGTCCTCGATATGCAACCTCATAAAGGAGACGAGGATGTCCATCACACTGCTGTCGGGTGCAAGTTGCTCTGCCAATATTCTTTCCATTGTCTCATCGTGGTCGCGGACACACTCATAGAGCAGCAGTTCCTTGTTGCTGTAAATCTCATACAGCGTCCGTTTCGAGATAGACAATTGGCTGGCGATGTCATCCATCCTGACGGCCCTTACCCCTTTTTGACGAAACGCCTTCATGGCGGCAGCCAAAATGCGCTGCCGAAGTTCCTGTCGATAATTGCCTGATTCCATATTGTGATTTGCCATAGGGGACGATTGAAATAACACTGCAAATATACGAATAAGCGAGTGGAAAGCAAAATAAAAGGCATTTTTATTTTCTTTCCGAGCACAAATCTTTCTATGTGCCTCTTTACCTTTGTGTTGGAATATAACAAATTGCGGAAATCATCAAAAAAGACAATGAAAAAACCAAAAGTTGTAGTATTATTGTTGAAAAATGTATTTACTTTGCATCCGAAATAACCAACATAACAACAGCATATCATGAAGCAAGCAACATTCACCTTACTGTTCTTATTAAGTGCTGTGGGAGCCATGGCACAAAAGAAAATGTATGTTCCCGATGAGTGGAAACACCCATGGAATCCCGACACGCTGCTTTGGAGTGAGAGCGACCCCAACAACCGCTATACTTGGTCGAAGTCACGTTCGGTGGAATCAGACAACGTCATCGTGCTGTGGGACAAGGGCTATGGCTCTACCCTACCCTCCAAGTCACCAGAGGCTTTCCGGGTTGACGAGCAAGACTTGTTGAAAAAATGCGAACAGTTTTATGATTTGGAAATCAATCGGCTCGGATTTGTTGACAAGGAGAAGACCAACCTGAACAAATACAAGGTGATGGTGCTGCTCAACCATACCCGTGATTGGGTATGCTACGGCGGCGGCTACGACTTTGAGGTAAGCGCGCTGTGGTTGGGTCCCTCCGCCTGCAAACCCGTCGGCCATTCCGTTGCCCATGAGGTAGGACACTCGTTCCACTACATGTGCTATGCCGACGCATCAGGCAACAACCACAACTCGTCGACCAGCATCGGCACTGGTTTTCACCTGCCGGTAGGCAATGGCCAGGCCATTTGGGAACAGACTGCCCAATGGCAAGCCAACCAGTCGTATCCCAACGAGATGTACGCGCAGAGCATCAACGTTTTCCGCAAGTCGCACAACATGGCATTCTCGCATGAGTGGCATCGCTACCAAAGCTATTGGCTGCACTACTACCTTTGTGACAAATACGACGACATCACCACTGTCGCACAGGTGTGGCGCCAACCGACAATAGGAGCCAACGATTTCAACAACGCACTGATGAAACTCAAAGGACTTGACGCTACAGGCCTATACAAGCTTTATTACGATTATGCTGCCCACTGTGCCACATGGGACATGAAGGCATGCAGCCCCTTCCGCAACAACTATATCGGCGACTTCGACTACCAATGTGTGCAGACAGCCGACAGCACCTATCAGGTGGCACTCTCCAGCACTCCGCAAAGCACCGGATTCAACATCATTCCCTTGCAGGTGCCTGAAGCCGGTACGGAGATTGTGACCCACTTCACCGCACTGCCCACTGGTGCCAATCTGGCAGATGGTGACCCAGCAGAATTGATGAACGGAGAGACACAATGGGCCCAGACCAAGCGCACCACCTATATCAAGAACACCATTCCCAGCCAACGCGCCTTCCGTCTGGGATATGTCGCATTGTTGAAAGACGGCACGCGAATGTACATACAACAAGACTCGCTCTACTGCACTACATCACAAGAGGTGACCAATGATGTGAGCATGACCGTTCCGGAAAATGTCGACCGCCTCTGGCTCATCGTGGTTCCAGCCCCGACACGTTATGTGCAGCACAAATGGGATGAGAACATGCTCAATGACGAGCACTGGCCCTACCGATTCCGTCTTGAAGGAACTGACATCGGCAACCGTGCCACCGTGTATGTGAATTCTGTTCTCGACGGACGGGAAATCGCAGACATTACCCTTAACTATGACGTTTATTTCCCAAAAGATGCGGTCAACCACAGCGGAGCCACCTTCAATATCTCAGGAAAAGCCCTTGCTCAATTGGGCACAGCCTTCCAAGTTTCTCCTTCCACATTCGGCAACATTATCCAGGCATGGGGCTCTGACGGTCCGGGGAAAGGCAAGATGATGTTCTACCCCCTCAACCCCACCAATGGTGCCACCGTCAACCGTGCCTCCACAGCCAACGGCTACGGCCATTGGTTCAACCAAAACGGAGTGGTATGTGCCTACGGCTCTGGGTATGTATTCAGCGAGTTTGCTCCCTCCTCGATGTCTTTCACCGTGGGACAATATCCCAACCGCCTGAAAGACGGCGACACATACAAAATCGGACAGGCACTTAGCTACCGAGATGCCAACGGCAAGCAAGCCACCGCCCGTTTCTGGTTCACCATCCATGTGGGTGAAGGCTCAACAGGAGCACTACTCAACAACATTGAATACGACGACCCAACAGGCATCCAACAAGTGACCTTCCCCACCCGCCAAAACCAAAAAGGCATTTACACCTTGAGCGGACAGCGGGTAGAGGCTCCCACATCAAACGGCATATATATCATCGACGGCAAGAAGACGGTGGTGTATTAAGGTTTGAAGGATAATTGGCCAAAAAACAGCAAAAAGTGCTTTCAAATAGAAAAAAAAGTGTACTTTTGCAACTTGTTTTGAAGTTTTCATAATAAAGTAACAGTTTTTATGGTCAAAATCACGAAAGAAGCCGCCCTGGAATATCATCACAGCGGCCGTCCTGGAAAAATCGAAGTTAAGCCCACCAAGCCCTACCGCACACAGACCGACCTGAGTCTCGCCTACTCTCCCGGCGTGGCATTCCCCTGCCTTGAGATTCAGGAGAATCCCGACGATGCCTATCGCTACACCGACAAAGGCAATCTGGTGGCTGTCATCAGCAACGGAACCGCCGTGCTCGGACTGGGCGACATTGGCGCACTGAGCGGAAAGCCTGTGATGGAAGGCAAGGGCCTGCTTTTCAAAATCTACGGCGGCATCGACGTGTTTGATATCGAGGTAGCCGAGAAGGACCCAGAGAAGTTCTGCGAGGCCGTGGAGAAAATAGCCCCTACCTTCGGCGGCATCAACCTTGAGGACATCAAGGCCCCGGAATGTTTTTACATCGAGGAGCGGCTGAAGCGCACCCTCGACATCCCCGTGATGCACGACGACCAGCACGGCACCGCCATTATCTCTGCTGCCGGTCTGAAGAATGCCCTTGAGGTGAACGGCAAGAACATCGCCGATGTGAAAATCGTGGTGAACGGCGCCGGTGCCGCCGCTATCTCTTGCACCAAACTCTATATGGCCCTTGGTGCCAGAAAGGAGAACATCCTGATGCTCGACTCGAAGGGAGTCATCACCAGCGACCGCGGCAACCTGAACGAGCAGAAGCGATTTTTCGCCACCGACCGCACCGATGTGCACACCCTTGAGGAAGCCGTCTGCGGTGCCGATGTCTTTGTTGGCCTGTCGAAAGGCAATGTGCTGACGAAAGACATGGTGCGCTCCATGGCAAAAGACCCCATTGTCTTTGCACTTGCCAACCCTGTCCCCGAAATTTCTTATGAGGACGCTATGGACTCCCGCCCCGACGTCCTGATGGCGACCGGCCGCTCCGACTATCCCAACCAAATCAACAACGTCATAGGTTTCCCCTATATTTTCCGTGGAGCACTCGACGTACATGCACGTGCCATCAACGAAGAGATGAAGATGGCCGCCGTGCTCGCCATCGCTGACCTTGCGAAACAGCCCGTTCCCGACGTGGTGAACGACATATACAAAGTGAACAATCTGACCTTTGGCCCTGATTATTTCATTCCCAAACCTGTTGACCCACGACTCATCACCGAGGTATCGGCAGCTGTTGCCAAGGCAGCCATCGACAGCGGTGTGGCACGCCGCACCATCACCGACTGGGAAGAATACAAAAACAGCCTTCGACAGATGCTTGGACTGCAAACCAAGGTTACACGCAAACTGTATGACACCGCACGGGCACATCCGCAGCGCGTGGTGTTCGCAGAAGGCATCCATCCCACAATGCTGAAAGCTGCCGTACAAGCCAAGGCAGAAGGCATATGCTACCCCATCCTCTTAGGCAATGATGAGCGCATAGAGAAACTTGCCGCCCAACTCGAACTCAGCCTTGAGGGCATAGAGATAGTCAACCTTAGGCACGACCGTGAGGCTGAGCGACGCGAGCGTTTTGCCCGCATTCTCACCGAGAAGCGGCAACGCGATGGCTACACTTTTGAGGAAGCCAACGACAAGATGTTTGAGCGCAACTATTTCGGCATGATGATGGTGGAGACAGGAGAGGCCGACGCTTTCATCACCGGACTCTACACCAAATATTCCAACACGCTGAAGGTAGTAAAGGAAATCATCGGCGTGCGGCCCGAGTATGAGAATTTCGGCACAATGCACATCATCAACTCGCAGCGCGGCCTTCTCTTTGTCGCCGACACGCTCATCAACAACAACCCTGACACCGACAAGTTGGTCGACATTGCCAAATTAGCCGCCACAGCTGTGAAATTCTTCAACGAGCGTCCCCGTATCGCCCTTATCAGTCACTCTAATTTCGGCAGCGACCAGTCGGAAGGCAGCAAAAAGGTGCGTGAAGCGGTGGCAAAGATTCACGCTGAGATGCCCGACCTACCCATCGACGGTGAGATGCAAATCAGCACTGCCCTCAACCGTGAGCTTCGCGACACCCTCTATCCATTCAACCGGCTCAAAGGCATGGACGTGAACACGCTCATCTTCCCCAACCTGACGAGTGCGCGTTCCTCTTATAAGATGATACAGGCATTGGAACCCGACATTGAAATCATCGGTCCCATCCAGATGGGTTTGAACAAAGCGATACATTTTGCTGACTACGGCAGCAGCGTGCGCGATGTGGTGAGCATCACCGCTGTAGCAGTCATCGACGCTTACGTGGACAAAATCAAGCGCAGTTTCAGATAAACCGTTTTGGGGAAAGCCTCAAAGACAGGCTGCGTTTCAGCATTAAGACATCATCTGCCTAATTTGTCATTCTCCATCAGCTTGGGACAGAAGTCTTGAAATTCGCACTTGTCGCAGTGAGGCGCCCTGCTTGTACACACATACCTGCCATGCAGCAACAACCAATGGTGGGCACGCGGCACATCCTCCTCGGGGATGTGCCGCATCAGTTCTTTCTCCACCTTGAGTGGCGTGTCATCGGTTTTCCTCACCAAGCCCAGCCGACGGCTTACCCTGAAAACGTGTGTATCGACAGCCATCGTCGCTTTTCCGAAAGCCACGGCCTGGACGACATTCGCCGTCTTTCTTCCCACACCGGGAAGTTTGACAAGCATCGATGGGTCGGAAGGCACCACCCCATTGAATTCACTGACAAGCATCTGCGCCATGGCCAGCAGATGACGGGCTTTGGAATTGGGGTATGACACACTGCTGATGAGTTGCAGGATTTCCCCCTCGTCGGCCATCGCCATCGTCTGTGCGTCGGGAAAGCGAGAGAAAAGCGCTGGAGTCACCTCATTGATGCGTTTGTCGGTGCATTGCGCACTGAGTATGGTTGCCACCAACAGTTGGAACGGTGTAGTGAATTGCAGTTCTGAAGTGACTTCCGGCTTCTCCTTTCTAAAATAGTCGAGGATGTATTGGTAACGTTGTTTCCGTGTCATGGTATAAAATGCTTTTATGAGAAGAGACGCCACGATGTGACGTCTCTTCTCCTGTATTGTAAAAGTAGTCGATTATTTCTTTTCGGTCTCTTTCGGTTTTGACTTATATGCCTTGTTCAGGCCAGCCACCACCTCGTTGGTGATGTCGAGCGACTTGTCACCATAGAGAATGTTGTCACCCTGCTTGGTGAGGATGAGAGAGAATTTCTTGTCCTTGTTGTATTGGGCGATGAAATGCTCGATGCTGTCGTGCAGTGCTGCATTAAATTTGTCGGTCTCGCTCTGAAGCTCACCGGCGAGCCTGTCGCGAGCGGCAACATACTGCTCCTGCTGGCGCTGGATGGCAGCCTGCTGGCTTTCATACTCGCTCTGGCTTTTGAATCCGTTGTTTTGTGCCTTGTTTTGGAAATTCTTGATGGCAGCTTCCAGATTGCGCTCCATCGAAGCAAGTGAACTCTGGATATTGTTGCCCCTCTTCTCAAGGATTTTGGAATAGTCCTTGCAGAAATTATACTGGGTCATGATGGTATCGACCTCAATAAAACCGATTTTCAGGCTGCCAGGAGCAGCTGTTTGGGCGGCAGCGGGCTTCTCGTCCATTTTGCCAGAGTTGTTGTTGCATGCGCTCAGTGTCATGGCGGCGATTGCCACGACTGTCAGTGAGCGGAAAAGTTTTTTCTTGTTCATTGAATATAATTGGTTTGTTGAATATACCATAAAATTTACCCAAGACTGGATTTTCCAGCCTCAGTATGCCATTTTGGCTATAGCCTCCCTGTGGTCAGAAGAAGAAGCACCATATCAAAACGATGATGAACAGGAAGACGAGTCCCGGCACAATGTATCGTTGAAGTTCTTTCCAATCCATATTGAGACAATTGTAATTATTTGCTCATCTCTCTTACAGCTTGTTTTTTGCCTCTTTGCTCTCTGTCCTGGTCGATGACGCAATGAATGCCTCTTTCCCGCATAGCCTCACTGTCGTGGATATGCATGGAAGAAAAGGTTCCGTTTTTTCGGAAAATCACTTTCACCCCAAGCAATATTGCAGCGATAGCAATTATTAACACGCTTAATAATAGAGTTTCAATCATTTTTCCTATCTTTGCCGACACAAATGAGCCCTTCCTCTCACAAATGCGGCCTTTACGCGGCAAAGTTAATACAATTCGGGCACATTTTCAAAAAAAAGCACGGAAATTTATCAAACACAAGAATAATCAACTAAAAATGAACAACATGGAAAAGACGGAACTGACCCCTCAACGTGTATTTGACCAATTTGCGACAATCAACACCATCCCCCGCCCCTCCAAGCACGAGGAGAAGATGATTGCCTATCTGACTTCCTTCGGGAAGGAACACGGTCTTGCAACCAAGGTGGATGCAACCGGCAACGTGCTTATCAGCAAGCCCGCCACTCCTGGTTATGAAAACCGTGCTACGGTGGTGCTCCAGAGCCATATGGACATGGTGTGCGACAAGTTGGTCGACCATGAGATTGACTTCATGAACGACCCCATCGAGAGCTACGTCGACGGTGAATGGCTGAAAGCCAAAGGCACTACACTTGGTGCCGACGACGGCATCGGCGTTGCCATCGAACTGGCCATCCTTGCAAGCGACGACATCTGCCATGGTCCCATTGAATGCCTCTTCACCGTGGATGAAGAGACTGGTCTCACCGGCGCTTTCGGACTGGAGGCAGGCTTCATGAGCGGCGATATGCTCATCAACCTTGATTCCGAGGATGAGGGACAGATTTTCGTGTCGTGCGCAGGCGGCATCACCACCCATGCTCATTTCAGATTCACACGAGAGGCAGCCCCCACCGGACAATTCTTCCTGAAGGCATCCCTAAAGGGACTTTGTGGCGGTCACTCTGGCGACGACATCAACAAGAAGCGCGCCAATGCCATCAAGATAATGGCACGTTTCCTCTACATGATCAACGAGAAATATGGTGTGCGCCTGGCACAGTGGAACTCCGGCAAGATGCACAATGCCATTCCAAGAGATGGTGTTGTCGTATTCAGCGTGCCGGCCGACAAGAAGGAAGAGGTGAAAGCAGCATGGAACATCTTCACCGGCGAGGTGGAGGAAGAGTTCCACGTCACCGACACTTCGATGGAGTTTGCCATGGAAAGCACGGAAGCAGAGGCTGTGCTGCCACAGTCGGTATCGACCTCCCTTATCCGCTCGCTTCAGGCATTGGACAACGGCATCCTGTCAATGTGCCAGGACGAGGAGATAGCCTGGCTTGTGGAGACAAGCAGCAACATCGCCAGCGTGCAGTCCTCAGCCGATGACGTTGCAGTGGTAGCCAGCCAGCGCTCCAATGTGATGAGCAACCTGCGCAACATGGCCAACACCGTAAAGGCCCAGTTCCAGTTGGCAGGTGCCGATGTGGAGCAGAGCGACGGCTATCCCGCATGGAAGATGAACCCCAACAGCAAACTGACCAAGATTGTGGTGGACACCTACAAGCAACTATTCGGCAAAGCCCCCAAGGTGCTCGGCATCCACGCAGGCCTGGAGTGCGGTTTGTTCTCAGAGCGCTATCCCAACATGGACATGGTGTCTTTCGGCCCCACTCTTCGCGGAGTACATACACCCGACGAGCGTCTTCTGATACCCACCGTACAGATGGTGTGGGATCATCTGATTGAAATCCTGAAGAATATTCCAGAGAAATAAGTCACCCGTTACCCAACAAAATTGCCCCGGCACATAGTATCACTACTGTTGCCGGGGCTTTACCTTTTAAAAAAACTACCTATTGAAATCTTTTATATTCTATGATACTTAATGTAAGTATATTCTGATTGATATTTATCTGATATTTTTAATGTTCGGAAACGTGTTTGTCAACTCACCACGGTCATTCCTATGGTTAACTCGATGGAACAACCGCATATTTCCACTTTGCAAATATAGTCAAAAATATCGGAATTTCCAACTCGCCTACATCCATATAATGTAAATCTACCCTCATTTCTTGCATATTCGCATCAATTTTAAACATTATTAACGAATATAATTATACATTTTTACTTTTCTCCCTTCATTCTTTGTTTGCACCTTATTTTGTTAGACATCACCAGAAGATGACATTCATTATCCGTGTTTGGGTTATTTCAAAGAAGTTAAATCCTGGCCAATGGCTTTTGGCACACTTTTTGCAATCTATTTCGTGGATTCAAAATTCATCAAGAGATATCAAATAAACATTAAAATATAAACATCATGCAAAAAGGTAACATTGGGGTAACCACAGAGAACATTTTCCCCGTCATCAAGAAGTTTTTGTATTCCGACCATGAGATTTTCCTCCGCGAGATGGTGTCAAACGCTGTTGACGCCACACAAAAGTTGAAGACTTTGGCAGAGCGTGGCGACTACAAGGAAGAATTGGGCGACCTGTCGGTCCGCATCTCCATCGACTCTGAGAAAGGAACGCTGACCATCAGCGACCGCGGTATCGGCATGACCGCCGAGGAGATTGACAAATACATCAACCAGATTGCCTTCTCGGGCGTGACCGACTTTTTGGACAAGTACAAGGACAACGCCAACGCCATCATCGGTCATTTCGGTTTGGGCTTCTACAGTGCATTCATGGTGAGCGACCGCGTGGAGATAGTAACGCGCAGTTATCGTGAAGATGCCGTGGCTGTGAAATGGAGTTGCGACGGAAGTCCCGCTTACGAGATTGAAGAGACAGAGAAAGCCGACCGAGGCAGCGACATCATCCTTCACCTGTCTGAAGACTGCAAGGAATTCCTTGAGAAACAGCGCATCCAGGACCTGCTCAACAAATACTGCAAGTTTATGTCAGTGCCCATCGTCTTCGGCAAGAAGAGCGAATGGAAGGACGGCAAGATGCAGGAT
>Ga0247611_10008552_pt1 | contig 12584 bp, 9 predicted proteins | sample 177DNAGHGhighgp2_FD_192422 | JGI IMG/M metagenome (GOLD analysis project Ga0247611, IMG submission 192422) | Sheep rumen microbial communities from Palmerston North, Manawatu-Wanganui, New Zealand - 1770 DNA GHGhigh gp2 | ecosystem: Host-associated > Mammals > Digestive system > Stomach > Rumen ... | reverse complement strand
GGCTCCCAGCAGCCACCACAAGAACACTCCTGGTCAGCACGGCAAGCGCAAGTAAATTTCCGGAATTCTACTATATGCCTTGCAAAAGGACACACGGGGAATCTCAGCAATGAGGTTCCCCGCACTTATTGAAGTCATCTAAATAAAAATGTGTTATTTTGATGGTTATTTGGTAGAAATTGATTAATTTTGCCACATACTTAAAACAGAAACTTAAAACCGATCCATTATGAAAAAACTATTTTTACCTCTTCTGCTCATGATTGCAGTGTCTGCAAATGCGCAGAACAACCCTGTGTTGACGATTGAAGGTGGTCAGGTTCAAGGTGTCTTGACTGACGACAATCCTGATGTGTATGTTTATCGTGGTATTCCTTACGCTGCACCTCCTATCAAGGAAAACCGTTGGAAAGAGCCTCAACCCATTGTACCTTGGAAGGGTGTGAAGATCTGCGACACTTTTGGTCGTCCCAGCTATCAGGCTATTCAGTATCCTGGTGGTTATTACACTGAGTGGGGTTATGGCAAAGAAGCGGCCTTCAGTGAGGACTGTCTGTATCTGAACGTATGGACGAAGGCTCCGGGGCAAGTTAACAAGAAGCTCCCTGTTGCCCTGTGGATTCATGGTGGCGGTTATCGCGAAGGCTTCGGCTCTGAGCCTGAGTTCGACGGACAGGAATGGGGTGCCAAGGACGTGGTGCTCGTTTCCATCAACTACCGCCTCGGTGTGTTTGGATTCCTCGTACATCCTGCCCTTTCTGCAGAAAGTCCTCATCATGTATCTGGCAACTACGGTATCCTCGACCAGATAGAAGCCCTGAAGTGGATCAAAAAGAATATCGCACAGTTTGGCGGCGACCCCGATAACGTAACCATTTTCGGACAAAGTGCAGGTGGTGGTAGCGTTCGCACCCTCTGTGAGTCTCCTCTCGCCCGTGGTCTGTTCCACAAAGCTATTATCATGAGTGCCCAGGGACTTTCTATCCCCGATGCTAACGGCAATCCAATGGGAGCTCGTTATAGTGGCGGCACTTTTGCTGATGCAGAAGCCAACGCTAAGAAAGTGTTTGACTGGGCAGGACTCACCGATCTTCAGAAGATGCGTCAGGCTTCTACTGAGACTATCTTCGCACTCAATACCCTTTACTACCAAATTAATGAAGGACAGATGGAAGGCAGTGGTATGCCTTTTATGCGCCGTGGTCTTCCCTTCATGCCGATGATTGACGGCTATGTCTGCGTAAAGAGTTTCGATGACGCTACCCGTCAAGGCACGCTGGCAGACGTACCTTATATGATAGGTTTCACCCTCAACGATATGGGACACATGGCTCCTAATATCGCTGAGTTCTGTAAGGTTCGTGCACAGAAAGGCGGTAAGGCTTGGGCTTACCAGTTCGCTCGTCCATTACCTGACGATGGTTCTCATCCTGAGGTGACAGTACGCCTGAAGGGCGCTTTCCACTCTTCTGACCTCTGGTTTGTGTTTAAGTCATTGAAACATTGCTGGCGTCCTTGGACCAAAGGTGACTGGGATCTCTCAGAGAAGATGCTGACAGCCTGGACCAATTTCGTGAAGTATAGTGACCCCAACGGACCGAAGGGTGGTGTGTGGGCTCCTTGCACTGAACAGAATCCGAAGTTCATGGTATTCAAACTCAACGACAAAGATGTTGAGGCATCCTTCTTCGGTGAGCCTGAATAAACTAAGATAGATCTAGAATAATATTACCACGGGAAATTCTCTGGGTCGTTCAACGCATTTGAACGTAGGTTCTGATTCAGGGAATTAATGGATTGCATGTCCTCTTCTGTCAATGTGAAAGTCATGACTTCCATGTTCTCAGTAAAGTGATTGGGCTTGGCGCGGGGAATCGTAATCAAGTCACGTTGCACAATCCATCGGAGTACAATCTGCGAAGCAGTCTTCTGGTATTTCATTGCCAAAGACTGCAGTAGCGGATGTCCTATCACATCAATGTCACCTTGTCCGAAAGGTCCCCATGCCTCTACCTGAATACCCAACTCATGGTTGTAGGCAATATTCTCCTCTTGCGTCATGAAAGGATGTACCTCTATCTGATTGATGACAGGACGAATCTCAGCATACGACAATAAATCATCTAAATGATGCCTGTTGAAGTTACTCACACCGATGGAACGCACCTTTCCCTGTCTTACACACTCCTCCATTACCTGCCATGTATCCTTCACACAGTCCTTCACGGGCCAATGGATCAACAACAGGTCGACATAGTCCGTCTTCAGTTTGGTAAGGCTCTCATCAATAGACTGACGCACAGCCTCACGCCCCATACGCATGATATTCGTTGCCACCTTGGTGGTAATAAAAATCTCGTGACGAGGAACACCACTGTCAATGATGCCCTGTCCTACTTCAGCCTCATTCTGATAACCTTGTGCTGTGTCAATATGACGAAAGCCTACCTCCAGTGCCTTTCGTACATTCTGTCTTGCCGTCTCGTCATGCAGTGTCCATGTTCCAACACCAATCTGTGGAATTTCTAAGCCGTTGTTTAGTTTCATTGCTCTTGTTTTTTGTTAGTTATTATTTATTTTCGAGGCAAAAATAAGAAAAAACCAGTAATTTTACGTATATTTGCCATCAAAATATAGCAAATCTAACTAAAACAAATAACAATTATGAGTAATATCCTGATTTTACAAGGCTCTCCGAGAGCTAATGGAAACACCGCTTGGATGGCGGAAGAGTACAAGAAGGCTGCTGAAGCAGCAGGTCATGAAGTGACATTGGTGAATGTGTCGCGTAAGAAGATTGCAGGTTGCTTGGCTTGCGAGTATTGTCACAACAAGGGCAATGGTGCCTGCATCCAGAAAGATGATATGCAGGAGCTCTATCCGTTGATGAACGAAGCCGAGGTGATTGTGTTGGCTGCACCTATCTACTATTTCACACTCTGCGCTCAGATTCAATCTCCCATCCAGCGTATGTACTGTGTCAACAAGCCCGCCAAGGTGAAGAAGATGGCACTGTTGATGTCATCTTATTCGCCCAACGTATATGATGGAGCCACTGCTGAATTCCGCGATATCTGCAACTACTGGCAAGTAGAGAACATGGGCTTTGTCTCTGCCAAGATTGACGAGCAGAAGACAGAAGAAACCAAGCAGAAGGTGATTGCTCTGGTCAACAAATTATAAACAGACTTATTATCATAAAATGCAACTAAAGAAACGGAAAATCAAGTATTCGGCCATATTCTTTATCTGCTGGTTTGTCTTTTTAGTCTTACTGGTGGATGGGGTTCTGAAATTCCAGACACTGGTTGATTATTTCGGGTCATACGCCTTAGTAGAGGTTACATTGCTACTAATGGTTGTCCTGCCAACATTGGCCGTCTACAGATTCACAAAAGAATATTAATATGAAGAAACTGTCTGTACTTCTTGTGGCTCTCGCTACAACATTGACCTCCGTGGCTGGCGACAGACTAACAAGTTTGCCATGTCCCATCCTTGGCGGCGAACTAAGCAACTCTGCAGCAACATCGGTAGAGGATATCGACGAGGTGATGCCGCGGATGAAAACGTTGGGGCTGAACACGGTGCTTGTGCCTGCCTACTGGGAGTTCATTGAACCAATAGAGGGTCAGTTTAACTTCACACTCATTGACCGCACTATCGATGTGGCTAGACGTGAACAGTTGCATGTTGTATTCCTTTGGTTTGGTGCATGGAAGAATTCCATGTCGTGCTATGCGCCTGGTTGGTTTAAGCAAGACACGAAGCGGTTTCCACGGGCAATGACCGCTGAAGGGAAACAGATGGAGATAGCGTCGTGCTTTAGTGATAATGTGTTGCAAGCAGACTTGAAAGCGTTTTCTGCACTGATGCAGCATATCAAAGAACGCGACCCTCAGCGCGAAGTAGTCGTCATGATGCAAATAGAGAATGAAATAGGTATGCTGGAGTCGGCACGCGACCATTCTCCTTCGGCAGAGAAAGCCTACAAGAAGGAACGATGGGCTGAACGCTACGGCACAGACGAGTATGCTGACGAAAAGTTTATGGCGCTGAACTATGCCCGCTATGTGGAGCACTTGGCCAAGGCGGCACGTCAGATTCATGACATGCCACTTTATGTGAATGCCGCCATGAATAGTCGTGGACGTCGTCCTGGTGAGTATCCATCTGCAGGACCATTAGCACATCTCATTGACTTCTGGCACGAAGGAGCGCCCAGCATCGACATTCTCGCTCCAGACATCTACGACACAGGCTTTAAGTCGTGGTGTGCGCAATATGCAATGCCTTTGCGTCCGCAAGATGGAGGAATGGTCAAAAACCGTCTTTTTATCCCAGAGAGCCGTTGCTGTGAGAATAGTGGTGTTCGTGCACTCTATGCTTTCGGCGAACATCAGGCACTTGGCTTCAGTCCTTTTGCCATCGACCAAGCCAGCCCAAAAGATACAGAATCTGTGACGAAAGCCTACGGACTGCTACGTCAAGTATTCAATTCGAAACGCGCATTGAATACATGGGGGCTTTTGTTCGACCAAGAAGATCAAGAGCGTATCATCAACGATGACAATGTGATGATGACCTGTCGCCATTTCTTTACCCTCCCTTGGGATCCACGTGCAACAGATGGCAGTACATGGCCAGAGGGCGGTGCTATGCTTATCCGTCTTGGCAAGTTCGACTACCTGTTGGCTGGTAGTGGTGTGGTTGTTGACTTCAAAACACCTACGGAGAAACAACAAGAACAGCAGAAGACATTGGGCGAAGACGGTTTTGCCGAGGCAGGCGGAGAAAAGTCCAATGTTCAACGTTCTATGTTCAAAGGAAAGCGCCTCGGCCTCTTTTCCGTAGATGAAGTTACCATTTCAGATGATGGAACGATGCAATATTTACGTCGTCACAATGGCGACCAAACCCACCAAGGCCGTCATGCCCGTATCGGTGTTGGTGAGTGGAAACTACTACATATCAAACTTTACGAATATTAAAAACACCTTGCCCCTCAGAAATTATGAAAGAAAGGTTATCAAACTCAGTATTAATGCTTGCATGCACTCTTCTTATGACTGCATGTGCTCAAACTCATTCAAATAATATCGTTGCTGAAGGGGAGACCCCTGTAAGAGTCTCTGATTCGTATAGCTTTACAGAAGGACCTGCAGTAGTCGCAAAGGGTGATGTCTACTTTACAGACCAGCCTAACAATAAGATATACCATTGGGACTGCGAATCTGGAAAAATAACACTCTTCACTGATCAAAGCGGTCGTTCTAATGGCATGTACTTTGATGCCCATGGTAATTTGATAGCTTGCGCAGATATGGACAATCAACTATGGTCTTTCGATATGAAAGGGCATTCCAAGATACTGATAACCGACTATCGGGGTAAGTTGCTAAACGGTCCTAACGATGTGTGGATATCGAAGGATGGAAGTTATTATCTGACTGACCCATATTTTAAGAGAGACTATTGGACGCGCAACCCAGAGCGTCAGCAGCCTGTAGAAGGCTTGTATTATCTCGCTCCAGGAGGTACACAACTGATGATGCTTGACTCCACGCTTAACCAGCCTAATGGTCTTGTCGGAACTCCCGACGGAAAACATCTGTATGTTGCAGAGGCAAAGGCAAACAGAATCCTGAGATATGACATTCAGCCAGACGGCTACCTGACCAACCGGCAGGTGTTTGCCAACATGGGGTCGGATGGGATGACAATAGATGACAGAGGAAACATCTATCTTACTGGAGACGGTGTAACAGTATTCGATAAGGACGGCCAGAAGATAGCCCATTTCCCCATTCCCGAGGACTGGACATCAAATGTTTGTTTTGGTGGAAAAGAGCGAAATATCCTGTTTATTACCGCATCAAAATCCGTTTATACCTTGAAAATGCTTGTCCATGGAGTAAAGTAAAAAAGAGTAATAATTATAAAACTAAACAAAGACTTATGAAAAAAAGACATTTTACATTATTGGCAATGAGCCTGATGACAGTTCTTGCTTGGGGACAAAATCTTACTGTTAAGGTAGAAGGAGGAATGATACAAGGCGTTCCTTCTGCAGCAAGTGACGTGACTGTTTTCCGGGGCATTCCATATGCAGCCCCTCCTGTTGGTGACCTTCGATGGAAACGTCCCCAGCCTGTTGTGAAGTGGAAAGGTGTGAAGGTGGCTGACACCTTCAGCAATATCTGCTGGCAGCCGGGCAATGCCATCGGCACTTTCTACGGCAATGAGTTCTATTGGAAAGAAAATACTGTGCAAAGCGAGGACTGTCTGTATCTGAACGTCTGGACTCCTGCAAATGCCGTTGGCAATCAAAATTGCAAGCTGCCTGTGGCTTTCTGGGTACATGGCGGAGCCTATTTCAACGGCTATGGTCATGAGATTACGATGGATGGCGATGCTTGGGCTAAACGGGGTGTTATACTCGTTACCATCAACTACCGTCTGGGCATCTTCGGTTTCCTCGCCCACCCAGAATTATCGGCAGAGACTCCTGACGGCACATCTGGCAATTACGGCACTTACGATCAAGTGGCTGCTCTGAAATGGGTACATGATAATATCGCGCAGTTCGGAGGTGATCCAGACAATATCACCATTCTTGGACAAAGTGCAGGAGCTGCCAGCATCAAGAACCTGGTTTCATCTCCCCTGTCGAAAGGTATGATTAAGAATGCCATCATCCAGAGCGGTGGCGGCATCGGTGCTTTTGGCAATTCAGAAAACGGACAGAAACAGGCCGAGAAGACGGGCATGGCCTTTATGGAAAAGTTCGGCTATAACAACTTAAAGGCTATGCGTGCCGTGCCTGCTGAGAAGCTGCTTGAGATATTCAAGGCCGAGGGCATGAACCTCTTCCGTCCTCACATCGATGGTATTCTGCTGACGGAGAGTTTCGATGATGCCGCCCGCAATCAGCACTTAGCCGATGCCAACTACATGATTGGCTGCACACTCGACGATATCCGTCCGATGGGCAAGCAGATTGACGAGTTTTGCTTCTTGCGCGACTCACTCGACCATCGTCCCGCCTACCAGTATCTCTTTGCTCGCAAGTTGCCTGGCACTCACGACGGAGCCTTCCATTCTGCTGAACTGTGGTTTATGTTCCATACTTTAAATCGTAGCTGGCGCCCCATGACAGAGGCCGACTACAGACTGGCCGACGAGGTAATGGACTGCTGGACAAACTTCGTCAAATACGGCAATCCTAATAAACCAGGTTCAGAGAGTTGGGTTCCATTCACACTTGCCAATCCTTATATCAAGACATTTAACGTTAAATTTGGAGAATAAAAGACGACTACATGAAACTGGGCTTGGGTATGCGGTTATCTGATATAATGTGTTTCTGTTAACTCTTCCTGTATCTTCGGCGAGCCGAACTGATGGAGTCCGAGACGGATGGACTTAATCATGAACGCCATGTTCAAGCCCAGTTGTCGCATGGTCTGCATTCCCTCCTCGTCACGGACAACCTCACCAGGAGACGTGCCATGTGCAATACTCCAGTACTGCGAGGGTACGACGGGCATGTTCGTTTTCAGGAAATACTTGTTCAGCACGTCCATCGTCGTGGTGGCTCCACCACGTCTGGCGATGCTTACAGAGGCTCCGACCTTCATCGACCAGTCAGTATGCAGGTTGGAATAGAACAGGCGGTCGAGCAACGATAGCAGTGTACCATTAGGCGATGCGAAATAAACGGGTGATCCGATGAGCAGTCCATCGGCCTCGCGCATCTTCTCCGATATCTCGTTGACGATATCATGGAATGCGCAGATACCCGATGTCCAACATTTGTTGCAAGCGATGCAGCCATGAATCTGCATATGTCCAACATGAATCCACTCCGTCTCGATTCCCTGCTGTTGTAACGTCCGCTCCACTTCATGCAGCACTGTTGCCGTATTACCGTTAGCCTTCGGACTACCATTGAGGATAATCACTTTCATTAAATTCTGGTCTTGTAAGCTCATAATCTTAGAACAATTATCGTTTTTGGGTTGGGTTTGTTTATAAACTATCCTAAATATGAGGGCAAATATAGCAAAAAGTCTGCAATAATTCGTAAATCTGCCTTCAGTTTTAAGTGTATTTAGGTATTGAACTCATAGTTCAGAGTACCACCATCGTGTTATTCATGCCGTATGAGGCATGGTAACTGATTTCCTTTGCTACAGCACCCACCTGACCTTCGTTAAGTCGCTGCCTTTCAGCAAGGTTTAGAGGACTGCCATCATCTCTGAGTCGTATCACAACCCTTCCGTCTTTTTCCACGAACACACGCACAGTAAGGCTGGTATCCTGTTCTGAAAGATTGTGGTTGAGACTCGATTCAGAAAGTTCCCTGATACACAAAGCCGCATGATCGGCTCTCTCGCTATCTACGCCCTTGCTGATACAGAACTGGCGTACAGTATTGCTGAAAGTGACAGCCTCCTCAACAGATTGTATGCCTTCGTAGATATAATGGTCATCGGCCACACCGAAGTCAGTAGGAAGCACCACTAAATCCTCAAAACTCGTTATCAGTTTCTTCTCTTTGGCACAGACAATAACATAGATAATCAGTGTTAGAAGTGCTTCGCTGAGTCCGTAAGCCATGAATACACCTTTCTCGCCCATCAGATAACCAAGCAGATAAACAAGCACAACCAGAACTAAGAAACGCTCGGCAACAAGAATCATCTGCGAGGCATTGATACGTTTGGTGGCCTGAAGAAAAGACGCAGCGCACTGGTTCAGTGCCATGAAAGGTACACCAATTGCATACCAGATGATGGCATATATCGACAGGCTCATCACCTCAGGTTCGTCTTTGATGAACACGAAGGCTATGGGATGGGCAAAGACAATAAATACCAAAGCGGAGCCAATACCCCATATCATCGTCTGGCGGAACATCTCCTTCATGCCCGAAACCATCTGTACACGATCTTCTTCTCCATAAAACGCTCCAGCGACAAGCATTGCAGTGGTCGAGAGCGCCAATGCTAAGCAGAGCAAAAACCTCGTGGCAGAGTTCTGGACAGACAACGCAGCTACAGTCCCTACACTCGCAACATAAAGAACATATCTGTTGACTAACACAGGTGCAACGATGCTACATGCACGCTTCGTCGCCATAGGCATACCAGCCTTGAAGATATCGCGAGTCGTTGTCCAACTGAAACAGCCCTTAAGTTTCAGCGACACACCTGTCTTTTTGCCTATAAAGAACCATATCAGCGGGAGGCATCCGAAGAGGTACGACAGGGCACTCGCTGCGCCAAGACCGAAAGTTCCCCAGTCGAGCCACGCTGAGAAGATGATGTCGAACACAGCATCAGAGAAAAGAATCAGGAATGACGATAGATGGATGTGCCTGTTTCCGCCCTCAATATTCACCATCGGCATAAGCAACTGCCTGAGAATGATGAAGACGGCACCGAGAGAGAATCCCGTTATGTAGTCCATCACGTCAGGGATGATGTAGTGGTCTTTCGTTCCACAGAAGATATTAGCAATGAAGCCGTCGGCAAGAATGATAATGGCAGTGAAGATAATCGATAGGACAATAGCCCACACGGCAGACAATGAGAAGATACGACTGGCTGCATCCTTCGACGACTGTCCGAAGGAGCGAGAGCAGAGTACGGAGTTGCCTGTGCCAATGAGTCCTGCTATGATGGAGAAAACAAAGATGGTAGGACTACCCAGACCTACCGCTGCCAGTGCCTTCGAGCCATAGAAGTTACCAGCCACGATGCCGTCAACCAAGTTAGTAGCAGAAAGACTCAACTCTGCCGTAAAATTCGGCATCAGCGTCTTTCTCACTATTTTCTTAACCTGCCTGTCTCCCAAAACCTTTGTCACGAAGTAAATGCGAAGGTACGACAATTAACCATTGCCATTCATGATGATGGATACCATTTTCACGATATCCGTCACATTTACAAGGCCATCGCCATTCAGATCCGCAGCATCCTTATTGAAACCATCTGATGGTTTCTCCATGATGAAGTTAACCGTTGCCACGATATCCGTCACATTCACAAGACCATCACCATTAACATCACCAGGGATATAGTCCCCTCCTCCAACTTCGCATGCCAAATTTGCGGCACTTACCAATCCAACTTGATAATTAGAAAGTAAATATACATAATCAGCATCAAGTGAATATCTTACCCCTTTAACCAAATTAGTAAACTGCGCAGTCAAAGTCGTTTCCTCTCCAACGCCCAGTGAAATCTCTTTCATGAAAGTCTCTTCTTTCCTTTCACCATCCTTCACCAACGCGTCATCATCAACAGTACGAAGCCCAATGCATACGATATCATTATATGCATGTTCACCCTCATTCTTGAGTGTGATAGTAGCATCAATGGTTGTTCCTTCAACCAAATAGTATCCGAAGCCTGTATCAGGGTCAGACATTCCTTTACTATTTGGAATGCTAATTTGACCAGTTAAATATTGTGGTAAGGACTCTTCAAATGTTTGTGGCTCGCTAGTCCATAGGACATTCGTTCCAGCATAATCACTGGTAATCTTAAGTGTATGTTTTCCTGCTGTTTCAGGACCGGGGAAATTGATATAAACATCGCCTGTTTCATTATGGCTTAGGTATGAAGATGTTTCGCCCACAGGATAGTCTTTAACTCCATCCCATAGGAAGAACTGATTCTCCATATTATATCCTTTATTGGTCCAATTTACGATAGCAGTCATACCTCTAAATGTTTTTCTTTTACCCTCAAATTTCACATTATTAATCTGATAGTTATTTGTCAGTTGATATGTGTATTTCAATGTGAGAGAGGTGCCATCAATGGTAAGTAGAATGATATTGGGGTCAGTATAATAATCACAATATTTCCATGAGTCGGAACTACCCATACGATACATCTGTCTTAATTCGTAGTCACCGTTATCAAGGGAAGCTCCTAAAGAAAGATCGTCTGACTTGTCGAGCCTCTCGTTATTTTTGATGGTGACATTGGTATTGGGGTCGAATTCCTTTATGATGGTTCCATCTTTACAGACTACCCAACGGTAATCAATTGTTATATCTTTACATGCCCAACTGCCGAAACTTGCATTTACGTTGATGTCAAAGTCTTCTGTGCCTGTTCGTGAATAAGTGCTATTATTAAATGATGATTGGCTATAGACTCTGAGCAGACCACTGTTTTCACCATTGTCAGGTTCCAAACCGATAGTTGCTCCTTGTCCCATGCACCATCCATTTGCTCCTAACAGAGATTCATAGGGATTAAGTATAGACAAAACAAAATAACCATCATTCAGTCCACCCCATCCCCAATTGACGTGGAAGAGTCCTTGTCCATCATAGCCATCTACAATGAACTGATGTCCTACACCAACAAAGCCTTGATATGGTACTGGTCGCTTTTCTTTCAGTTCATTATATATTATTTCCTCCCAGTGTTGAGTGGTAAAGTTTGAGCGGGTTATCTCCTGAGCTACCTTGCTAAAACCAAAAATGTTTTTCATTTGCTCACAAAAATGTCCAGCACCAGACATAAAAGCCGTATAATCCATCTTTACTGCCTGTCCGCAATAACGCATCAGTTCTGCAACAGCATCACAAGCTTCACCAGTATCCTCATAATGATATATGTATTTCATTTTGTCCCATTTGAATGTAGTAGCAGGTAACTCTGGGACAAGGATTCCTTGGCTAGTTGTATATGATTCAAATGGACCAACAACGGTCTTAGGCCATTTGTGATAATACAGAATTTGAGCCATCATGGTGGCTACACAACCTGTCACGCACCTTATTTCTCCATCCAAAGGACACATACCATTGAAAGGAGATTCTTGGGCCCAATGGCAAGAAAGTAACGGAGCTATAGCACCTCCAATAGCACGATGGGAACTGGCTTTTGGTAGTGAGGAAAGACGCAAAGCATTGATTTGCTGCTCATATCCTTCCAACCATTTCTTGGTGTTCTCTGGTAATTTGTTGATATCAATGTTGCCCTGATCAGCATAACCTAGAATGGGTTCTGTACGATCGTCAGCACTGACAATAACAAAACCGCCATTCTGCTCTGCATTGAATACATAGAAAGACTTACCTCCAATAGCTGCTGCACGACGCAGATTCTTCTGTTTGAATTGCTTGCCCTGCATGAACTGTTGCGCTTTCTGCAATGCCTGCTCTTCTGTCACCTCTCCTGCAAAAGATATCAGAGAGACGAAGAGGCTTATGAATAATAAGGTTAGCTTCTTCATATTTTTATTTTTTTAGTTAGTTATTATGTCGCAAAGATAAAGATTATTTCGATAAGTTGCAAGTTTTTCAATTAAAAATTTAGATGAATTTCGCAAAAACACCTAACAACCTAACACAACGTACCGCAAACGCCCTTGTACAAAGGGATTGAAGTGTGTTAGGTGTTGCTCAAACACCTAACACACACCTACCCTGTTCAAATGAAGTGACCCCAAAAAGTTGGACGGATTAATATTAAGTATTTTGTTCATATAGTGTCCTGTATTCTACAGGGCTTTTTCCTTTTAACCTGAGTTTTATTCTTTTATTGTTGTAATAT
>Ga0247611_10008550_pt1 | contig 12585 bp, 10 predicted proteins | sample 177DNAGHGhighgp2_FD_192422 | JGI IMG/M metagenome (GOLD analysis project Ga0247611, IMG submission 192422) | Sheep rumen microbial communities from Palmerston North, Manawatu-Wanganui, New Zealand - 1770 DNA GHGhigh gp2 | ecosystem: Host-associated > Mammals > Digestive system > Stomach > Rumen... | reverse complement strand
CGATTACTCTGGTATAGGGAGTCTCCGCATCAGTGTAATTGACTACTGCATTGCCCTGATAGTCTTCCTTGCCGGGAATATACTCTGACTCAAATCTCAGACTTCTGTATTCAAGATTGCCGAGCTGATATCCGTAGAACTCATCGATCATTCCCGTATAAATTATCCTGTCGGCAATATCAGAATACTCTTCCCTGTGTTCAAGAAAATCGACACCGGTCCTGACTTCTATGCCCTCGAGCATATTTGCTATCCAGGCGGTATAACCTCCTATCGGGATCCCCTGATACTTATCGTTGAAATAGTTGTTGTCGTATGTAAGCCTTACGGGAAGCCTCTTGATTATAAATCCCGGAAGTTCCGTGGCAGGTCTCCCCCACTGCTTCTCCGTATATCCCTTGATAAGCTTCATGTAGATGTCTTCACCGATGAGGGACTTTGCCTGCTCTTCAAGATTTGCCGGTTCATCCACTTTGCATTTCGCGATCTGCTCATCAAGCTTTGCTCTTGCCTCTTCAGGAGTTATGACTCCCCACATCTTATTGAAAGTGTACATGTTGAAAGGAAGCGAATAGATCTCTCCCTTGTAGTTTGCGATAACCGTATTGGTATATCTGTTGAACTCGGCAAACCTTCCGGCAAATCTCCACACATCCTCATTATCAGTGTGAAAGATATGAGCGCCGTATTTATGCACATTGATCCCGTGAACATTCTCGGTATAGATGTTGCCTGCGATGTTGTCTCTTCTGTCTATTACCAGACACTTCCTGCCGTCATCTGCTGCAAGCCTGGCAAACGTTGCACCATAAAGGCCTGCACCAACTATCAGATAATCAAACCGACTCACCCGAATCCCCCTAAAAAAATACTTGTTTTCAAATAAAACTTTGAAAACAAGTATATATTATAATTCTAAAAGCGCAAATGTGCCAACTATAAGATTTATGTGGCTGCCGCAAGTCCGCGTTTGCTCCTGATATACCTCTCGGCGGAGTCTGGATCCATACCGAGTGCAACGGCAAATTCAGAATTGATCCGCTTAAGTGCTTCGCCTAAGACTCTCTCATCCTGGGCATTGAGCTTTTTGCCTTCTTCAGCAAGCTTATCACGGTGCGATTCAATAAGTGTGATAAGACTTACGATCTCCTCACGGCTTCCGGCATTAACTATACCGTTGAACTTATCCTTACGCTCATTCCTGTCATCGACCCACTTCGCACCTACTATCGGGATCTTGCTGATGATGGTCATTGCCTCATCTTTGGAAATGACCGGATGGATCTTAGAGACCTGTTCCTTGTTGGAAAAAGGAACATAAACAACAGATGCCTGCGGTACGAACATAGGCTTCAAGACGTAATACTTCTGCGGACGCTCACGATAAAAACTGATGTCTCTGATGTCTGCTATCTCACAGACGCCACAGCCGCCATAAACGATGGTATCCCCTACCGTAAATGCCATTATATCAACTCCTCTTAAAAATAACTGTTGCAAAAATCTGAAAAAGGTATAAACTAACTGTTTACATTTTATCACGCGTATATAATAGTGTCTTGTTGTCAGATACCACAAAAAAAGCCCTGCCAAGACCTTTTTTGTTGCTTTTTTTCGAATGCAAAAACAGATATTTGAAATATAGGCAAAATAGACTAAATTCTGAAGCTGTCAAGGAAGCCAAAAGGCTCATCATCACTGATGAAATGCATCATCTGATACTGGCAGATTACGGCTACTGTCTCTTCCTTCAGGATCCTCCTGCATTCCTCCTTGTCAGCGAGCACTACCTCTATCTCTTCGCTGGCTTCCTCAAACTGGTGTGACACAGTTCCCGAAGCATATCCATAGACAGTTGCCGTTGCCTCATCCGTCATGCCGACTGATGTATAACAAGCTTTCTCGATCATGGGATCGACCTTGATCACTTCAAGGTCAAGACCTGTCTCTTCCTTCAGTTCACGTACTGCTGCAACGTGATAATCTTCTCCGTTCTCGACAAGTCCTGCAGGGAGTTCATATATCCATCCGTCGATCGGATATCTGTACTGCCTGACGAGGACCATCTTTTTGTCACCGGTGATCGAATAGATCGAGACTGCATCAGGACGGGCAACGTGATCTGTCATCTTAAGACCTTCGACTGTCTCTGATCTTGATGCGACCATATAATGAGATTCATATCCCTTGGAATTAACTCCGTCAACCTGATAAAGATTGACAAATCTCTTATCCGTTATCTTTGTGATCTTGTTGATCGTTGCCATTGTCATTCTCCTCGCTTCTCAAAATATATATCCTCGATGAGTAATCCTGATAGAATCTCACCTGATCGTCATATCCTACAGCGGCAAAGCCCGACTTGAGATGTACCCCGGCATTCATTATAGCATCACCATACATGATGTGAGATTCTTTCTCGCCGGGCATGCGGATGAATTTATCAAGCAGATGATGATTGTGTCCGTCAGCTCTGATGTGGACGGGAGCAGCAGTATTTACGAGACTTCCGAAGTCAAGGATGCTGTAACTCAGTTCCCTGTTATTAAGCGAATATCTCATGTCCGGATCAAGACCTGCGGGGTGGATCACAGCCGTCTGGGAATTCGGTATTACCATTATCTGAAGGATCATGGACAGTGCCGTCTTCTTATCCTCCGACACAACACACCATTCAAGGTGCTTTCCCGTTGTCGGAGTAATGACTGAATGCGTGTCGCTCAAAGAATCCGCAAATGACATGATACGGTAGAATCTGCCGTACTGCATCGTCTGCCTCCATTCCTTGTAACACTCGATCTGCTTTTTGTATCCTTCAAGCTGCTCTTTCCTCATATCCATCAGATTGGATTCATAACCGAGCACGCCAAAAGCCGCCACGTTAAATCTTGTCGTTGAATGCGTGCGCCTTAATGTCTGATGATTGGGAGAATCAGAAACATGACACGATATGGTGCTTGGCGGATATCCGTAGCTGTATGAAGTCTGTATCTCGGCTCTGACTACCGGATCAGTGTCATCGCTTGCCCATATCTGAGGGAAGTATGACAGTATTCCGAGATCAAACCTGTTGCCGCCTGCGGCACACCCTTCAAAAAGAACCTTCGGGAACTTCTTCGTAATGACATTCATAACATGATACAGACCCATGTAATACCTGTGGATCACTTCGCCCTGTCTGTCAGCCGGAAGCGCCGAAGAGAATATGTCTGTAAAAGTCCTGTTCATATCCCATTTGATGTAGGAGATGTCACATGAAGACAGGATCCTTGTCATGGTATCGATGATATACTCCTGAACCCCACTTCGGGTAAGGTCAAGGATCATCTGATTGCGCCCTTTGGAATGAGGCTTGCCGGGGATTGCAATGACCCAGTCGGGGTGAGATCTGTACAATTCACTCTTCTCATTAACCATCTCGGGCTCCACCCAGATTCCGAAATCAAGGCCCAGCTTTTTTATCTTGCTGCAAAGGCCTTTCAGACCACCGGGCAGTTTCTTTTTATTCGCATACCAGTCACCAAGAGAAGAGGTATCATCGTCACGGGTTCCGAACCACCCATCATCCATGACAAAAAGTTCTATCCCGATCTTCTTTGCGATCCTTGCAAGGTTTACCAGTTTGGATTCATTGATGTCAAAATAAGAGGCTTCCCAGGAATTCAGAAGGATGGGCCGAAGACGCTCCTTCCACTCACCTCTTACGATGTGAGTGTTGACGAAGTCATGCATGTTATGGCTCATTTTGCCGAATCCTTCGCGCGAGAAAGTCATGACTTCCTCAGGTGTCTCAAAGCATTCTTCCTTCTCAAGCGTCCACCTGAATCCTGAAGGGTTTATGCCTGCGACAAATCTGACTTTGCCATAGGGGCTCATCTCACAGCACTCATAATGATTGCCGCTGTAGATGAGATTGAATCCGTACACCTTTCCGTATTCCTCGTTTGCGATCCCCTCTGATATCATCACGAGGGGATTGGCCCTCGAAGAAGACGTTCCGGTATAGGAAGACACTACCGTCTTGCCTGCTTTTACCGGGATGTCCGACTTGTGCATTTCGCGTGTCCATGCACCTGTAAAAGTGTGCATCGTATAAGATCCGTTATCAAAGTCCATGAGCATGCTCATGAGCCTGTCGATAATAACTCTGCCGTCACCGTGATTCGTCAGAACGCACTTGCGGGTTATCACATTGCACTTGGGATAAACATAGTAGAACATGTCCAGCTGAAGATTATTTTCCTTGTCCTTCATGACTATCTTCAGAACGTCAACTTCATCTTCCGCGCCGTATGATCCCGGGAAGTCTTCAGGCTCTTTCTTTCCCTTGGACAACTCATAAGAATCGTACCTCAGATCAACTGTAAAACTTCCGTCGGAATTGGTAAGTTCGATCATGGGCTCGCGGATATCCCCTTTGCCGTATGAACTGATCTCAAGTCTCATGTTCTCGAGAGTGAAATTCTTATGTTCGTCATCGACTGCATTTGTATTGCCCTCTGCAAACTCGTGACACTCGGTAAGGCCGTCTGATGAATCGGCAGTTATCTTCGCACCATAATAAAGATGTTCAGGGTGACCTGTTGCGGTCACCTTGAACAAATAACTTGTATCTTCAGTATCTAATATGAACAGAGGGGTATCTTCATTGACTATCCTGATCATGATCATTTCCTCGCCTTCAGCTCTGCAGTGATCTCCTCCAGTTTCTTGTCATTAAGTATGTACTTTCTCCTGAACAGGAGCATTGCTACGACAAGAACAAAGATAGGTGTAAGCGTCATTACGAGTCTCAGTCCGATTACAGACATATCGTCGATTGCCGCACCTGAACCGGTTATGAGTTCTTCCATCTTTCTGACCATCATGGCAACAGTCATGAAGCCTTCAGAATCCTCCTGGATGTCAAATGCCGCAAGGGATATCGAGGCGATAAGCGCCGCAATGCCCGACGCCAGCTTAACAACGAAAGTCTGCATTGAGAAGATGACGGATTCATCTCTTCTGTGGTTCTTATATTCACCATAGTCAACAGTGTTGGCAAGGAATACCGTAACGAGCACGTTCAGGAGACCTACTGCAGCCATAATGAAGAATCCGGGAATAAAGAACACATATACGCTGGTAACACCGAGAAGTGACATGACAAGAAGGATGCCGTAACCTGCTACTGCTGAACCGACTGACATGTAGAATATACGGAGAGCCTTGAACTTCCTTCGCAGGAGTGGGAAGAACAGCATCATCGCAAGGATCTGAATGCCGCCGATGAACATGTTGAAGAGTGTGTAATTACCCTGCCAGTTTGAACCTCCGAGATCATATTTGAAGAAGTAGATCAGGAGATTTGATGTGATATATACCGCAACGTTTATGAGTACGATAGTAACGACTATAGCCATTGCCTGATCGTTCTGGATCAGTGCCTTGAACATCTGTCCGACAGAGGCCGTCTTCATTTCGACGGATGACTTCTCCTTGATGACGATGCATGTAATGAGAGTAAACACTACGAACAGAACGCCGATGATGATCGCGAAGAATCCGAAGCCGACACGCTCTACTTCAAGCTTGGAATGCATCGTTACCGTTCCGGCAAGTTCTGTCATTGAAACCAGTTTTGCATAATCCTCTGCATCAGCATAGATAACGAGAACTGAACTTGTTCCGTCCTTGCTGTCTATAACAAATGAAGCATTGCCTTCTCCCTCTTCTGCCGTAACATCACCTATCGTGTATGATATGTCTGCATTAGAGGATGTGACATTGATAACGCCTTCATAAACTTCACCTGTCTCAGGATCTTCTGCCTCTACTCCGTTGAAGAGTTTTGCTGCACCTTCAATATTGACTGCCAGTGATGTGCTCTCATATTCCTTTACAGTTGAAGTAGGATTGCCATTCTCATCAACCTGAACAACATATGCCCTGATACCGTTGGAAGCTGAGTCAAATGCGACGGTCGTTGCATTTGTCCTCTTGTCTGCGAGAGCTCCTCCGATCGCTGCAACAGCCATAACCGTAACGATGGTGACTATCGCGGAACCTACACCGGCACATGATCTTGCAAGTGCTGACAGATTTTCACGTTCCTTGCCTGAATCTGTAAAAGCAGGAACCATTGACCAGTAAGGAATATCCATCATTGTATATGTGATGCCCCAGAGGATATATGTTATTGCAGCATATGCAACAAGGCCTTTGCCGTCAAGTGAAGGCGGTGCTGCAAACATGACAGCAAGTACTACGGCGTTAGTAACTGTTCCTATCAGGAGCCACGGACGGAACTTGCCCCACTTTGTCTTTGTCTTGGCAACAATAACGCCCATTATCGGGTCGTTGAAAGCATCAAACACCCTGGCAACAAGTAGAATAACACCCATTGCAATTGCCGATACACCCATGATGTCCTGGAAATAGTAGAGAACATATGAAGCTGACAGCATGTATACCATATCTTTGCCGACGGCGCCGATTCCGTAAGCAAATTTCTCAAGACCTGATAATTTCTTACGATCACTCATGTTATTCACCTCCGTTATTCCTTCATGCCCATTGCCAGTCTTATTACTTCGTATGCACCGTTATAAAGGCCCGATGCTTTATTCCTTTTTATGTTCTCACACATGTTTTGCAGTGGTGTGACCTCATCTTTAAAAAGTCTTATCATCTGCAGCGTATGCGGTATATCCTCACACTCGAGAGTACCGTCACCGACCTCTGCCGAGTGGATCGCGCCCCACATCTCATGTCCGCCTATCCTCTTGATGAATATCTTCGGAACAGGATAGTAGCTCAGTTCCGAAGGCTTTGTTACGAGAACATCGCAGCTCCTCATAAGAAGGTTTGTGCAGTACACCGCCTCAAAGATATTGCTGTGGCAGAACAGATGGATCCCGCTGATATCTTCATCGGGATCAAGTGCCCGGGATGCAAATTCCACTGTCTCCTCCCAGTTATCGAAATGAGTCTTTGTGACCTCATTCATACCGGGACACAGAGATAAGAGATCCTCATATACGTTTTTGTAGTCACCTATATTCACATAGAGCATTGCCTTGCCATTCCTGATATCGGGAAGAAGATCGTTGATGATCGCTGCAAAGACTTCTTTCTGTGCACCTGCACCGCCTATTGTCAGAAGGAATCTCATAGGCTTGCCGTCCATCTTGCGCTTCATTCTTGCATCGCAGTCTTCTTCGATATTTGCGACGAGCTCGTGGTCAACGTAATGACCTGTATATACGAGCGAATCAGCAGGCATGGGATTATTCACTTTCTTTTTTGCCATTCCGTTGCAGATGCGGTAGCCCTGATATGCAAACTGTGTTTGAATGGTATGGACTGACCCTTCTGCGAAATGAAGTGCCATTGGCCAGTTGTCAGGTATGGCATTTACCACATGCTTCATTCCTGCATGAATGGCTGCCTGGGCAGGCCAGACGTGTGTTCCGACAACCGGGATATCCTTCGGGATATTCTTATACACAGGTGACATCAGCTCGGCATTCTTCTGATCTGCGGAATTATATGTCAGCTGCCTGAATCCCTCATAATTTGTGGGTTCCCATACGATCTTATTGAACAGCCTGCTCTTCGTTGACAATCTAGAACCGAGGGAATAGAGATCATTCTGTGAAGAGATAACCTTCGTACATGTTGTGTGGGGATACCCGTTCAGATCCATCCAGTACGGTGTATATCCCAATGCCTTTGCGCAGGATGCCATTGCCATGGAGATGCGGTAATGACCGAATCCCATCCTGATATTGCCGACGATTATCCCTTTGTCAGTATCGAATCTGCCGCTTCCTCCAGCTTCCTTACCGTCTTCAGACAGGCAAACATTATAAACGCCGAGACTGTCTCCAATTGAAGGATTCAGTTCGGTCCATGCTTTGTAATCACTGTTGCTGTCATCCCCGAATTTTCTTATGAATTTCTTTTTTGATCTGGCAGCTTTCTTTATGGTTGAACCGGTCATCTTGTTACCGAAGATGACTTCACTTCTGTCGGTCATATTCCGCCTCCTTATACTTTGATTCCGTCCAGCAGGATGTCTACGACAAGATCAAGGCCTTCACTGTATGTAAGGCCGGATTTCTTAAGTATGTCGCTCTCGAAAAATGCAGATAATGATGTCTCCATCATCATCTTAAATACAGCCAGGTTTGCGTCCTTCTTGATGACGCCTTCCTCCTGTCCCTGCTTAAGCAAAGCTATGGTGGGCTCCCAGCCTGATTCCAGGCGGCGTCTCACTTTATCGTAAATACGGGGATACTTGTCTCTCAGTGAGAAGAGTTCCGTAAAATTGATCTTCTCGAAAGCATCAGGCATCGCCGTGAGATGAGCTTTTATCTTGTCTCCCAGCGATTCCTGACACTCCTCTATAGTTGCCCCCTTGGAAACTGCTATATTATCGAAAATAAAATCGACCATATCCAGCATCAGATCGTCTTTGCTTCTGTACACTGTGTATATGGTCTTCTTACTGATCTTCATGTATGAAGCGATATCATCCATGGTAAACCGCATCCCGTGAGTGTTAAAGACTTCTATGGTCGAAAGGAGAATCTTGAGTCTTTGGTCATCAGTTGATCCGGTTCCCATGGTGATATGCCTCGTTAGGTGGGTTTGGGTTGGTTGGCTAATTCAGGTTCTCAGAAACTCAAAATCTCTTTTGCGTTTCCTGACATTATAATATCACCTTCCTTGCTGCACGTGTGGAAACCGTTTCCACAAATTCAGTTTCCGTTCGTTGTGCGACATGCACAAGACTGTTATAATATCGACAGAATATAACATTTACGGATGGTAAGACAATGCCTTCGATCAAAAATGACGAACTGCTTGAATCGGCTTTTCAGGATGAACTTAAAAAGATCCCTCCCTATCTGCGGCTAACGAAGAAATCCCTCACAATTGCAGGAATTCTTGTCGGGGTCGGACTGATAATCATGACCGTTCTTCTGATCATTAAGATCAATCCCGATGCCGGGGGAATGCTCGGCGGATTTGAGAACATGATCACTTTCACACAGATCGTAACGCTCTCCCTCATCTGCATATCTCCGGTAGGGTTATGGTTCGCCCTCTGCTATTACCTTGAGAAAAAAGCTTTCAGGAAAGCATCAGATTTTTTACAGCTCGTCTCACACCTGGAAGAGGAAAAGATCAAGGCAAACGTCGGCGACTATCAATACAAGAAACATGAACCTGAGACAAAGGCGGAGGATGACTTTCCAGAACCTAAGGTATGCCGTGTCTGCGGAAACCTCCAGTTCGACAAAGGCAGCAAGTGCTCTGAGTGCGGTGCCGATCTCGACTGATATTGACTGTAATAGTTGATATGTATATACTATCCCCAATTTTAGGAATAGGATGGATAAGTTAATGCCCGAAGAGAAGACCGGGAAGAAAAGTGGTTTTCTTTTATTTTTTAAAATATTCAGCATTATCCTGATAATAGGGGTAGTGTGTCTCGTCGGATATATGTGCTACAGGTTCATGTCCGAGCCTAAGGAATTCTCGGCATGGATCAGAAGTCACGGAATCTGGGGATATCTCGTTTATGTAGGCATCACCATATTGCAGATAATAGTTACAGTGATCCCGGGAGGCCCTCTGGAACTTGCCGGAGGATATGCGTTCGGCGCTTTCTGGGGAACGGTCCTGTTCCTCATTGGAGCATTTATCGGAAGCCTTATTTCTTTCGGCCTCGTACGCAAATTCGGCAGGGATTTTGTCGAGTCACAGTTCTCGAAGAAGCAGATCAAAAAACTTGATTTCCTTCAGGACGAAGAGAAACTGAACTTCATCTTCATGGTATTGTTCATAATACCCGGATGCCCGAAGGATCTCCTCTGCTATGTGGCCGGACTGACGCGCATGAAGCTGTCCGCATTTGTGGTAATTGCAACTCTTGGACGTCTTCCTGCAGTTATAGGAACAGCCGTTGGAGGCCAGGCAATAGAGTCCGGCAATTATACCGTTGCAATCGTTGCTTTCGCGGCAACAGCTGTTGTAAGCTTCATGGGACTGCTAGTTTATCAGGCGATAATCTCACGCAAGAATAAGGTCAAGACTCCCCCGGCACCATCAGTCGAGTAATCTCACAGTCTCGGCAGCGTAGATCCTCCGTACGGCATTACAAGAACCTTGCCGTCAGGTATTGCTGCCATCGCTTCATCGATTGCTTCCTGAACATCTGAATGGGGTTCTAAGTGAACACTTCTGACAAAATCAGGATCAAGTTCCGATACGAGTATTATTCTTGCCCTCTCAAGAACAAGTGCTATTGCTGCAGCCTTATGGCCGCCGAGAATGAATTCTTCCTTTATGTGAGTGATCATGTCAGAAGCTTTGTCGTGACCTGTCATCCACTGCTCGAAATGCTTCTCACCGAGTCCTTCGGAACATGCGGCGATCCAGACTATGATACCTCCGTCCTTAACCGCATGCTTAGCATTATCAAGGGCCTTCTGAGCCTGATACATATTGATGTCCTTGGGGAATCCTCCGGCACTTACGACTACGATATCTGCCTTCTCTTCAAGCTTGATGGCATAGAAAGAATCAAGGAATCTGCACCCCTCACGGTGAGCTTTTACACTGTCTCCTGCAAAACTCTTGATGATCTCCTTCTTCTCGTTAAGAACAACATTAACTATAAAATCAATGCCGACGATGGCACCGGACTCTTCGATATCCTCGCGGACCGGGTTGCCCTCCAGACGCCCTGCACAGGCTTCAGGCATAACCATTCTGCTGTGATTGTTCTGGATCGCATCTCTTGTGGATACACCCGGCATCAATGCCTTGGCACCTCCTGAATATCCTGCAAAATAGTGATACTCGATATTGCCGAGACATATAACTCTGTCAGCTTCTGCAACAGGCGTAAAGATATCGACCGGCGTTCCTCTTGATGTAACACCCATTCTGGTTACATTGCCCATATCGGAATCAATGCATCTGATACGGTCATAAACGGCATCTCCCACAAGAGATCTCTTGCGTTCCTCAGAGTGTCCCCCGTGGCTTCCGAGAGCAAATACGACCGTAATGTCGTCATCAGGAATGCCGGCCTTTGTCAGCTCATCAAGAACCGGAGGAAGGACTTTATAGCTTGGAATGGGTCTCGTTACGTCAGAAGTAACGATGACGACTTTCTCACCGGGCTTTACGATCTCTGACAGTTTGGGAGATCCAATAGGCTCCTGCAGTGACCTGACAACTTCCTCCATGCCTGTAAGACCAATCTCAACTTCATTGGGTACAAGTGTTCCGAGATATCTGTCATCGGGTATGGTTATATCGATCTTGTTCTTGCCGAATCCTACCAAAGTATTCATATTCCAGGCCTCCGATTGGTGATTTGTTTTCTGTTTGGTTTATAATTATACAACACGAAGAATACAGCGAGGAACATAAAATGAGAATAATACTGGCAAGTGCATCACCCAGGCGGAAAGAGTTAATGAATCTTATCGTTTCCGGTTTTGATATTGAGACCGCTGACATCGATGAGCGGGAACTTGAGGAACAGCTTACCGGAACAGATGCAACGAAAGTATCCGAGCAGCTCGCCCTGGCAAAGGCACAGGCAGTTTTTGACAAGCACAAAGGTGAGGATGTTGCCGTGATCGGATGCGATACATCCGTTATCCTCGGAAACGAGATCATGGGTAAACCATCCTGCCGTGATGAGGCGGTGGCGATGCTGACAGAGCTGTCAGGCAATACTCATATAGTTGCCACCGGAGTCGCTGTCATCACACCATCTAAGACCGTATCGTTTACAGACTGTGCGGAAGTAATATTCAATCCTCTCAACGATTATCAGAAGGCTCTTATTCAGCAGTATGCCGACTCGGAAGATCCATATGACAAAGCAGGAGCATATGGCATACAAAATGACGGAGCCCTGCTTGTGCAGGGCATCCGTGGTGATTTTTTCTCAGTTGTGGGGCTGCCTGTATCAAGGCTGGCTGCTACCCTCTTCGACCTTGGGATCAACAGGATCGGGTGAAGGCAAAACAGATTCCTGTTCTGGTACAGGGATCTCCTCTGCAGGAACCGGTGCCGGTTCTGATGCAACAGGGATCACAGTTGCAGAAGCCGGAACTTCCTCTCCCATTGTCTCTGCAATTGTCTCCTTGAAGCTGATTACAGTCTCCGGAATGATATCGTTCCTGTTCGAATACATGATCTGGGGATTATCCTGGAAGAGCGCATAAACATTCTTCGGATTCTCTTTATGTGTGATCTTGTAATAAGTATCGACAAACTTGGACAGAGACTTCTTCATTACCCACTTCGGAGTCATCTTCCTCGGCTGATCAATACCCTTGATCTCATTTACATCCTGGAAGAATTCATCACTTGTTCTGTATGCACCGCTGACGATATAGCCTGATCCGGCTTCTCCCTTGTCAACAAGTGCGATCATCGCAGTTGCAACGTCACGGACATCAACGAAAGCATGTCCGCCGCCTTCCTTGATCGGGTTAACTCCATTCTTCAGGTATGCCTTCAATATCTTGTTGATATCATGATCCTCCGCATAACCCGGACCAACGATGA
>Ga0247611_10008548_pt1 | contig 12586 bp, 7 predicted proteins | sample 177DNAGHGhighgp2_FD_192422 | JGI IMG/M metagenome (GOLD analysis project Ga0247611, IMG submission 192422) | Sheep rumen microbial communities from Palmerston North, Manawatu-Wanganui, New Zealand - 1770 DNA GHGhigh gp2 | ecosystem: Host-associated > Mammals > Digestive system > Stomach > Rumen ... | reverse complement strand
TTCGGGGCGCATACGCACTTCGAGCTTACGGGTACGGGCCTTCAGGCGCACGCCATCCTTGTAGACGTAGGTAAAGCCTTCTTCCTGATAACGCTGCCAGATGAAGAACTGCAGGTCGTCAGCTGCACGCAGATGGTAGCTGAACACCGGGTTCTGGCGGTTGTTGGCCATGGTCACCTGGTTCAGGAAGTTGTCGGCACCGGGGTACGGCACCACGACCTTCACGAGCACCATCGGGTTCACGGGCTTCTTGCTCTTCTTGGCATACTGTTCGTAAGTGAAGAGGGACTGGGCACCGTTAATAATCTTCGGGCGTTCGATGACGAGCACCTTCTTGCCGTCGCGTTCCTTTGCACGGAGGTCATCGCCCGTAAGGGTCATACCGTTGTGCAGGAACGGGAAATCGTCCACGTTCACGTTTTCGTCGTCGTTACGTTCCATGGTCTGGAAGGCATCGATGAGGGCCGCGTTCGTGTGGGTAAGGTTACCGAGGTAAGTACGGATGTTGGAACTGACGATAGCCATGTTGTGCTTCGTCTTGAGGCGCTTACCGAGGGCAACGTGGTAGTCGAAAATCGTGCGGATCGGGCAGAAACCGAGGAAGAGTTCGCCATGATCGCTAGTGAGGTGGAGCGGTTCGGATTCCATGACAATTTCGAGTTTGTCATCGGCGCTGCGGAGGTCACGGGTAAGGTCGTCGTGTTCGGCGATAATCTCGAGTTTCGCCTTCACTTCGTTCTTCCAGATGCCGAGCTTGCGGCGCATATCCTTGAGGGTGCGTTCCAGTTCGGAGTCAGTCAGGTCACGGCTCGCCTTGGTGCGGAGCACGGTAATCTGGAGTGTCTCCATGTACGGGCGGCTTGCCGGAGCGTCTTCATCTTCGTCTTCGTCGCCGTCAGAAATCTTTTTCACGTCCCACGGGTCTGCTTCTTCGCGAAGCGACAGGAAAAACGGGTTTGTGGGGTCGCTTGTGCGGAACACCGCAATCTGCAACTGTTTCAGGTCGGAATTCAGGTGTGCGACAACCTTTTCAAGCGGAGTGTCCTCGTCCAGGAATATGAAGAACTCCATGAAGCCCTGAGAGTACTGGAAGCCGTGGAAACAGGCGTTTTCGTCTAGATTCAGATGCCGGAGTGCCTTTATTCGGTCGTTAGGATCATTAGCGTTGAGACTCAAGAGGCTAGCGACAAATGCCAAGCGGCGTTCCTGCGATTTTGTTAGTTCCATTTTTTCCTCAATTATTATACTTGCGACAAAGCATATATATACATATATGAATGTAGCATGGTATTTCGCACATTAAAAATAGTTTCAAAACACCAATTTGAGTAAAAAAATAACAAATCTTTTGTAAAAACACCAATATAGTGGGCAAAAAGCAGTGCTCACATGTATAGATTTTTGTTTTTTTCGTATTTTTTTACGTCCGTTGCCGCAAAATCGGGGAAAAATACTATGATTTACAGTGTAAGTCTATTGTCTAGGAGAGTTTTATGAATCTGCTCGATATTATTGCAAAAGCCAAGTCCGAAAAGGCCACCTCGCTCGACCTTTCCCAGAAGGAACTCAGGCTCCTTCCGCCCGAACTTTTTGAAATCGAGACACTCGAAGAACTGAACCTCGACCGCAACAAACTCGTCGAGATTCCGGACGAAATCGGCAAGCTCAAGAACCTGAAGAGCCTTTCCATCAGCGAAAACGACCTGATGGAACTCCCCGAGACTATCGGCGACCTCAAGAAACTCGAGCACCTGTACCTGGGCTACAACAGCCTTTCGGAACTGCCCGCCTCGGTCGGCAACCTCGTAAACCTCCGCACGGTGAACATCGCCAAGAACCAGATGCTCGACCTGCCGCAAGAAATTGGAAACTGGAAAAAAGTTGTAAAGCTTTCCCTGCACGATAACATGCTTTCCGAAATTCCCGCAAGCATCGGCAAGATGGAAAGCCTCGTGAAGCTCTACCTGGACAACAACGACTTGACATCTATTCCCGGAACGCTCGGAGAACTTTCGAATCTCGAAATCCTCATGGTGTCCGGCAACAGCCTCGGTGCCGTTCCCTCCGAACTTGGCAACCTGAAGAAGCTCCGCGAACTCGTACTCGACGCCAACCAGCTTTCGACACTCCCCGAGTCGCTCGCCCAGTGCGATAGCCTCGAGACCATCTCCGTCGTCGAAAACCCGATGGAAGGCGGCATCCCCCGTATCTTGCTCGACAAGAAGGGCCTAAAGGTAGACCAGTAAGCGCCCTTGGCGCAATGTTGAATGTGGGGTTCGAAGAATGTGAGGTGTGAAATGACAAAAGAAAAATCAATCATTACACGCAGCACATTCCACATCCCACATTTCACATTTCACATTTCACATTCCACATCTCACATTATTTTCCTCCCGCTTGTTGCATTGCTCACCGCGTGCAGTGATTTTCTCGAGCCGGTGGAAAGCACTCCCGCGCCCGACGAATACGCCTACAACTACTGGCTTCTGCAGAAGACATATCTGTACGGAGACGAACTAAGGAAACTCCCCGAAGAGGGCGATTCCATACAGGTTCTCTACAACGCGCTCTCGGACAAGTACACCCGCTATACGGAACCCGCAAAGAGCGAAGAAGTCATCGAGTCCCGGAACACAAGCGTCATTACCGGCGACATCGGACTCGAATTCTGGTTCAATCCCGATGAAGAATTCCCGCTCTCCGTGCGGCATGTATTTCCCCAAAGCCCCGCCGATCGCGCCGGAGTCCCGAAGGGTGGCCGGGTTATTTCGATAAACGGCATTCCACTCACCGGAGAAGATGCGGATATCACGTACACCTCGGTATTCAACGAGAACGCAGATATCACCCTGGTCATCGCTTTCGGCGATTCCATGCACACATACGAGATGACGCGAGAGACCATCTACGCACCCACGGTTCTCGTAGATACCATCGGCGACTACGAAGTCATCAACATCCGTGAATTCAAACTGAACACGCTCGACCGGGAAAACGGCTCCTACGGGGAACTCGCCGCCCACCTGGATTCCACCGCGCACGACAAGTCCATCCGCATTCTCGACCTCAGGAACAATCCCGGCGGACATGTGGACCAGTGCATCAGGATGGCGGACCTGTTCGTGAAGAAGGGAACACTGTCGTCAAGAGGCTGGTATGTATTTTCGGCCGACGGCAAGCGCACCAAATTTGAGTCCAGCAGGGAGGCCAAGGCGGGCGACCCCGGAGAGAACGGCAAGTTCATCATGCTTGCCAACGAGAGAAGTGCCTCGTGCGCCGAGATATTTATCGCGGCAGTTCGCGAGTTGACCGACATTCCGCTCGCCGGGACGACCACATTCGGCAAGGGAATCGGGCAATCGTCCTGGAACACCGTCGACGGAGGGCTGGCAACCATCACGACGCTCGAATTCTACACCCCAAAGGGGAATTCGTATCACGGGAAAGGACTTGTGCCCGACTACCCCTGTACGGAGGGTGCGAATATACAATGCGCCATCAAAGCAGCAGAAAAGCATTTCGGCAAGGGCCTCAAGAAGCTTCAGGGGCAAAAGACCGTCGAGGAGCACCCGATATTGAGGAATATCCGGCAGGTCGAAGACGTCGAAGGTGGCGCATACGACGAAAATTTTCTATTTAGATAAGAAAAGGAGATCCTAGCAATGAATTTTTTCCACAAGGCTATTTTAGGGCTTTCTTGCCTCACATTGCTCGGCATGCAGGCCTGCACCACGAAATCAAGCGATAATCCGTTCAAAACCACAGAAATCGGCGAAGAGGAATTCGAGAACCTCCCTGAAGACGCAAAGGAACTCTATTATACCGGATGGCTGCTTTCGGCATTCTACGTGAACGCCGACACGGAACTAGGTGAATTCGAGGACTACTACAAGCAAGGAACCAAGAACGGATTCCCGACCGATTATTTCGAATTCCCCGATGTCGAATACATGTTCTACTCCCTGAGTGACAACTACACGAGGTACTTCAGCCCGAGGTATGCCGAGCAGATTATAAACATGCTGCTCTATTCCGAAGAGAACGTCGGTATCGGCGTGGACATCAAGGAAGTCACCGTACCCAGCTGCGAAACAGGCGACGATTGCGATGAGACCAAGACAAAACTCGTCTTCAAGCACGTATACCCCGGCGCTCCGGCAGCCAAGGCTGGCATCTTGAAAGACGACACGCTCGTAACCATTGACGGCGTAACTCCGACTAACGCCAACATGTTCCAGAAACTCGCATCGGGCGAAAGCGGCGAGACGACAAGCATTGTCGTCAAGAGAGGCGAAGAGAATCGCACCTATGTCGTGAAGTTCCAGGAATACCTGGCCCCGACCGTATTCGTCGACATAGAAGATTCCATTCCGGTCATCACCATCACGGAATTTACCGACACGACCTACCTGAATACCGGAACCTACGGTGAATTCGTCAACGCCCTCGAAGAGACCAAGGATGCAAAGGCGACAATCATCGACCTGCGCGGAAACCCGGGCGGAAGCGTGGACCAGTGCATGAACGCGACTGCCGAACTGATCGACAAGAACGACACGATGGCATTCATGATTTCGCACAGCATTGACACCCTGACCGAAGACCCCATTGTCGACACCCTCACGTGGACAGCATCAGAAGACGGCATCGCAAAGGGCCGCTACTTCGTGTTCCTCGCCGACACGGGAAGCGCCAGCTGCGCGGAACTCATGCTTGTCGGCGCCATCTCCAACACGAAGTCCCCGGTAGTGGGCCTCACCACATACGGCAAGGGAATTGGACAGAGTTATCTCGGAACATATGCTAACGGCATTGCAGGCATCACCAGCATGAGGATGCTTGACAAGAACAAGAAGATTTACCACAGGTACGGAATCGAGCCCGACTATATCGAAGGCGACCCCGATAAGGCAATGGAGATTGCCGTAAAGCTCGCAAAGGAACGGACTGCCGTACGTACAAAGGAATACGGCAGTGTCGATACGGGCCATTTCACTCTCCTGAAATCGCGCGGATTGGCCGGCAAGGCGGACCGTCCCGAACGTGGCGGAGCCTACAAGGTCATCCGCGAAAAACAGCAGAAGCCTTTCCCGTTCAAGTAAAGCGACAAGTCTGATACAACAAAAAATCCCCGCCTCGATGGCGGGGACTTTTGCTTTATAGACTATTTGCCAGAACTAGTTGGCAGCCGGCTTTGCAGCGGGCTTGGCAGCCTTAGCGGCCTTCTTCGGCTCTTCAGCCTTCGGGGCTTCGGCAGCATGCGTATCGATAAGTTCCATTTCGAAAATCAGCATGCTGTTGCCAGGAATCTGAGGAGGACGGCCAAACGGACCGTAAGCGAGGTCGCTCGGGATCCATGCGGTAACCTTCTCGCCAACCTTCATGAGCTTGAGCATCTCGGTCCAACCCGGAATCACGGCGTTGATCGGGAATTCGAGCGGTTCGCCACGCTTGACGCTGCTATCGAATTCCTTGCCATCGAGAAGCGTACCCGTGTAGTGGACCTTCACGATATCGGAATCACCCGGAGTGGCACCGGTACCTTCGGTAATGACCTTGTACTGAAGTCCGCTTGCAGTCGTCACGACGCCTTCGGCGGTCTTGTTCTGTTCGAAGAAGGCGGTGTTGGCAGCCTTGCGTTCTTCGTTAGCAATGCTGTCCTTCTTCTGGAGTTCGGCCTGCTTCTTCTGCTGGATGTTCATCAGGGTAGCGAACACCATAGAATCGTTCATGAGAACCTTGCTGGAATCCTGGCTGAAACGATCCCTAAAGGCTTGGACAAATATGTCGACATCCAGTTCAAGGGAATCACGAGCAATCAGCTGCTGGTAAACCTGGTTTGCAAAGTGGGCACCGAAAGCGTAGCTGTTCGAATCCTTCTCCGTAACGAGGGAAGCCTTCGAGGAGGCCGCACCGGGGCACAATTGATCACAACCGGTCATCAGCATAGCGAGGGCGCCGGCAGCAACAATCAGTTTAGTTTTCATATAGTTCCTCTTTTTGAGTTTTGAAGACATATGTAAAATAGCAAATCAAACGTGATATTTCTCACACTCTAAATATTTTTTACGATTTCTTTTGATATATTATGCAAAAATCCCCGTTTTCCGCGGTTAAAGCCCCCGGAAACGTTTTTTGAGTTTATTTCAAGGAAAAACTTATGTGCGGTATAGTCGGTTACATCGGTCAAAACGAAGCTTTGCCCATCCTGGTCGGAGGCCTCAAGAAACTGGAATACAGAGGCTACGACAGCTCGGGAATCGCCGTCATTGAGAAAGACGGCATAAGCGTCGTCCGTGCATCAGGGAAGATTTCGGCCCTCGAGGACTGCCTGAAGACGAAGGTTATCCACGGCCATACCGGAATCGCGCACACCCGCTGGGCAACCCACGGCGCACCGACCATCGCAAACGCACACCCGCACACGAGTTTCGACGGAAAAATTTCCATCGTCCATAACGGCATTATCGAGAACTACGCAACCCTGAAGGCAAAGCTCGTTTCCGAAGGCATCCAGTTCAAGTCCGAAACCGATACCGAAGTGGTGGCACACCTTATCGCCCGCTACTACAAGGGCGACCTGAAAGCCGCGGTGTTAAAGGCCCTCGCCCTGGTCGAGGGCACTTTCGGCCTTGCAGTCGTCTGCATGGACGAACCCGATACGCTTATCGGGGCACGCCGCGGCAGCCCGCTTATCCTGGGCATCGGGAACGGCTCGGAATTCTTCCTTGCAAGCGACGTTTCCGCCATCATCAACCACACGCAGAAGGTCGTGTACCTGGATGACAACGACGTAGTGCAGATAAAGAACGGCGACTATTCCATCGTCAACATGAACAGCCACGAAGTGCAACGAGAAGTCAAGGACGTGGAGTTCGATGCAGACGCCGTCGCGAAGGGCGGGTTCGCCCACTTCATGCTCAAGGAAATCTTCGAACAGCCCGAAGTGCTGCGCAACACCATGCGTGGCCGCCTGCTCAGCGCCGAAGGGAACGCCAAGCTCGCGGGCCTCGACACGAATATCAAGGAACTCAGGAACATCAACCGCATCATCATTACCGCTTGCGGCACGAGCTACTACGCGGGCATGGTCGGCGAGTACATGATCGAGGATCTCGCCGGCGTCCCCGTCGAAGTCGAATACGCCTCCGAGTTCCGCTACCGTAATCCCATCATCAAGCCGGGCACGCTCGTGCTCGCCATCAGCCAGTCCGGCGAAACCGCCGATACGCTTGCCGCCCTCAAGGAAGCACAGCAGAAGGGTGCAACCGCGCTTGCCATCTGTAACGGCGTGGGCTCCACCATCGCCCGCACAAGCGACGGCGGCGTGTACCTGCACGCCGGTCCCGAAATCGGTGTCGCAAGTACCAAGGCGTTCACAAGCCAGGTGACCGTCCTCGCCATGATTGCCCTCTTGCTCGGCCGGCAGCGCAGACTCAGCTTTGAGTCGGGCGCCGACATCGTCAAGGCGATGCAGGAACTCCCCGGCCTGGTGGAACAGACGCTCAAGCTTTCGGACCAGATTGCGGGCATCGCGCACCAGTACGTGAAGGCGAACAACTTCCTGTACCTGGGCCGCCACTACAACTATCCCGTCGCCATGGAAGGCGCACTGAAGCTCAAGGAAATCAGCTATATCCATGCCGAAGGTTACCCCGCCGCCGAAATGAAGCACGGGCCAATCGCCCTTATCGACGAGAACATGCCCGTAGTCGTCATCGCCCCGAAGGATGCGCTGTTCGACAAGGTCATCAGCAACGTCCGCGAAATCAAGGCGCGCGGCGGCCGTGTCATCGCGGTCACCACAGAAGACTGCCAGCCGCTCGACGAGTTTGCTGACCACCTGATCAAGGTGCCCAAGACCATCCCCATGCTCATGCCAATCGTGACCTGCGTGCCCCTCCAGCTACTCGCCTACCACATCGCCGTGCTCCGCGGCAACGACGTGGACCAGCCGCGCAACCTCGCGAAAAGCGTGACCGTCGAGTAATCTTGGCCAAATAGCAGGCCGTTGTCCATGGACAACTTGTAAATAAAAAAACCGGCCTAGGCCGGTTTTTTCGATATATATTATGTTAGATTAACGGTGTATGGCACCGTTGTCTTGCCAATGAGGATGTTATGGGAAAAGATTGGTTTGGATTTTCTGTAGCAGCCGTTCTGATTTCGGGAACGGCAGCCACATTTGCAGCGGACTATACGCCGCCTTCTACCGCAGTATCGAAAATCAACAGTTACCGAGGCTATTCGGAACTCACCGATGCGGCAAGCGGCATGGATATCGACCAGTACACCTACAACATGACCACGTGGCAGATCAGCAACGGAGGTTTTGACAAGGCGCATGCCGACAAGTACAAGAGCGCCTATACGGGTGGGGACAAATCGAGCTGGCGGTCGGCAAGCGGCGGCGACCTCGGTACCATCGACAATAACGCGACCATCCAGGAGATGCGACTCCTCGCGGTACGCTACAAGGCAACAACCAACAGCAATTACAAGAGTACGTTCAAGTCGAGCTTCAACAAGGCCGTAAACTTCATTTTGACGATGCAGCGTTCCACGGGCGGCCTCCCGCAGGTATGGCCCAAACGCGGCAACTACAGCGACCATGTAACACTTAATGACAACGCGATGATCCGCGCGATGGTCACGATGATGGATATCGCGAATTCCACCTCGCCGTTCGACAGCGACATCATCGACGACGCCACCCGTGCAAAGATGCAGACGGCCGTCGAGAAGGCGCTCCAGTACCTGCTCAAGGCACAAATCGTGAACGACGGCAAACTGACCGTATGGTGCGCCCAGCATGACACGGCAAACTACGCGCCTCGCCCAGCCCGAGCCTACGAATTGGAATCCAAGTCGGGCAGCGAATCCGCGGGTACAGTGTGGTTCCTGATGAACTGGCCGAACCAGACTACGGAAATCCAGAACGCAGTCAAGGGCGCAATCGCCTGGTACAAGAAGACCCGCGTGGTCGGGCTCTACTTCAACAAAAGAGAAGGAAAATTCGAACAACGCGAAGGCAACGTGCTGTGGTACCGTTTTTACGAAGTGAACAACGACAACTACTTCTTCTGCGACCGTGACGGTGCGAGCACCAAGACGCAGGATTTCACCAAGATTAGCGAGGAACGCCGCACGGGCTACCAGTGGGCAGGCGACTACGGTACGGCTCTACTCTCCACCGAAGCGGCATACCTGGCCGCACTCGAAAAGATGCAGGGCACCTACGTGGAACCCCCTCCGCCGGCAGTAATGTGCGGGAGCGATACCTGCAAGGTGTTTATCGACGGCGTGGGCTTCACCGACATCAAGGGCGTGAAAGAAGCGAACAACGCCGGGTTCGTGGGCGAAGGCTACGCGAACGTGGATAACGAGAAGGGTAGTTACGTGACCTACGGCGTGACCGCCGAGAAGGATGGCAAGTATACGCTCTACATCAGTTTCGCAAACGGCGGCAGTTCCGCACGCGGGTACAGCGTTACGGTCGGTGACAAGACGCTCATCGCAGACGGCAGCATGGAATCTACCTCTGCATGGACCACCTACAAGACGCAGAAGGTGGAACTGGAACTCGAAAAGGGTTACAGCGATCTCAAGTTCGAAAGCCTCTCGAGTGACGGCATGGCGAACATCGATTACATCGGCTGGATGGATACCGCCCTGCACGCAGGCAAGGTGGACGTGAGCGACACCACGACCGCCATCGGCACACGCGGCGTGCGCAACACCCCAGTATCGGTAAGCGACCGCTACTTTGTGGACTTTGGCACCCGCGCAAACCGTGCGGGAGTGTACCTGATGCGGAACGGCAGGACTTTCCGCGTGAACGGGAGCAGTCATTCTGGAGCGCAGCGATAGAATCCATGGACCCCATCGCCTTCGGCTCCAGGGTGACAAAGGAAGAAAAAATTATGCTGAACAACTGGATGTACAAACTTCTTTTTGCAACGCTCGCTCTTGCGGCAAGCGCATCCGCAGTCGACAAGAAGAAAATCGACTTCGTACTTGGTGTCGACGGCGACTTCAAGGCCGCAGTTTCGAAAGCCGGCAGTTCGGGCGCATCCGCAAGCAACCGTTTCGTCATCTTCGTGCCCGACGGCGAATACGACATCACCAAGCTTACGGGCGACAGCCACGGGAAATCCACCGTGAGCGCATCGTACCTCTCGATTATCGGGCAGAGCCTCGAAAACACGGTCATCGCAAACACGACCGACACCGAGGGCATCAGCCTCACGGCGACAATATACTTCCCGAAGAACAACGAGATGTACATGCAGGATATCACGCTCAAGAACAAGAGCACCTACAGTACATCCAACGCGGCACGCCAGGTGGCACTGCAGCAGAACGAGGGCGACAAGTATATCTACAAGAACGTGCGCCTCTTGAGCGGCCAGGACACCTACTACACCAAAAAGGGACGCACCTACTGGGAAGGCGGCGAAATCAACGGCACGGTGGACTTTATCTGCGGTGGCGGCGACGTTTTCTTCGAGGGAACCAAGCTCGTGATGACGCGCAACGGCGGCTACATCACCGCATCGCAGAATCCGGGAGACTGGGGCTACGTTTTCAACAACGCGACCATCACGGTGAGCAACAACAGTTTCAATGGCACGTTCTATCTCGGTCGTTCCTGGGGGCACGCGAAGACGGTCTTCTTGAACACGAAAATGGTGGCGCAGCCCAAGGGCGAAGGCTGGGGCCCAGACATGAATTCCGCACCGCAAGTCTTCGGTGAATACAACAGCAAGGACGGCAATGGCAACGCAGTGAACACGAGCCAGCGCAAGACATATTTCAATGGCGGCAAGGACGGTTCTACCGCGACAACGCTCAAGACGGTATGGAACGCAAGCGACGCCGCAAAATACACGCTCGAAAACGTGCTCAAGGGTAGCGACAACTGGGACCCGACCAAGTTGACCGCACAGGTGAGCGCCCCGAAAATCGAGCAGCAGGGAGCAGAGATCGTGTGGAACGATGACGAAAGCGCACGCTGCTGGGTGATATTCGTGAACGGCAAGTACAAGGCGAACGTGATTACGCCGAGCTTCTCGCTCGAAGGCGTCGCAACCGGCTCCAAGATTACAGTTCGTGCCGCGAACAGCATGGGCGGTCTCGGAAGCAACTCCAACGAGGTGACGACCCTCGAAAGCAACGCGACCTACTACAACGTGACGCTCAACAATCCGGTCGGTGGAACCATCGAGACATCGTTCAGCGGGAACAAGGTCATGGAAGGCAAGGACGCCGTGTTTACCGCAAAGCCGCTCAGCGGCTGGAAATTTGCGGGCTGGAGCGGCGCAAGTGCCGCGGGCATTGACGCAAGCAAATCCCCGGCAACCATCAAGGCCACGGGCGACATCGAACTTGCGGCAACATTTGTCGGTGACGGCAGCAACAAGTTCCAGGCCGAAGAAGGCTCCATCGAGAACGCCATCAACGAGAGTACCAACGCGGGCTTCGCAGGTGCGGGCTACGTGAACTTCGGCACGGGCACATCGTCCGTGAAGGTGCCGGTGTATGCCGACGGTGCAGGCGAATACAAGCTCACCCTGACATACGCGAACGGGAGCAATGCGGCCCGCAGCCTTTCCATCAAGGGCGAAGCCGGCGAATCGCAGGAAGTCGAATTCGCGACGACCGGCAACTGGACCACCTACGTAACGAAGGATATCTCCATCACGCTTCCGCTGGGCGCTAGCACCATCACGTTTGCGACCGTCGGCGGGAACGATGGTCCGAACCTCGACCAGCTGGAACTCACCGCAGTGAACGTGACCAAGCCCGACACCTCCGATACAACGACAGCAATCGGCCAGCTCGCGGAACCCCGCCTGGAATATACGGGCTCGACGCACGTGCGCCTCTTCAGCACGACCGGGAAACTGTTGCGTGAAAGTACCGGAGAGGCTATCAGCACGGCAGGCCTGCCCCGCGGAATCTACATCATGCAGGTGCGTGACGGCTCACGCAACATGCAGAAAACGATCCGCGTGAAATAAGATTGCGCCGCTTAACACAGGTGAACTGCGCACAGTTTAAAACGCGCGCAGTTTAAGACGCGCGTTATTCCCCGAATACAAATTTTACGTACAAATCAAACAGTTGCTCGCCCCACAGGTACATGAAGGGGGCAGCCACCGCAAGGAACGGCCCAAAGGGAATCTGCCCCGAGCCGTCATCACTCTTGCGCAACTTGCCGTAGGGGACCATCACGAGAATCCCCAGCAGGGCAGCAACAATCAGCGTCTCGACGGCACCCGTCACTCCCATCAGCGCTCCGTAACCCGCGAGGAGTTTCACGTCGCCGAACCCCATGGCATCCTTCTTCAGGAGCTTTGTCGCGGTCCAGCCCACCAGGTAGAGGCCGCCACCAGCGACCACCGCCCCGAGCAGGCTCTGGAACGGAGTGACACCGCCGGGAATAATCGAAATCAGGAGCCCCGCGACAATCCCGCCCACCGAGATGGAGTCGGGAATCAGCTTGTACTTGCAGTCGACAGCGCATACCGGATACGCCCCGAGCAAAAGCCAGAACATGGCGAACGCGGATGCCCATACGGCA
>Ga0247611_10008547_pt1 | contig 12587 bp, 13 predicted proteins | sample 177DNAGHGhighgp2_FD_192422 | JGI IMG/M metagenome (GOLD analysis project Ga0247611, IMG submission 192422) | Sheep rumen microbial communities from Palmerston North, Manawatu-Wanganui, New Zealand - 1770 DNA GHGhigh gp2 | ecosystem: Host-associated > Mammals > Digestive system > Stomach > Rumen... | reverse complement strand
ATTATCGCGAGGTGGAGCAGTTCGGTAGCTCGCTTGGCTCATAACCAAGAAGTCGAGGGTTCAAATCCCTCTCTCGCTATTTCCCTCTTTTGAGGTCTGGTATCTTATTGATACAAAACGGTAGCCGTGCCGTAATACGGTTTTTAAAGAGTTTTATCAATCTTGATGGTTGGTAAGACTCTTTTTTGGATTGAAAGGAAAGTAGGTGAAAATATGGTAAAGGGTTTAGATATTATAGCTCCATTGACAAAAACTCAGGTTAGTCAAAAGACTCCTGCTAAATTGAGAGCTGATTATTTAGATTTAGCCAGAAGATATACTGCTCTTACAGAAAATAAGATGCTTTATTGTAATAAATGTAATACATGGAAAGAATATGATAAGTTCTATTCAGATAAAAGTTATAAAAGCGGAAAATTTCCAGTTTGTAAACAATGTCTTCAGTTTATGGCTGAACAACGTACTGATACTCGAAAACCTGTTAATGAAACAAAAGAATCTATACAAAAAGTATTAAGGTATATGGATAAGCCATATTTTGATAAATTATATGGTCAGTTATATAAAAAGAAAATTGAAGAAAGAGTTAGTAATGATGCTACTGCTGCAATTTCAATTTTCCCAAATTATATAACATGTATAAATTCTTTAGTTCAATATACTGGCAAAGATTGGTCGGATTCTGATTTTGGAGATGTTACATCTATAGACGAAGAAGAAGCTGTAGATGTAAAGATTGTTAAGAGCACTGTAGCTGATGGTCGTAAGAGGTTTGGCGCAGGATATAGCGATGAAGAATTGATGTTTCTTGAGAACGAATATAAAGATTGGGTTGCAAGGTATGAATGTAATACTAAAGCCCAAGAAAAAGTATTTAAAAATTTAGCTATGATAGAGCTTCAAAAAGACAAGGCTATAAAAAAGAATCTGCCAACTAAAGATTTAGATAAAGCTTATCAAGATTGGCTTGATACTGGAAATCTAAAGCCAAAACAAAATAGCATGGATTCATTTTCAGAAGCTCAAACATTAGGAACTCTTATTCAGAAATACGAAGAAGAAAGACCTTTGCCAGAAATAGACCCAGAGCTTAAAGATGTAGATAAAATTGGAAAATATATAGATACATTTTTTAAAGGACATATTTGCAAGGTTTTAGGAATAAAAAACAATTTTGCGACAATTTATGAAAATGAAATGAAGAAATATACTGTCTCTCCACCTAAAGTTGACGAGGAAGAAGACTCTGAGGCTATCTTCCAGAAGATATTTGGAGGTGAAAATGACAGCGACTAAAGGAAGACCAAAAAGCTCCACAAAATCATTAAAGACGATTTATAAAGAGAAATCCGAAAGAATGATGGAGGGTGTGGCTTATTGGGCTTCCTTTTATAGAGATAATCCACATAGATTTGCAAAAGAATATATGAATATAAATTTAAAATTGTTTCAGAAAATTCTTTTGTATGTAATGATGTGGGCTACGAATTTAGTGTATATTGCCGCAAGAGGTCAAGGTAAAACTTGGATTATGGCTTTATATATGGTTATTCGTTGTATATTATATCCGGGAACAAAAATTATTGTTGCATCGGGATATAAAGCTCAATCTTTGGAAATCATTCAAAAAATAAAAGATGATTTTATGAAAAATTATGATTGGGGTTCGGCTAATTTATGCTCGGAAATAGAATATATATCTGATTCAATAAATAAAGCTGAATGTATTTTTAGAAATGGTAGTTTTATAAGAATTGTTACTGCCAGTGATTCAGCTCGTCATAATAGAGCAAATGTAATTTTCTTGGATGAATATAGAATGGTAGATAAAAATATTATTGATACAGTTATCAAGAAATTTTTAACTGCTCCTAGACAACCAGGATATTTGAATAAGCCTGAGTATGCTCATTTAATAGAACGAAATATTCAGATGTATGCTAGTTCAGCTTGGTACGGTTCGCATTGGTCATTTGAGAGATTTAAATCATATTTTGCTAATATGTTAGATGATACCAAGAAATATTTTTGTGTTGATTTACCATATCAGTTATCAATAAAAGAAGGGCTTTTATCTCGTGACCAAGTAGAGGATGAAATGTCTGAGGCTGATTTTGACCCTATTTCTTGGGATATGGAAATGGGTGGTTTTTGGGCTGGAAGTAATGGAGATGAATTTTTTAATTATGATGATATAAATGTACGAAGAAAAATAAAAAATGCTCTTTATCCTCTTGAAATTTATAAAAATCATCATATTTCTATTCCAGATTTAATGCCTAGAGAACATAGAATTTTATCTGTAGATATAGCTCTTATGAGTTCTAAAAAGAATAATAACGACTCTTCTGCTCTATGGATTAATTCAGCTGTTCCGACAGATAATAATGACCTTATTACTAATTTTGTATATGGTGAATCTCATGAAGGATTAACAACTGATGAATTAGGATTGATTGTTATGAGAACATTTTATCAGTATAAATGTACAGATTTGGTAATAGATACTAATGGCCAAGGTTTGGGCGTTTATGATTATATAATCAAACCGCAATATGACCCTGAATATAATGTTACATATGATGCTATGACTTGTATTAATGATACAACTATGGCGGAACGTTGTAAGGTTAAGGGCGCAAATAGAGCAATATGGTCTATTAAAGCTGATGCAAAATTCAATTCCAATGCAGCTCAATCTCTAAGAGCTGGTTTCCAAAACGGTAATATCAATTTATTAAGAACAGATGTTGATATCGAAGATGAATTAAAGAAAATTCGTGGTTATAAACAGTTTACTCAAAAAGAGCAAGCTTTATTAAAGTTACCATATGTTCAAACATCTTTATTAGTTAATGAATTGATTAATTTGGAACATGAAGTAACTGGAACAAATGTTAGGATTTTTGAACGTAGTGGTATGAGAAAAGACCGCTACTCTTCTATTATGATGAATTATAAGATTTGTCGTGACCTTGCGGTTAAAAATAAGCCGAAAGAGTCTGGAAATAAAATTGTTGATATGCTCCCAATAGTAACAGCAAAAAGAATAAGAGCATATTAAAGAAAGGAGTGCGAATGGCACGAGAAAGTAAATACAAGACTCGTAAAAAAATAAACGAGTTATCTTCGGGTACTACTTCTAGCACTCCGAAGCAACCTTCTGCCGCTGAAATACGTAAATGGTGGGAAGAATATGCAGTAGCTCAAGCTAATTTTGATGCAAATCAAGAAGCTGTCAGAAAATTGACTGATGTTACAAAATCTACTAGACAACGCTCAGTTACTAGGATAACAAAAGATAGTTTAAGAACATACTTGGAAAATCCATCTTCTTATGAGTCTAGTTTACGTGATGTTTCAAGATATCTCGCAACGAGATGTCAAGTGTATTATAGATTGATTAAATATAATGCAAATATGTTTTGTTTAGATGCAAGAAGTGTAATTCCTCCATACAATCCTTCAGAAGAAAATGATAAAGAGGCAATTGTTGAGAGTTATTACAATACTCTTATGCTTTTGAATAAAATGGGATTGCAATTAGAATTTTTAAAAGTTTACGTAACTTGTTTTACAGAGGATGTTTTCTATGGAGTAGTTTATTTTGATGAAAACTCAGAAACATATCCATCTATGTTTTTTCTCCCTTTAAATCCATCATATTGCAAGATTCAAGGAGTATGGGACGATGGAACGTTTGCATATGCTTTTGATATGTCATTCTTTAATAGAAATCAAGATTTTCTTGAATTATGGGGTGAACCATTTCAGAGTATGTGGAAAGAATATCAATCAAGTGGTGTAAAATGGGTAACTATGCCACAAGAATATTCTGTATGTTTGAAATTTAGAGCTGAGGATTGGGAAACTGTAATCCCTCCATTTGCAGGATTATTTTCTAGCTTTTTAGGTCTTCTTGAAGAAGAAGATGTTCAAGCTATTGCAAGTGAAGAGGAAATATATAAATTATTAGTTCTTACTCTCCCTCTACTAAAAAATAGTAATGCTCCAGATGATTTCTCAGTAGACCCTGATACGGCAGTTGCTTATTTTAATAAGTTGAAAGCAGCATTACCTTCTTTTGTGGATGCAATTCTTAGTCCAATTCCAGTTGATTCTATTAATTTTAATAAGGATGTAGCATCTGATACTAAGCGTGTACAAGAAGCCACTGAAACAGTATTAAATAGCTCTGGTGGAGCACAGATATTAAATAGTGTTACTTTAAAAACTAGTGCCGCATTTGAAGCTGTTGTAAAGGCAGATACAGAATTTGCTATATCTTCTCTTCTACCTCAAACTGAAGCTTGGCTTAATTCATTTGTTGCTAGATATGTAACTAATCCTTGTAGAATCAAATTATTCGAAGTATCAGTATATACAAAAGATAATTTGAGAAAAGAATTGTTAGAAAATGCTCAGAATGGTTTGCCAACAAAGTTAACCATAAATGCTATGAGTGGATTTTCTGAACTTGATACTCTTGCTCTTAATTTCTTGGAAGAAGAAGTTCTTAATTTGTCAGATAAGCTTGTTCCATTAAGTACAAGTTATACTCAAAGTGAAAAACAGGCTGGTGGGCAAGAAAAGGATGTAACGGAATTAACAGATGAAGGAGCTGAAACTCGTGACCAGGGAAAGAACGACAGATAAGGTGGTGGAATGAATGGATGAGAACTTAAAAACTTTCGTATGTACGCAAGATGAAGAAACTCGAAATAAGCTTCTTGAAGAAGGGCTTGTTGAAGTAAAAAATTCTAATGGAGTATATACTTTTTTAGTAAATGGTAAACAGAACTTTTCTGTTGATGCAAATAAAATAAAATACACGAATAAACTCTGTATTTAGAAAGGAGTGATATGTCTAAGAAAGTTAAAAAGATTTTGACTATAGAGCAATTATTGCAAGTCTGTCAAACTCAAAATTTTGTTAGATTTTCTTCTAAAGACAGTGGTTATCAATTAGCGGTCAATATTCCGACAATTTTTGAAGTCGAAGATACGGTTGATGAGGCTCATCGTGGAATGATGAAGCTTAAGATTAAGATGTTTCATGATGGTATGAACAGAAATGGTTCTAAAGTGCCTCATGACTCAGCCGATAGAGCTATGAAAACTATTCCAGATAGACCACTTTTGGCGGCAATTCATCAACTTGATAATGGCGAATGGGATTTTGAAGCTCATGAGATGGAATTGGTTGAGAATGAAGATGGAGAAATAGAAGTCAATTACATTGAGAAACAAATTGGTTCTTTTTCTTCTGAACCTGCTTTTTGGGAACATGATGATAAAGTAGATAAAGATTTCGTATGTGCTTTTGCTTATGTTCCAAGAGATTATACTAAAGCATGTGAAATAATCGAAAGAAAAAAGGGGACAAAAAATTCTGTCGAATTGGCAATTGATGAACTATCTTATGATGCAAAAGATAAATGTCTAGTTTTAGAAGAATTTTATGTTAGTGGTTCTACGTTATTAGGACGAGAAAAAGATGGAACTGAAATTGAAGAAGGTATGCTTGGTAGTCGAGCAGATATTGCCGAGTTTAGTACGGATGTAAATTCTGTATTTTTCAGCTCTGAAGAAAAAATAATTGCGATGTTAGAAAATTTGGATAACAAACTTTCTAACTTAACAATATCAAATTCAAAGGAAGGAGGAAAAGAGACAGTGGGTAAATTTGACGAATTGCTTGCTAAATACGGCAAGACAATTGAAGATGTTGATTTTGAATATCAAGGTCTATCTGACGAAGAATTAGAAGCTAAGTTTGCTGAAGTCTTTGCTGATGATACTGACCCAGATACTTCTTCCGAAGATAATTCTGAAGGAGAAGGTACTTCTGATGAACCAGAGGTTAAATTGGGAGCGGGAAATTCAGATGATGATAATGATGATGAACCTGATAATTCAAATTCTGATGATGTTGTATCTACTAATCAGCAAGAAGATGACGATACTTCTCAGGGAGACAATAAGAAGAAAACAAACGATTTTGCTCTCTCGCTTCAAGAAAAAGTTAATGCTTTATATGAACTTGTATGTTCTACATATGAAGAAGCCGATAATGAATGGTATGGATTGACTTGTTATGAAAATCCTAATTATGTTATCATGCATGGTTATTTCAATGGCAGACATTATAAGCAGAATTATAAAGTAGAAAATGATGAATATTCTCTTGTTGGAGATAGAGTCCAGGTTTTTGAACAATTCTTAACTCAAGAAGAAATGGATGCTCTTAATGAGATGAAATCGAATTATTCAGCCCTTGTAGAATATAAGCAAAATATTGAGAAGGCTGAATTAGAGGAAAAGAGAGAAGAACTTCTTGCAGATGAAAGATTTTCAATTATCAAAGATTCTGAGGAATATAAATCTCTTTTAAATGAAAAGGAGAATTTCTCATTAGAGGAATTAGAAACAAAGTTAAAGCTTATTGTTGCTGATTATGCTTTGGGAAATGTAGATTTTTCAAAGTTTAGTAAACAAAAGAGCGGTAGAATGTTTGGAATTCCAAAATCAGGAAATACTGTCACAAGTAAGTATGGCGGTATTTTTTCTGATGATTAAACATTGTCTTAAACAGACAGAATAAAAGCCAATGCTCTTTAACGGGCAAAAATAAAGATGATTTAGAGTCGAGTGTATTCGGCTCTTTTTTTGTTGAAAAAAATATAAGGAGGAAAAAGTAATGGCAATTGATATTACAAAGGGTTCACACAATGTTGCATTCCCTTCAAAAGTTCTTGCTGGTATGGGCGGTGCTCATCAGTTCAATATCACATTAACAGCCAATCACGATAATGGTCAGCTCGTTACTCGTGGTGCTTGGAATTCATTTGATAATTATCTTGAGGGAGCTGTAGCTGCTTCTAATGATTTCAGAGGTGTTATTCAAGATATTGTTAAAGATGATTCTAGTAAATTTTATGTAGAGGTTACAGCAGATACTACTCTTCTGTTCCTTTATAATTCACCAGTTAGTCCTTATGGAGAGAGAGACCTTCAGGATGAATCTCTTTTCTACAATGAAGTAGGTGGACAACCTGTTAGGGGATACGAATTAAGAAAAGGCGATATTATTATGCTCTCAACACATGCATTTAATGGAACACCTGTTGTTGGCAAGTCTCTTACTTATGCAAATGGTAAGTATGTTGTTGGTCAATAAATCTAGGAAAGGAGAAAAGAAATGGGAAAGAATTTTTCACAACACGTTTTAAATGTGTTTGCCAATCATAAGACAACTTATGAGCAGATTTCTCAGCTCATGAAGGATGTTGCTCTTGGTCGTGAGATTTATGACGAAGCAACAGGTCGTGTAATTACAAAGTCTGAAGCAAACGAGAAAATTCATGCATTTTCTTGTGAAGTTCTTGGTATTACTAAGGATATGTCAAAGAAGGAAATGCGTAGAGCTTTAAGAGACCATGGCAGAGAATGGTTCGATATTATCGAAGATACAGTTGATGAATATATAAGTGTAGGATTTGATGGTAACGAATGGTTTAATGACCTCGTTGAATCTAAGAATATTGCTTATGGTGATAGACAAGACTTCATAGCAGATAAGGATACTATTCTTGCAATTGCTAAGATGGGCGAGTCTCACCATGACCACATTTTGCAGAGAGTTGGAAAGAACGCACCTATCTCTATTCCAACTGCAAGATATGGTGTAAAGATTGGTGAAGATATTAATAAGTATATCATCGGCCAGACACAGTGGACAGATATGGTTGCGGCTATTGCTAAGGCATTTATAAAGCTTATTCAGCAACTTGTTTATGCTGAAGTTTCAAATCTTAGTTCAAAGCTGCCAGCTGCTACAGTTGGTTCTGGTGCTCTTTCTTCAACCCCAGCAATAAAACAAGCTTTTGATGACATTATTGAAGCAGTTTCGGCTGCAAATGATGGTGCTGATGTAATTATTATGGGAACAAAGAACGCACTCAAGAAGATTACAGCTCTTGCTGATGTTCAGTGGGCTGCAAAGGAACAAAGAGATTCTGTTGCTCAGACAGGTACTATTGGTATCTATGAGGGCACTCGTCTTGTAGAAATTCCTCAGAGATTTGAAGATAAGACTCTTACTACAAAGCTTATGTCTGATAAGAAGTTAGTATTCCTTGCTGTTGGTTCTGGTGATAAGCCAATCAAGTTTATTGATGAAGGCGATACTGAAATCACAGAAGTAACAGATAAGGGTGAAGCTGGCGGACGTTGGGATGACCTTATGAGTTATGAGGTTCAAAGACGTTTAGGTGTTGGTACTGTTCTTGGTAGAGTTATGGGTGAATGGACATTACCTTAATGTTAAGTAATAAATTAATGGAGAGTGCAATAGCACTCTCCTATTGGATGGAAAGGATAATATAATGGCTAAATATACAAAGAAAACAGAGACTATTGATGAACAAGTAGAAGGACAGGTTTCGGCTGAAAATGAAACAGAAAAGGTAGAAGCTACCGAAAAGAAAGAAACTTCTAAGGCAAAAAAGAAGGTTTTTGACCCATCAGAGGGAATACCTTGTCGTTCAGTTGTTACTGGTCAAATGTTTTTAGAGGGATATAAGACAAAGATGCCTTATCAATGGGCTGATTATGGGGATGTAGTAGATGTAGAATATAAGGATTTACAGGCTTTAGTTCAGCAAAAGAGCGGATATGTTTTTAATCCATTCTTTATTATTGATAACGATGATTTTGTTGAAGAATTCCCTTATTTAAAAAAGTTTTATGAGCAAAATTATACTGTAAAGGAGCTTAATGAAATTTTACAACATCCAGTTGAGCAGATGGTTTCTGAGATTAAGAGTTTGCCTAGGAGTGCGGTTGATACTCTTATGAAGATTGCTTCAAATCAGGTGACTCTTGGTCAAATTGATTCAGTAAGAAAGATTAAAGCTCTTGATGAAATTTTTGATACAGATTTAAATTTGCTTTCCGAACTTGTTAAGTAGTAAAGGAGGTGCAATATGCTCTCCTATGAAAAAATATTTAGCAGGGTTAGAAATAAAACTCATGACCCTAAAGAGCTGTCCTTAGATGAAGAAGATTTAATTGAAATATATACCGAACGCTTACATTCCGTAGTTGGTAATGTACGTATAAGAAGAATGTTTTCAACTTTAACATTAAATGATGAGACTGAAGAAATTACATGGATTTTAAACAATACTTTAACAGGTTCTAATGCAGAGATAGAAGAAGAATATGTTATTGAGTTATTGTCTCTTGCTATGATAATTGAATGGTTACGTCCAAAAGTTGAAGATATTACATATATTGGAATGGCGATTGGTGGAAAAGAAGAAAAATCACTAAATAATGCACATAAATTAAACATTGAAAGATTGCAAGAACTTGAAAATCAACTCTCCAAAATGATTCGTGACCATGGATATCTGTATAACGATTATTTGCAGGGGTAATATGTTTATGAAATATTTGTATGGTGAGTTTAATGAAGGTCAAATGCAATTAAATGCTAAGATGATGCATAGTGAGGTTCATAAACTTCTTTTGTATAAGGATGAAAAAGTTAATCAAGAGATTTTTTCAAATGATGATGATTTCATTATATATTTTAAAAATCTCTTATATAGGTTTGGTGGGCTTAATGAACTTTTAGGTTGTCCGGTTCAGATGGTAGCATTATTATCTACGCTTCAATCGGCTTATGATTTAGTTCAAAGTTCCAAGTTCAATTATTGCGAGTATCGAAGATTAATTCTTAATGCTCATAATTATATTAAGAGAATCTTCGAGGAAATGGAGGAAAAATGCCTTCACTAGAAACAGCCCGCAGAGTGAACCAAATCAAATGGAATAACGCTCGTACAGTCGGGCAAACAATTAAAGAGCAGTCAGATTTTGCTATGGAATCGACATGGGATAATGACCCTCAAAGTCGAGTTTGTTATATTTACGATTATAAACATGATGATAAACCTTTATTAAATAAAGGAATGACTTATGAAAATACAACAAAGTATCAAATTGATGCGAAATTTATAATTACAAAGTACTCTTCTATTTCAAGTGACCAGGTAGAATATCATTTAATGTTTCGTCCTAGTCAAAGATATGAATTTGAAGATAATGATGAATTGTATTATTACGAAACAGATTATGCTAAAAAATATCGTTGTGAATGGGCTATTGGACAATACGTAGATATTCCTGATGATAAGGGTATCTACAGAAGGTGGCTTGTAGTAGCGAAAGAAATAGCTAATCAATTTGTAAAATTCTCTATTCTCCCATGTGATTATAAACTTTGTTGGATTGAAAATCGTGATAATAAGCGAATAAAAAGACAGATGTGGGGTTGTTTACGTGACCAGAAATCGTACACAAGCGGCGTGTGGGCCGGAGACAGAACTTTATCTCTTGATAATGTAAATCAGATTTGGCTACCAATAAACGATGTCACTGAAAGAATTCATTATCTTTCTGAAGACAATGAGGAAAATCAAAGACTAATTATATCTACATTAAAGCCTAATCCTTCTGTATGGTTCGTTTCTAAAATTCAAGATTTAAACCCTCGTGGGATTTTGAAGCTTACATATAAGCAAACAGTATTTGATGACCATACTGATTTTGTAGATTGGGAGACTGGCGATATGTATGCAGATTATTATGTTAATGATATAACTCCAGTAGATAATGAAAAGTCAACTACTTTGACTGCTAATATTACCGCCCTTAATAATCATTTGAAATTAGGCGGTTCTTATAAATTACTTACTGTTAAATTTTTTGATGAAGAATTGGATGTTACTTCGCAAGTAATGGAAGAAATAACTCTTGAGAGTTGGAAATGTTTCATTGGTGATGAAGAATATACCGATAATGAGCTAATTACGTGGCTTGTTCAATCAGAAAATAACAAGATAAAAATTAAAATAGGTAAGGATTTATCTTTGTTGTCGAAAATTTTAAATGTGAAATGTATTGTAGGTGGCATTGTTGGTGAAATTGAACTTGAGTTAATAAATTAAGGAGGATTGTTATGGATAAAGAAGAAATAATTGATTCTCCTAAATTTGAAACTAAGGATGAAATGATAGCAATGTTGCAAGCGTATATGAGTAATCCTGATGATGATACTATTCGTCTAAAGGAAAAGATAAAAGATATGTTATTAAGTTGTCCTCAGTTATTGTGGGCTTTACATAGTGAAGAATATGAGGCGGAACTATTTAATGAAGATGGAACTTTAAATGATTCGGGCGAATGGGATGTTTATTTTGGTGATACTTCCCTAATTCGTCCTTTTTTATTTATTCCAGAAACTCAAGATGTGGTTTCAAATTATATTTGCTATCAGACTTCAACTGATGAAAATATGCGATATAACTCAGAAATGAAATATTTTATTATCACTTTTACTATTATCGTTCATGAGAAAGATTCTATTGATAAAAATACTGGTATTGCTAGACATGATTTAATTGGAAGTATTATACGAGAATTAATGGCATGGTCTAGCGTTACTGTTGCTCATGCCGTTCCTATTTATGAAGCAGAATCGATTACGGATAATAACTATATTACAAAAGTTTTGCGCTACCAAGCTGCTATGCCAAACAATCTTATTTTAACGGATAGTACTGGTAGTTCATTTGTAAATAAAGTTAAGAGGTAATTGTTATGTTTGAGGAATTGAAAGGAAAAGAGTTATCTACAAGTGATATTTCTAATCTTTATGAACAGAATATTGCATATTATAATTCTATAACTGGTGATGCTCCGAAATTTGACTTATTAAGGTTGTATTTTGGAGAAGATTATCAAATTAATAAAGATATTATTATACGTCAACCAACAATACAGGATATCTTGGATATGGGAGAGAAAAATTTTTATGCTACTATAGCTCCTTTTACAACGAATACGACTGCTTTCAGAGTCCAATTATGGGATATTGGAATTGATTGGAATAAAATATCAGATTTTGAATTGTTCTCGTTATTAATAAAAACAGTATCAAAAGAACAAACTAGTATATTATTTAAAGATTTGGATTTTAGTACTTTTGAATTAGTAGCCAAATTAAATGATAAAAACGAACCTGTTCCAATATTGTTTTCAGAACAAACGGGAATAGAGATTGATGAAAATACATATCTGCAAATTCGAAATTATTTATGTTTTATGTTCGGAGTAAAATTGGAAAATGAATTCATAAAAAGTAAATCTCTTAAAGAAGAAGTTATTGCGAAAGCAAGAGCTGATGAAGCAAAAAGATTAGCTGAAAATAAAGGTTCGTCTTTAGTTCAAATGATTTCTTTTGCTTTGAATCATCCAGGGTTTAAATATAAAAAAAATGAGCTTCGTGAAGTAGGCTATGTAGAATTTTTAGATTCTATAAAAAGACTTCAAATTTACGAAGTTACAAGAGCACTTACGCAGGGTTCATATTCGGGATTTTGTGATACTTCAAAAATACCGAAAGAAGAATTTAATTTTATGAGAAGTGTTGAAATTTAAGTTTTATGTCGGAGGCTTGTCCTTCGATTTTTTTTATTCAATAAAATAAGGAGGAAAAGATTATGTCATTCAGATTA
>Ga0247611_10008546_pt1 | contig 12587 bp, 12 predicted proteins | sample 177DNAGHGhighgp2_FD_192422 | JGI IMG/M metagenome (GOLD analysis project Ga0247611, IMG submission 192422) | Sheep rumen microbial communities from Palmerston North, Manawatu-Wanganui, New Zealand - 1770 DNA GHGhigh gp2 | ecosystem: Host-associated > Mammals > Digestive system > Stomach > Rumen... | reverse complement strand
GGCGGAACGGCAACGCCCACACCTACTCCGGGCGGCGCGACACCCACACCTACGCCTACTCCCGGCGGTCCGGGCTCTCCTACGCCAACACCCGGCGGAGACGGAACACCCACGCCCACACCCACACCGGGCGGTGAGGGAACAGGCACACCTACGCCTACTCCCGGCGGTGAAGGAACGGGTACACCTACGCCTACTCCCGGCGGTGAAGGAACAGGCACACCTACGCCTACTCCCGGCGGAGAAGGAACGGGTACACCCACGCCTACACCCGGCGGCGGAAACGACCGCGCTACACCTACGCCTACAAAGTCTCCTGAAGACAAGATCAGGGACATCCAGGACAGAGGCAACAGAGAACGTTACTCCGATGGCGGTGACGAGGGCGGAAGAGGCGGCCGCGGCAATTCGGCAACCTGGTAATTTTTCCAGAGGATACGCCTATGTATAAGGAAAGACCTGCGATAAAGGTTTTTGACGGCATATTCATCACGGCAGCGTGCCTGAGCCCGTTTCTCTATGAGATAAGCTACTGGTTCATCGCACTCACGGCCGTGCTTGCCATACTTGCCTTTGTATTCCCCGGACTGTATGCTTCGGGCGTTGCCGGCGGAAGACTCAAGACCTGCTCTTACGGCAACATGATACTGTCCGTATTTCCGCTGACACTCCTGGTCGTCGTACCCGTATTCATAGTTGCGCTCATCTTCAACGAAAAGATCGGCTGGACGCCCATCATCGTCTATGCCTGTGTGACCATAGGGCTTCTGAACGCATATTTTTGGACGGGCATAATACTCGTCTACCTGACTTCGAAGCAGATCGGCATCAGCAAGAGGCTCATCGGAATCTTCTGCGGCATGATCCCCGTCGCAAATCTCTTCGTTCTTTCCTGGATCGTCAAGGTGGCGACAAGGGAGATCCGCGAAGAGAGCGAGCGTTACTGGCGCGATGAGGCCAGAAAGGACCTTCAGGTCTGCAAGACCAGGTATCCGATCCTCATGGTGCACGGCGTTTTCTTCAGGGATTCGGAGCACCTTAACTACTGGGGCAGAGTTCCCGAAGAGCTCATAAAGAACGGCGCGACCATCTATTACGGCGGTCAGGAATCCGCAGGCGACGTCAGGACATGCGCTCTCCAGATAAAGAAAGCGATCGTTCAGGTGCTGCAGGAGACAGGCGCTCCCAAGGTCAACATTATTGCCCACAGCAAGGGCGGTTTGGACTCGAGATACTGCATTTCGATGCTTGGCATGGCTCCTTATGTCGCATCGCTTACCACGGTCAACACGCCGCACAGGGGCTGCGAATTTGCCGAGTATCTAATGAACAAGGCGCCCGACAAGCTGAAGAATACGGTCTCCGCCGCATATAACAAGGGCGCGAAAGCTTTAGGCGACACGAATCCGGACTTCGTTAAGGCTGTCACGGACCTCACCAAGGACGGCGTCGCAAGGCTCAATGCCGAGATGGCTCCGATGCAGTCTCAGTTCGACGGTATCTACACTCAGAGCTTCGGTTCCAAGCTGAATCACGCCACGAGCGGCAGGTTCCCGCTCAACATGAGCTACTATTTCGTTAAATATTTCGATGGCTTCAACGACGGTCTTGTCGGAGAAGACTCATTCCAGTGGGGTCAGGAATACCACTTCCTCACGAACAAGGGCCTCCGCGGCATCTCTCACGCCGACATGATCGACCTTAACCGCGAGAACATCGACGGCTTCGACGTCCGCGAATTCTACGTAGGCGTCGTTCAGGGTCTTAAGGAGAGAGGACTCTGAGATAACCGCCGGATTATGGAAACCGGGCAGAATGGCAGTTGCTATAGTTTTTCTCTAAGGTCAAATTTCACCAAAACTTCATGAAAACGCTCAGTTTCATGACGATAATAACCTGTAAAAGAAAAGGACTGTCTCATCACTTAGAAACAGTCCCCGATTTTTTAGTTTGTAAGCAACCTCACGCTTCTTTTGCCGCCAGATCCGCGATCGTGTATTTCTTGAAGAAGGCTTCCATCTCTTCGCTGAATTCCTTCCACATCGGAAGCGTAACGCATGTGTTGACGCGGTCGCACTTTGGACCGTCGGGATTCATGCATGCGACGACGTAGAAGTCGTTCTCTGTGACAGAGATGATGTCCCATGCCGTGATCTCATTGGCGTCCTTAGCGAGCTTATAGCCGCCGTTCTTTCCGCGGAGTCCCTTGACCAGGCCGTTCTGCACGAGCATCTTGATTATCGACTCGAGGTATTTCTCGGAAAGTCCCTGGCGCTCTGCGATGCCGCTGAGCGTGACATAAGAATCCGTTCCGTACTTTGCTATATCGATCATTACGCGAAGCGCATAGCGTCCCTTTGTTGATACGACCATTTATCTCTCCTCCGTGAAGAAAGCCAAAAATTACAAACCTATTATAGTAGAAGGTAAAAGGGGAAATAAAGGGCAAATCAAAAAGTTATGCAAAAGATTTGTATGTTGTTCGGGAACGCAGTAAAACAGGCACTTTAACAGTGTTACTTGAGAGGTTTTATCTCTTCGCCGTCCTTGAACTGCTTCCAGGGGAGCTTTCCGGTGTGTGCAAATTCGCTCCACAGGTCGCGCATCTTCTCGCCCACGCATCTGGAGATCGGATCGTCGACATTGGCATACGGAGTAGACTTGCCGAACAGTACCGGAAGTTCGCTCGCGTGATAGCACCCGGCGCCTCTCTTCTCGATGTCGGGCGTCATGTACTGGTATTCGTAGACCCATGAGGGTCCCTTTATCTCCCTCGCGATCTCACGCGAAGGGTCGGTATAGAACGTCTTGGTAAAGTCGTCTGACATGCGGCGGCGAGAGTTCTTTCCGGGTACGAACTTGAACTTGAACCAGTAAGCCGCCAGAGGAAGAGCCACCGTCGGAATGTTGCAGATGAAGGCATCGCCTTCCTGACTGCATGTTCCGATCAGGATCGGCTTGTTCGACTGCTTTGCAAGGTCTGCCGGGCGCCCTTTTATCACCGTGCCGTCTATGACAGGTGAGAAGGCGCAGTTTGAGTTGCCTTCACGGAACACGAGTTCTCTCAGTTCGCGGTTTGCCGCATGGATGCTCTCGATGTCCATGTCCTTGAGTTTACCCAGCTCTTCAGGCTTGATGCCGATGTATTTCAGGTACTTGTAAGTCAGGCGCTCGCTCTGCTGCTCCGTCCAGAACGACACGACGCACGGCGACTGCAGTATCGCCTTGTCAAAAAGGAGCTTTGCCTCAGGCATTCCGAGCAGCGCGATAATGCATGCCGCGCCTGCCGACTGCCCGAAAACCGTAACGTTGTCGGCGTCGCCCCTGAACCTGTTTATGTTGTTCCTTACGAACTTGAGCGCAGCCATCTGGTCGTAAAGTCCGTTGCTCTTATCGAAATTCTTGTCCAGGAAATTCAGATTGAGGAAGCCCTCGAGATTCAGCCTGTAGTTGAAGGATACGACGACGGTCTTCGTCTCTCTTGCGAACTTGGCCAGGTCGTAGACCAGCTCATCGCTGTCGTCGCTCACTCTTCCGCACCCGCCGTTGGCGTACGAGCCGCCGTAGAACCATACCATTACGGGAGCGTTATTCTCTATTCCTTCGGGCACGAAAACATTGAGGTAGAGGCAGTCCTTGCTGTCCACCGCTATCGTGGATCTGCCCTTGCCCTGGACAGGGCTTACAGGGCCCCTCACGGCGTCTAAGAACCCTTCCCAGGGTTCGGGCGGTACCGGATGCTTGAACGCAAGATCACCCACAGGGGGCTTCGCGAACGGTATTCCGAGATATTCCTCGCACCCGTCTTTTACGATGCCCCTGACCAGTCCGTATTCAGTTGTGACTGTCCTCGAATAATTCATAAAGGAATTTTAACACGCTAAAAGTAAGGGGTGCAATCAGACTGTTAGCGAAAAAAGAACGTTTGAGTTTCGTACAAATAGCAAGGACTGAGTGTCAGTTCACATTCATGAGAGTCTGACCTCAGCTCACCTTTACGACGACGATCTCCGGATAGTTGTTGATCCTCACGGGCAGCACGCTGTTGCCCAGGCCTCGGCTTAAGACGAGCTTCATTCCGTCAAAGTCATGAATGCCTTCGTAAAGCTTCGGAAGTATCTCGAATTCGGGCGAGACAAGTCCTCCGACGTTCGGGATGATAATCTGTCCGCCGTGATAGTGACCGGTAAGGACGAGATCGGCGCCAAGGCTCTGATAGAGATCGTGATACTGCGGTTCGTGCGCGAGCATTATTACGGGCTTGCTGTCATCGAAAGGCGCATACGCATTGAAGGAATTGAGCGAAGCATCACCGATGCCAGCCAGTATGTATTCATCAGTCTCGATATAAGTATCGTCGAGGAAGATGACGCCCAGATCGCGCATGTCATCGAAGAAGGAATCGAGTTTAGCCCCCTTCATCCAGGCCTCGTGATTGCCCGTGACATAGTAGACGGGGCAGATCTTTACGGCGCCTTTTACGAAAGAGAGCGCGATGCTGTAAGAGGGATGCGTCTTGTCAACGATGTCGCCCGTAATGACGATCATGTCGGGGTTCTGCTTCTTGATCTTGCTCAGGAGAGCCGACTCGTTGATCCCGAAGATCTGGTTATGCAGGTCTGATATCTGGACCACGGTGATGTCGTTTTCGAGACCTAATGAAGCCTCATATTCCGTGACAGTAAGGTGGTAGTTGCCGATAAGCGAGAAGATGATTATCGCGATCTCGAGCGCCGTGAGGATCGGAACGGGGATGGCGAACTTCGGCTTTAATGTCTTGTGGTGGAAAAGCCTCATGCCGAGGAAGGCACCGATCGAGCCGCCTATCCATGCCCAGAACAGGAGTGTCTTTTCGGGTATACGGCGGCGGTCCATCCTGGCCATGGATTTGTCATAGCCGTAGAGGATGAATGCGGTGAGATTGACTGCGATGAGGTAGTAGACGAGTAACATGTGCCGGTATTATTCTCCAGGAAGTTTGTAGGGGAAAAGAGGCTCGTAGTTGTGGAGCTTTCCGGAAGCATCCGGATTCTTCGAGCGTTTTGCCAAAGCGAGTTCGTATTCCGCGACACCGTTTCTCTCGAGAAACCCGAGGATCTCCGGATGTTCCACGTTCAGCTCGTGGTAATTCGTTATTATCCTGAACATGATTGAGTTGGTGTCTTTCCAGTATTTGCGAAGGATGACGGGTTTTTTCTCGTCGTCGATGTGGAATATAGACGCGTGGAAATTCGAGTTGAACGACAATTCATCGAGTCCCACCAGACTGACGTGCTTGGGCTTGTCGAAATAACGCTTCATCTCGCGGTAAGCCCAATAGTACGGCCTGTCTTTGTAAGGGATGAGGAGGGGGTTTTTCTCCTCCGGTTCAGGTTCGTAATCCGCATACGAAACGAAGCCTTTGATCGGGGATTTTTTTGCGGCGACCTGGAGTATCAGTCTGCCGATCTGGCGGATGTAGAGAGCCTTCTCGTCCTTCTCATCCTGATCGATGTCTTCCGCAAGCGCCTTTTTGTGCAGATTATCCGTTTTTGAGAGTTCCTCGTCATCCGGAATGTCAACCACGTGGGCATTCTTTATGAGGTCTTCGAGTTCTTTGATGCGCTTCTCGTTTTCCGCTTGTTCGGCGGAGAGTTTGTTGAATTCTTTGTCGCCTTCATGGGGGTTCTTTTTTGAGGCTTTTTTCAGTTCTTTCAAGAGCCTTTGCCTGATAGAGGTCGTTCTCTCGCCCCATTCGGCCATCAGGACCTCCAACTCTTCACCGGTCATCACGTATTTGTAGTTTTTCTTTTTTGCCATGTCATCCGTCCCTTTTCGTAAGCCGAAGCATTTGCCGTGATATCTGAGTTTCCGATAAGGAGTGCCGTCATCCGTAAATAAGATTATAAAGCACTGCATTATAATTAGCACAGATGCTGCCGATTTCAAGGAAGCTTCGAAATGACTTCGAAATGACAGCCCGGCCTGCTTATCACAGCACTTCAGCCAGAAGATAGGCTATGAAGCACTCGCATCCTTCCTTTATGTCGTCGTAGGCTCTCTGGAAATTGTCCGTATACCAGGGGTCCGAAATGTCCCTCGGGTCGGAAGTATAATCCAGCAGCAGATGGACTTTGCCGTCGGGGTCGTCCGGGATGATCCTTCTGAGGTTTCTTATGTTGTACTGCTCCATGCAGATGATGTAGTCGAATTCGTCGTAGTCGGAGGGGCGTATCTGCCTTGCGCTGTGGCGTGTGTAGGGCACGTGCATCTTGTCGAGCTGCCTCTTTGCGGGCGGATACATGTCGTTTCCGAGTTCCTCCCTCGAAGTCGCGGCGGAAGCCACGCTCACGCGGTCCGAAAGGCCCTTCTTTTCGAGCATGTCTCGCATCATGAACTCACACATTACGGACCGGCAGATGTTGCCGTGACATACAAATAGTACTTTTATCACGCGTTAAAATCCCCGTTAAATATGAATTAAACGGGGATATTATAGCAAATACGCCCTCGCACTACAGATTGGTGTGGCAGGACGAATGATAAAGATTGATAAAAGATAGTAAAAAATGATAAAAGACGCAGTGTTAACGTTTACATTATTGAGATTCTTACAAAAACGGTAACGTTAACTGAGCTTTTACGCGTCCGTTTATCTTGTGTTTAGGCAAATTCGCAAAGTGGTGATTATTTGGAGAAAAAACACATTTATAGCGAATTTTCTCCAAATATAAGGCAAAAATTGATTTTGTTTGGTTTTGGAACTATAATTTGTTTGATTGGAGTTGCTTTTGCGTTAAGGAGATATCAGAGAATGGCTATTATTGGAAGAAAAGATGATATTCGGGAGTTGGAACGCTGTGAACGATCTCAGAAATCAGAGTTGATTTGTGTATATGGAAGAAGGCGTGTCGGTAAGACATTTCTTATCGAGCAAACATTTGCCAATTATTTTGCGTTTCGCGCTACAGGTGTTGAGAGTGGTAATACTCGTACCCAGTTAAAATCCTTTCATCAGAGATTGATAGAGGCTGGAGACCCGACAAAGCGGATTCCCCAAAATTGGTTTGAAGCATTCTCAAGACTTGAGAAAGTATTGGAATCTGACAACATAAGGCTTTCTATACACGGAAAAAAAATAGTTTTCTTAGATGAGTTTCCGTGGTTTGCGACTGCAAGGTCGGATTTTTTGGAAGCCTTTGGAGAGTTTTGGAACAGATGTGGAACTGTATCCGGAAACTACATGTTCATAATATGTGGAAGCGCAACATCATGGATTATTAAGAATGTTCTGGAAGATACAGGAAGTCTGTATGACAGGGTTACATGCCAGATGTTTCTTAGACCGTTTACATTAAGAGAAACAGAACTGTTCATGATTGATAAAGGCTTTGGTTGGTCAAGAAGGCAGATTGTTGAGAGCCAAATGGTGTTTGGAGGATTGCCGTACTTTTTTGACCTTCTTAATCCAAATGAGAGTTTGACCTGGAATATTGATATGCTTATTCTGAGATCGCATGCATTACTTCGTAATGAGTCTAAGAAACTATTAGAGGCAACCTTGAAGAAGTCATCAGCTTATAATGAAATAATGGAGTGCCTGTCAGCACATTATTATGGAATGCTAAAACAGGAATGCTTTGAGAGTTTGAATATTTCTCAAGGAACATTTTCAAGAGCTGTTGACGATTTGGTTAAATGCGGATATGTTCATGAGAGCGTGGATACATATACAAAAGGACATCCGTTGAGACTTCAGCTCGTAGATCCGTTTTTGCTGTTTCATTATTATTTCTTATCTAAAGGTTTTTCTGAAAACATAAAGTTTGAAGATTTTAAAAACGATACCGGAAGGTACATGAACTGGAGAGGACATGCATTTGAAATCTTATGCATGTACCATATCGATAGTATAAAAAACGCCTTGGGTATTTCCGGAGTAAAAACAAACGAGTATGCATGGGTGAGCCAAAACAAGAAATCACAGATAGATATTATTATTGAACGCGATGACGGCATTATCGACATATGCGAGAACAAATACACGGATACTCCGTTTAGTATTAGTGAGTCTTATGAAAGAAATCTTCTGAAAAAGATGGATACATTTCGCGAGGAAACAAATTCCCGAAAAGCATTGAAATTAGTAATGATATGTGCAGAAGGCATAGATGGTATTGCGCACACAGAACATATTTCCCGCACTTTAACTTTGGATGATTTGTTTAATTGATTGATTTACGAGACAGATAATATAAATGGTAAGGGCATTCAATGAGAGTTCTTGCGGATGAACAGTTCAACGAGCTCACGGAGCATATAAAGCAACTTGAGGCTGAAAATCGGTATCTAAAGAAGTTGTTAGATGATGCTGGTATTTCCTATGATAAAACAGATGCAGTTCCTAAAAAGAATGAGCAGCAGATAACAGGCATCAAAGATGAAGTCATTACAAAAGAGTTAGTTCAATTCTTTTATTCCATGTTCAAAGGACGCAAAGATGTTTACAGTCTTCGTTCAGGCAAGCCTAATACCAAGACAGGAAAACATGGCTACTATACTCAATGTGAAAACTTTTGGAGGTTCGGAATCTGCGGTAAGAAGGAAGGCAAGAACATCAAATGCCAATCATGTCCCAATCAGAAGTACAAACCACTGATGGGTGAGATTATTTACGCACATCTGATGGGCGTGAAGGAAGACTGTTCAGATGTTGTTGGATTATACCCTGTTTGGCCGGATGGAACCTGCAATTATCTTGTTTTTGATTTTGATAATCATGATGACAATTCTGACTTTTATTCATTTATTTGGAACTCCTTTTTAATAAAATAGAGCCCCATATGACGTATTAAATATATCATATGGCTCTGTTTCTCTCGAGAATGATGGTAATGATGTTTTAGCCACGATTGTTCTTCCTCTCTTCATATAAAACACATATTACCAACATATTGAATACAAGTAGCTTTGTTATTATCCCTTCATAAGCATGGAGAAGTATGTTTAAGTATTTGTATCACAGGAAGGGAAAATGTTATGAAGAGAGCGCTAATTCTATTGTTGGTTATTTCTATGATCTTACCCATAGCCGCATGCAGACCGGCAGGAATTGATATGACCTTAGAAACTACGGAAGATATCTACGATTATAAATACCAGAGATATGCGACTATGTCTCCTGAAGAAATCGTTGCAGAATTAACGCTGGAACAAAAGGCGGCACAGATGGTACAGCCGATACTTTATAATTCGAGCATTCAAGGCATGCAGGATTATTGTTACGGAAGCATCTATGGTGATGAGGGCGTTCATACTGCTGAAGAGTGGAGTAAGATCGTTGATAATAATCAGAAGGCAGCTATAGAATCCGAACCCGGAATACCTTTCCTGTTGGCTCAGGATGATGTTCATGGTGTTGGTTATTGTGTTGGTGCAGTTTACTTCCCTCAAAATATTGGTATAGGTGCAGCAAATGATGAAGAACTGGCTTATCAGATGGGCCTTATTACTGCTAATGAAGCTAAGCAGTGTCATATGATGTGGAACCTTTATCCTTGTGTAGCTCAGTCTGCAGATCCCAGATGGGGCAGGACTTATGAATGCTACAGTTCAGATATTGATGATATAAAGAGACTTTCTACAGCGTATACGAGAGGGCTTGTCGATGGCGGAGTCATAGCTTGTTCAAAACACTTTTTCGGTGACGGTAATGTGCTATTCGGTACGGGTGATCATGAAGAATACAGTTGCTTGAGCCTGATAGACAGGGGCAATGCATCGCTGTCTGAAGAAGAAATCAATGAACTCCTTTCAGTTTATCAAGCCCAGATTGATGCCGGTGTCCAGACCATAATGGTCAGTTATTCCTCACTAAACGGAATTAAGATGCATGAGAACGGAGAGTACATTTGGAAGCTGAAGAACGAGATGGGATTTAAAGGTTTTGTCGTAAGCGATAGTATGGCTATACAGTATACTTCCCCGAGTACTTATGAAGAACAGGTCATAACTGCAATTAACAGCGGAATTGATATGCTCATGGAAGGAGAAAAATATGCGCAGGCCAGAAGAATAATCGTAGACAGCGTTGAGAACGGGAAGATTACAGAAGAGCGTGTGAATGATGCAGTTACAAGAATAATCAAAGTTAAGAAAGATGCCGGTCTATTCGAAGATCCGTTTTGTGAGAACATAACGATCAGCAGTGAAGTGGGTTCAATAGAATCCCGGGCAGTAGCCGAGCAGCTTGTTGAAAAGAGCCTTGTCCTTCTCAAAAATGACAATAACACTCTGCCGATAAAGGAAGGTACAAAAGTTTTGATATTGGGGCCTGCAGCTGATAATTGTGCTGCTCAAGTAGGCGGCTGGACATTAGGATGGAATAAGAGTCCTGTAACTGATATTGAAGGCGTTACTACTATAAAAGAAGCATTTATAGAGAATGCTGATGAATATGGTATCGAAGTTATAACGGATCCTGATCGCTTCGATGAAGCAGATGTAATTATCCTCTGTGTCGGTGAGGATTCATATGCCGAATGGTTTGGTGATTCTATGGACCTTAGTCTTAGCGGAAATAACGGTCTGACAAATAATATGAGGGCAATTAATCAGGCTAAGTCACTTGGCAAACCTGTTGTTACTTGCATTGTAGCCGGAAGACATCTCTTCCTTGGAAAGTCATATTATGACACTTGGGATAGTGTTGTTATGTGTTATCTTCCCGGCTCTGAAGGAAAAGGTATCTCAGATGTCCTTTGCGGATATGCGGATTTTACAGGACGACTTCCTTCTCCCTGGTATGGATCTAACAGACAGATAATAGGTTTGGAGGATTGTGTATTCGAAAAAGGATACGGCTTGTCTTATGGAGAAGACTTTGTTCCCCGAACAGAAGCAGCATAGAATTCCTTTGCATGCTATGAAGAACACAAATCTTTAACTGAGTAAATTTATTTAAGAAGCGGTTTGAATACCAGATCGCAATATTATTGACTAAGCAAAGTGAAAAATCGAATATCATACTGTTGTTATGTTTTTGCATAAAGGAATATGTTTACAGTTCAAAAAATTACCACACTGGGCCTTGGTTTCTTGGGGGTCAAACGAGTGTCAAAATTCAAGAATAATACCCTCAAAAGCCCTAAAATAAAGGGCTTTGTTTTTTCAACCTAATAATGCCGTGACAAACAAATAGTACTTTTAGCATACGTATTCAATTCCCTCGTTATTTTGTGTGTTATTCGGAAGAATCATAACACAGCGCGGATATGACAGCGGCCGCGGAAGAGTATTTCGGTCCGTGCAAGGTTTTCGTAAATTATGTGACTAGGGATATTCCCGATTCGATCAAACCTGATGCGGGTCCCGGTTATATTCTCAAGAACTGCGATGTGGAACTGGTTATCTATCTGCCTCCGGATGAGCTCGATTACAAGAAATATGAGGATGCGACGAATGCATTTTACGAGTATCTGACGAATGACGGCCACGACAATCTCTTCGGTACGGTGTGGATCATTGATTCACAGGATGTATACGATGCTGCTCATACGATCTTCGATAATTCGGAGATGATCGAACACGAAGACATCTCTCATAAGGTCGGCATGTTTGGCACTCCGGTCTTTTATTCGCAGAATTAACTATTCAAACTCTGCGCATCACTACGCTATCGAAGCTTTAAGGACTCCGCCTCATATCAGAAAAAATTCTTGTAACGAAATTGAATTTCATCCGTCTAACCCAAGAATAAGAAATCGGAGGATTAATATATGAATACCTTTTTCGGTACACTTTGGCACCGTATCTTTGTAGCTAATAAAGAGCAGCTCATATGGTTCGGTGCCGTCATTGTCATTATGATCGTGCTCGCAGTTCTCCACCACAAGTGGAAGGGCGATAAAAAGAAGATCCGCCTGTGGCGCGGGCTTTGCTTTCTGCCGGCTGTCATCGCCGCAGTTCATGCGTTTATTTATCTGGTGGGCTTTCCCTTGTTTGTTGTAGGGTTCTTTCCGCTTTATGTAACCGCACTTTTCGCGCTCCTGCCAATACCTTTTGCAAAGCGCAAGATCGGATATAAGATCACAGCGGTGCTTGCAGGACTTGTGACATGTGTAATGGGTTTCTACTATATCGGCATGTCTCCGGACTATTTCAATCATACTAAAGAGAGCTACACCGAATCATTCCATTCATTGGTACAGGATATGGACGAGCACTATGTTCTGAAAGAATGGAAAGAGATCAATTTTGCTGCGCTTGAAGATAAATACATGCCTATGGTGATCGAAGCGGAACAGGAGCAGAATGAGGAGAAATTCACTGATGCGGTAATGATGTTCTGCAGCGAGCTTCACGACGGTCATGTTCATGTCGTAACAGATGATAAAGCCAGGATCGAAGGATGCATATCTTATACAGTGTCATATAAGCCCCGTGAATATGGTCTTGCCATGGTCCAGCTTGATAACGGTGATGTCATCGCTGTTTGCACTACCGCTGATGTACAGAAGCTGGGCATTAAGGACGGTACTGTTATTACAAAATGGAACGGCAAGGATATTCTGACGGCCTGTGCGGAGGAAGTTCCGAATCTCGGTATG
>Ga0247611_10008545_pt1 | contig 12588 bp, 11 predicted proteins | sample 177DNAGHGhighgp2_FD_192422 | JGI IMG/M metagenome (GOLD analysis project Ga0247611, IMG submission 192422) | Sheep rumen microbial communities from Palmerston North, Manawatu-Wanganui, New Zealand - 1770 DNA GHGhigh gp2 | ecosystem: Host-associated > Mammals > Digestive system > Stomach > Rumen... | reverse complement strand
GATTACTGCAGTGAGTGTCTGTCCAGAACGTGTTAAACCGGTTTCTACGTTAACAACGATTGGAGTTTCACCGAGCATGCCACAACAGAATTCATCCTCGTTGACAGTAACGAATCCATATTGTTTCAAACACTTCTGACGGTCGAAGTATATCGTACATGGATTCAAAGAATCTCTGGATGTGAATGAATACCATTGTTTTGCATATTCATCATATTCGATTGTAGATACAAATCTACCATTTGTACCAACCGAACTACCGGGACGAATATATTTGTTCTTACCGTTTTCATCGGTGAAAGTATTGATAGTCTTTGTGAACATACCGATGTCAACCAATGAACGAGTATCATATCTCTCAACGGTAATCTTGTTGTAGTTGGTTGTAAGAATAACTTTCTTCTTGTTAACTTTCAATATCGGAATTGGGAAATCCTGTTTACCGATATTATACCAGATACCATTGTTATAGAATCTGCCATTCTTTACCTTGGGAATATATACATTGATAACCTGTTGACGATCATGCTGTTTATTCCTCAATGTTACTGTCCATTTGTCCATCAATGATGTTGATGTTGAGATATCGGTAACATCAACATTTGTAACATAGAAGCCATTCGGTAATTCGGACATGTTCATGAACGTAGCAACAATGTCACGTGACATAAGCTTGTCCTCATACTCTTTAGATACTCTTGAGAATGAAGAACCCGCGAGTGCCGACTTACTCGTGGTAGTGATACGACGAGGAGTGATCTTTGTAGGTAAAGGTGTATCAGTAACAGATACAAGTGTATCAAATGTGACATTACCGAGTTTAACTTTACCAACTTGCTTACGGATTTTCATTTCACGTGCTGAAGAAACAGTATTATCCACCGAAGTGGTATCAACAGCTGTTTGTGTCTGTGCAACATTTTTAACTGCATTATCAATCAAATCATTTTCAACCTTGTCATTTTCTGAACCGGATGTCAATGAAGATGATACTGTCTTATATGTTGAAATGATTTCCGTAGCAGGATTTGTATTTACACGATTGATACGCTGCATGAGTTGTGCTGATATATCGGTAATCTTAGCATTGTTTAATTTCTTTTTAGGATCTTCAGGTGTTTCACCATTATCTTCAATACCGTACTTAGCAGACAAAGCATCAATTGAAGATTTCAGTGACTTAGTAACCGTACTGTTATCACGCTGGAAATTCTTGATTTCCTCAGGTGTTTCTTCGCCGTCATCTTCTTCATTAGATGTATCCGGTTCATTAGTTACTTTGCTAATATCTTCCTCAGGCACTTCACCATTCTTAGTGAAATTATCAACGACATCATTTCCTTCTTCACTTTCAGTAGATGGAGCTTCACCCTTTGTTCCTATGTAACCGAACATTGTTCTGAGACGTGGTTTATCTTCATCTCTGAACTGCGACAAATCGAATTTGTAATCTGCATCGGGTGTACGGAATACAATCACCCAATTCAAACGTTTAATTTTTTCCTTAGGTGACAGCATATATGATGCCAGTAAAGCATTGATTAAATCCGACTTGAATACATCGATTGTCATATTACGATATATCGGATAACGGGTTGTGTCTATAAGTAACACTTTCGTTTGTGAGAAGTTGAACCAGTTCATTACCTTGAGGAACAGATCAAAAATGTTATCACGAATGAACTGTACACTCATTGGACGAAGATATGTGTTTACACGATCAATTATCTCAGAGATAGATATGTAAACATTGTTTTCTACCTTCTTAGGATATGGGAAATTTATAGGAACCACTTTTGGAATCAACTTCTGATTATTAAGATAAATGACACGCTTATTGTATTCATTCTGTGTCATCATGAATCTGAAAGGTTTAACACCTATACGATCCATGACCCGGTACGGAATGATAATGTTCTTGTATTCTATCTTAGGTTGCGGACAATTCCGTATCATCTGGACATCATATTCATATGAATTTGACAACAGATAAACTGAAGCATTCTTACTCTGGTTAGGTAAGCGATAACGTTTTCTGTTTGGTACGAAATTCTGACCAACAGACAACATTACTGCTTCCTGAATAATTTCATTCATTTTCATTCTCCTTTACAAAATATTTTAATTAAAACGGAGGTATTGTTATGAGTCGAAAAGAATATTATTGGACATGCCCTTATTGTGGTGCAAACAATGATCCGGGTGAAAAGTGTGATTGTCAAAAAGATAAGGACAAGGACGTTAACAATTACAAAGCTGTCTATAAGGGAAAGGTGGAAGAAAATAATGTTTTCAAATCTAAGAAGTAATCCGTTCGTATGTCTGGATGAAATAACCGAGACTCCATTAGAACTGAATCCGGTTATCTATAATCCTGGCAAAGATAACATAGCGTTCAGAAGTGAGCTGTTGTATAAGACTATATATGAGCATTACGGCATTAAGCTTTCTTCCGAACAGCTGATACATCTCACAAAGTATGATGTACATGAGTTGAATACTTTCAAAAAGGAACTCAAAGAAATCATACGTGAAGCAAAAGATAAAAAATAAACCGGAGGGGCTATATGCCCCTCCATAAACATTACATCTTTTTGAAATCAGCAAATAACAAATGACCTTCCATATTGACTATACGTGTTATAGTTCTTATGGATATTACCATCTTCTTTCGCTCTTCTTCATTAGATGTCAGATACTTGGATACCATCTGTGCTACATTATTAACAACAGTCGGTTTCAAAGTCTTTGTCATGCTGATACGGATATCATGTGGAGTCACCTTGAAATACTTGATAACATATTCGAATATTCGATGAAATGTTATATCATTCTTTCCATCAATCACCCATTCACAGATTGTACTCTGTGCAATGTCGGTCTTCTTCAATGTGATAACACATGCGATATTTTTATTGGTCTCGTGAATTGTGTTAAGCGTGTTTATCAGTTTCGGGAAAGACATTGTGTTGGTTGATGAATTAAGTAACTTAATCAATCTATCATCTAAATCAGAGACGTGAATAATATTCTCTTCTACAGCCCTACATAAAGCCTGCATGACAATATCATTGTTCATCTTGTTAGTGAAGTTGATTGATGGTTTAGACACCTCTACAATATTCCTAAGTTTTTCACGCTTATCTTTGGTCATCATGCTCTTGGCTTCCTCTAAAGAAATCATGACGATACCTCCTTTCGTTATAAAAATATACATATAAAAATTATTATTTTTTATTATTTATAAATTCCGAGAATTCTAATATTCTATATGTATATTGTTAATATGTATATAAGTTCGAGCATTGAACGTTCATGCTTGAAAAGATATACAAAAAAATTCACTCCGTGTGGTTCATCCCAGGCCATACGGGAAAGGAGGAAATTATGGGATTTCTCGATTTCACTATGAATGCGTTGGGTGCGGAAAACATTCCGCAGCTCATCGTAAACGCTGCAGATAAAGCAGCGACAGGTGTAGCAGCCGTAAACTCAACACGTGCCGCTCACTACAGCAAAGCTAACAACAAGATCCTCAAGGAGGAAGTTGTTGGCCTTCGTGACGAGATCGGTGTCATTTCAGGTAGGACATCTGCAATCCGTGCAGAGGTCAAAGACACCAACGGCTCAATATCAGCGGCTGTAAACCAGTTCGCTGGACTCAACAAGAAACTCTCCAAGAAGTCCGAAAAGGATCTCGAGGAGGAGAAGGCAAAGGCTAAGGCTGAAAAGGCTAAGGCCAAGGCTGCAAAGCAGAAAGCCAAGGCTGAGGCTAAGGCTGAAAAGGCCAAGGCTGAAGCAGATGCTGCTGCTAAGAAGGCTGCTGATGCAGGTGATGATACTAAGAAGAAAAAGTAATCCGTACGAAGCAGGAAAAGAAGGAAACCCGCCCATATGGGCGGGTTTTCTTTTCTTCTTTTATCGTCAATTCTGATACTTGTTATAGAACTGACTTGCCTGATCAAACTGCTTAAAGCACATATCCATTTCGGAAATGCAGTATTCAACGACAGCCTGATTCAGAGCAGCTTCCATGCCGATAGGCTTGTTCTCATAATAAGACTCAGATATGATATTCTGCATAGCAGATATGATAACTGATTCACCGACAGGTTTTTCTTCAACTGAAGCAGGAACCTCTTCAGTCTGTTCGGGTTCTGAGAGTTCAACCTGTCCTTCAGGTGCAGCCTGACCCTTTGTCTCATCGCTGTTTGTTGCTGCGAGTTCTTTGTCAAGAGTCTTCTTGAATGTAGGAGCTTCGTTGGAACCAACGATTTCAGCAGCGACACTCTTTACGATCTTATCAGAAACCTTCTGTCTGATTGCATCTCTGAATGCAGCATAGTTATCACATCTCTGAGCAAGCTCAACAGGATCAAGCTCTGCAGTAACTGATTCGGGATCCTTTGTAAGATTAACCTTTTCAGCAGCTTCATCAGCAGCTTCATTGATTTCCTGAATGATATCACCGAGCATGGGTGAAGATGAACAACATCCATCAACACCACACTTATCACGACACTTGCAGAGATAACCATAACAAGAACCGTTATAGTTCTTCTTGATATGATCCATGATACTCTTATCGATCATGCCGTCCACATCATCGATCTGATTATCTGTCATCTGCATAATGATATCGCGAAGGATACCGAGAGACAGTTTTTCTCTGAAAGCACCTTTATCGAATGTCAAAGTAGGCATCGATGAACCGCTTGTATCTGTAGATGTTGAATATGAATTATCGGTGTTGCTTATGATTCCACCGATAAGATCACGTATATCTTTTCCCATCGTATATAACTCCTTTCTTTATTAGTCTACCACACGACTCGGCTTAGCGTCATCGCCGTTGGAATTCTTATGTTTATCGATTATCTTGCCGACAATTACAGATGAAGATGTGAATGCCTTGATGAGACGCTTTGTAACCTTAACGTTCATATTTGTAGCAGAGAATGATACGATAAGATCAGCTGTACACTTGTTCAACTTGATGAACTTATTACGTTCATCATCGTTGTAAAGATCTCCCATCTTGGAAGCCTTAGAGAGTGCACGATTGAGCTTCTTACCATCCTTCTTGAATGCATTCAGAATATCGTTAAGATCCTTTGATGTATCATTGAGATCACCCAGACACTTTCTCAAGCATACATCGAGTTCACCGTTTATATTCTTTTTTGTAAGAACGAATGCTTCTGTAACAGCTCCATCAGTAGGGACTTCTCCGACATCACCACCGATATCATCGTTAGTATCGGTATCATCGCTGAGGAAAGCCTTGATTGCAGACATAGGCATCTTGTCAACCTTATCAGCCACAGCAGCCTTGATCTGTTCAGGGGACATATTATCGAGATCAGCACCACCGAGAGCAGTAGTAGTATCATCGAGCGCTGTATCATTACCTGTATTATCCAGATCATTAAGAGCAGCATCTACGTCTCCATCTTCAGGAAGCTGTACATCGGGATTATCATCCAGAGACTCACCTTCAGTAGGTTCGATATCTGTAGCTGGTGTATCGAGACCTTCACCGGTTGCGTCAGCTGTACCTTCGACAGCATCACCTGCATCACCATTAGCTCCTGCATTGGCTGTATTATCATCTTCCTGCTTCTTAACCTCATCAGCTATCTGAGGAGCGAGATCATTGTTCTTAACCTCTTCCTTAGGAGCTTCGCCGTCTACTGGAGGTGTATCATCTTCTGCAGCAGGTATATCTGTGGCAGCTGTAGCAGATTGATCTTCTGTTCCGGGAGGAGTATCATCACCGAATGAGATTTCTTCCTGAACGAATCTTCCGATAGGAGTCTTCTCACGATAAGCTTCCTTAATCATTGCACTCTTGTCAATGACATTCATGCCGTGTTTGATTGAAGGAATTGATATGTTTGTAAGACCAACCTTCGGCATATCAGCAACATCAGCTTTTACATCTGATATTGTCTTGATACCACGTGAAGCCTTGATCGGAATAGCGAAGCCGATATAGAGATAATCATCTTCCTTAGTCTTAGCAAGAACATTCTCAGCTTCGATGAATACGCAGAACTTGTCAACAGGTTCCATCGGGATAAGAATCATCTTGGGAACACAGATTTCCCAGAATGATCTACCCTTCGGTATTTCATAACCCTTCTTCTGCATAGCCTCAGCAAGACCCTTTGCTACAGCTGTACCGAACTCCGGATGATTATCGATAATAACAGCGATTGAATCACGCTGCTTAACGAGAATCTTTGTTCCAGCATTATCAGCAGGAATATATCCGACAGGAAGACGGAGTACACAAGGAGCACCTGTGTTAGTTATAGGATCAGGACCGAAGTCAATGTTTCTGTACCACTGAACAGCAGGATCGGAAAGGCTTACCTTATTGGAAGAGAAGAGACCTTCCTGAATGATGTACTGCTTATATGCGTCATATTTAGCATTAGCAGCTTCCATGATACGATTGTTGTAATCGTCGTCATCTTCCATATACTGACGAGGCAACTGATTAGCAGCTTCTTCAATGAAGTCATCAATACCCTTCATGTACTCGTAGTGTTCGGAATGAACGAGAATGTCAGCAGGTGTCTCGAGAAGACGACCATCTGCGATAGAGAACTCAACAGCAGAAAGTTCAACATCGTCATCAAGAGATATCGAAAGAGCATCGATATCACGTGTTGCATTTAACGAAGAACCTTCAATTGAAAGATCATCGAGTTCCTGAACAAGATGTGCACATTCCATGATAGCTTCATTTTCCTGCACTTCATTAAGATTACTGGGTTCAGGCTGCATTGCCTGTATACGTTGTTTAATATAATCGAGCATCGCAAAAACTCCTTTACAAAAATATTTTAATTTTTTGAACACATATTATTCATGTGATATGGATAAGCTGTATTCATTTACAATAACGACCCGAATACTTCCAACCAAAGTTCAGAAACCATTTCGGGTGTTAACTCGATGATACCAACATCTTCCAATGTGAGGTTTCCCTGAACGGTGACACCATTCATTGTAGGAAGATTGTCAAGGTTATTATAATCCATATACTCACCTCATTATTATGGAAAGGATGTGATTTGTTTGGGTGATATAATTGATAGATATCACGAAAGGATTTGTGACATGTATATGTCGATGCACCCCGGTGTAAACCGAGAGCAAGTTATGTCAATCATTAATGATATAACGAATAAACATTTTCGTGATATTCCATGCACATTACACAACAACATCAAACATGAAAAAATTCAAACGACGGTGAAAAATGTTTTCGATTGGACGGAAGCTCAGAAACCTATTATATCAGGTGCTGGCTCATTCTTTAAACAACACGAAGATTATTCATCACCGATGGTTTTGATGCTTGAATCATTGATGGATGATCGTTCATCTGTTAAGAAAGAAATGTTCAAATTCGATAAAGAATCGATTGAATATATGAACCTTAACACTGAGCAAGGATCTATCAAAGTTATCATGAATGCAGACTACGGTGGGTCTGGAACACCGCTGTCACCATTCTATTCGCAGTATATTCCACCCGCGACTACGGGTTCAGCTAAGAATATAACTACGACGTTAATTTCCTGTTTGGAGTATGCTTCAGACAATAAACATCGATATGCAAAACTCAACACGATCAATGAATTATATGATATGATTTATATTGTATTGAATGATACAGAAGATCGTGAATTGATTGACGATGTATACACAGTCGATGAAGTTGTCAACAGACTCTCATCAAGAGTTAACGATATTAATGTGACGGATGTGAAAATGTTAAGATTATATCTGATGACATTACCACAACATTTATTGACAAAACTCATGTTAGCTTTCAATGTTCATTTGGTATGCCGTAAATATTTGCAAAGTGAAATAGCAGAGTGCATGGCATACTTCAAAGCAAATTCATTGGATCTTAATAACATGAATAAAGACACAATTCACAAAGCGGGTTATGGTGTTAAACCACCTGAAGAAATCATTGAACCTATCAACAGAATAAAGAAGGTTGTACTTGACAATTGTATATATGCATTCATACCAAATGATGCAGAAACACGTGCTGAAAATATGGTGCGTGAAGTTGTATGTGTAACTGATACTGATTCACTTATGGTTCACTTTTCATCATATCTTGCAGACTTCCAAGCATTGGATACAAACTTTGCATTCTTGGAATGTTGTCTGTTTGCATCAGCATTGGGTGTACGTCTGTTTGTTGAAGGTATCATTCCTAAGTTCACTGGATACGTTGCAGAAGGATGTCAGATAAAGGATAAGTATTATCGTGACAAGTTCATATTCAAGAATGAATTTGGATTCTTATCAATGGCATTATTCGCAAAAAAGATGTATGCATCATCAATGTTTGTTCAGGAAGGTGCCCCACGTAATATTCATAAGGTTGCAGTAACAGGTATGTCTTTCAAGAAGAGAGATGCTGCTGAGTTCTTATCGCCGGTAATGCTTGATCTATATGACAAATATATCTTGACATCATCGGATGTAAATGTCGAAGCATTGTTGGATGAGTATTACGCTGTGCGTGCAAAGTTGAAACGCGAGGTTCATAAAGATACTCAGTATTATCAGGTACTCGGTGTCAAAGCAGCAGAAGCTTATGACCAGTCTAAGAAACTTCCTGACCAGGTACGTGGTTCTAATATGTGGAATGCAATATTCCCAGATGAAGAAATTCTGCCTATGGACAGAGTAATCATTTGTCCGTTATCATGGGAACGTCTCGAAGCAAATATGGGTAATAAGTATGTGTCGAAGATACACCAGTATTCGTTGGTAGGTAATGAAAATAAGAAATGGGATCCGGTTATATGTTTACCTGAACATTATAAAGAGATTCCGGAGTGGTTACAGCCATGCATTGATGTAGATACATTGATAGATAAACTTCTTTCGCCTTTTAAACAGATTCTCGGTTTGTTCGACATTGTTATGCCGGAAACAAAGGGTGGAATGGTAGCAAGTCGTATGATGTATTTATAATAGTATTGAAATGAAAGGAGGTGTTACGTATGTGGGAAGAAATCTATGTATGGATTGAATCATATTCTGGTTGTTCATATGATATGACCAAGGATATCGATTTCATTACAGACATAAATACTCCATTCGTCGAGACATTTGAATGGCGTTTAACAGCCGAGAAAATGGTCGATGATTTATCATCTATATATGATATAATCACGGAGTATCACAATCTTATCCCCGATACGTTACCCAGTGAAAGTAAGATGAAGAAGATGTTCGCTGAACAGGTTCTCGGCGCGATTCTTCAGGCTGTCAACAATGTTAAGAAACAGCTGCATATTCAGCAGATCGATATAACCGATCACAATGTGTTGCTGTTGCATGTTGACAAACTGACAGATCTTATCGATATGCTGTCTACGAATACACTCGATGACATTATCGAAAAGAAGAAATTCGATAAGTATAATGAAGAGAATGATGATGCATTCACTGATCTTTTCGGATTAACTTCATCTGATATGTCAAATATGTTTTACACAGTATCTTCAATCAAAGAAGCTTTTGGTTCAGACGATGAGGATATAGATGATATCGACGAGGAATAATCCTCGTGATATAAATAGTTAAATTCTAAACAATATTATACTTTAATTCAAGGAGGAACCTATTATGGCTTTCGGAAATTACAATAACAATCAGAACCAGTCATCTGGTGTAAAGAGATCATGGAAGGTTGGTAAGGACCTTTACGCTTCTAACGGTAAAGTTGCTATCGGTCTTTATGAATCTGATAAGGGTGGTACTTACTGCTCTTTCCAGATTATCGGTGTAATCGGCAAGGACCCTCAGACAGGTGCTAACGTATATGAGCAGCGTCCTCCTCAGGAGCTTCCTTCAATTCTCTTCACACAGGAAGTCCTCGAGGCTGTTATCGACAGACTTACAGACAAGACACGTCCTACACGTGACCGTGACTTCTATCCTAACTGGGTAAGCCCTGTTGATATCAACGAGACTATCAACTGTGGACACAATGCATCTTTCACTATCAATGGTTCTGCCAATGAAGTAAAGATCAAGATCAACAGTGCAAGAGGTGAGAAGGAGTGTATTCTCACAGGTATTCCTATGAGCACTGGTGCAAACTTTGCTTCATGGAGAATCATGCTGCAGAAGATGTTCTTCGTTCTCACATACATGCAGACAAAGGGTATCGATCCTGAGAAGTTTGCTAATGTTATGAGCTCTACTTCAGGCGGCATGACTCTTACCGAAGAGAAGAATGAAGACAATCTTCCTATATGATTGACTTCTCGTTCATCGGGAAAGAAGGAATGATCATTCAGTTTGAGGATATCGTGTCGATGATTGGTTTCAATATCGCACGATACTTCAAGCTGAAAGGTTTTCCTGCATTACAGGATAAAGACTTGAAAGAATTAATAACTTCATATGTCGACCGAAGATATGAAAGTTATGACAAATGGATATCTGAAACTGTTGGAAGCGAACTGAAGATCGAGAGTTATATAGATTCTGTAAACGCTTTTCAACCGTCTTGGTTATATGCTTACAAGGTTTTCGATACAGCATACAAAAATGGAATCAAAAATCTTGTCATATTTTCCAATGTTGAAATTCCATTTATAAAGACTGATATCATTCCGACATTTAACATTCCTTCAGTTAAGTATGTATACGGGGATATCGTTCCCTTTCTTAATGAGCATCCAAACTGTACATACCTGACGTCATTACCGAGTAATATTGAAAAATGTTTGGATGTCAAAGCACCCTTTGCACTTACCATCTGCGATGATTATCTTTATACCGCTGAAGTCATCGATAAACAGTTGGCTGAAAAGTTACGTGAGAAAGATAAGTTTGTTGCATTTACAAGCATTTTCTCAAGTGGCTTTGTTGACAATATAAAATGATTCATAAACACGAGGAGGGTTTGGAAATTGGCAAAAGAAACTACGAACAAGACACTCCTGTATTCATTTGATCCCGATGAGACGTATACGTACAATGCGGATCATGGTACAGAGTATCCACTGAATGGTTTCCCACCTGGATTGAATGGTCGTCGATATAAGAAGACCAGATTCATTAATTGGGAACCCGTTCCTGATGATATCATTGTCAGACACTATGGCTCACAGATCATTGTGTCATTCGAGTTATTATTCCCGAATGATGTCCTTGATCCTAACATCTGTATTTTCCAGATGCGTTCAAAGCGTCTTGAACTTCAGAATCTTATATGCGAACAGATAAACTTCTTTACCGCATTATATGATCCTGACAATGATCTGTTAACAAGTATGCTGATTGCAAAGTATGTAACTGATGCAGAACAGTATACAATTGCAACATTTGACGACTATTACAAATATCTCTTTGACACATTATTCCCTGAAAGAACTATCGAAAAGATAAGAACGATGGTTGATGATAACAATGTTGGTGACGAGGTTGTTGGTCAATTTTCTCCCGACTTTGTTCGTGATGTATACATCGTATCATTTATGATTAAGATTATGCATATTTATATCGAACACTTTATCATCTCTTCGGGTAACTCTCCAAAAGACATGTTCGAACTTTCGGCTCGTGCTTTCACATATATTATGGAAAACATTGATCCCGAAAAGAACAGAATTGTCGATCCTGTTGTTCGTAAAGAACGCAAGGAAGCAATGTACACCAATCTGTACAGCTATGTGAATACAACCGTATCTCAATCGGTGACACAGAATTCAAACATATATGACATGCAGGCAATCAATGGTGTTACAGCACCCACAACAACTCATGTTGTTATGCGTAAGACATTGATATGTGATGGACTTATCAAGCTTACCTTTGCCAATACATGGGACAAGATAAACAAACGTCCTAAAGAATCATGTGTTGGTCTTATATCTACAATCGTAAAGAACGCTGCATTCCAAATGAGACGTATTCAGTTACGTTATTCATTGGCGAATGTCGACGATATATCGCAGCTGTTAGACGATGATGTTTCATCCTCATCACCTATCTCACTGGTACGTTCATTCAATCCCGGTGAATTCATGTGTATGTATGAGGATCTGAATACAATCATCGCAGACATTGCGCTGTGTACAGACTTATCACCACTTGACTACTATCTTGAACATCTTCCTGTTATGAACGATCTGTCCAAGCTTCTTGTAAAGACGGTTCTTTATAACAGATTCCATTGTTCTATATCAACTGATACATTGACAGTTAAACAGAAATACATTCTGCTGCTGTATGTAAGAAAGATGATAATGCAGATATACACTTTGTCTGAAGATCAGACAGTATCCAATAGCCTCATAAATATTCTCATGGGCAAGGTTACGACAACAGCAAACAAAACACTGACAAAGAAGGATATGACCGGAATAAAGAAATTCGTTAAATTGAATTCTCTTAAGCAGTATCTGTTGTCGGAAGCAAATGTTAATACATTTATCGAAAATATCATGAAGTGTGTTCTGTCATCATATACAATCGTAAATCACAATGACAAAACATTGTTGGGTACTCCTCTTGTATATGATT
>Ga0247611_10008544_pt1 | contig 12589 bp, 17 predicted proteins | sample 177DNAGHGhighgp2_FD_192422 | JGI IMG/M metagenome (GOLD analysis project Ga0247611, IMG submission 192422) | Sheep rumen microbial communities from Palmerston North, Manawatu-Wanganui, New Zealand - 1770 DNA GHGhigh gp2 | ecosystem: Host-associated > Mammals > Digestive system > Stomach > Rumen... | reverse complement strand
CAATTCATGTGTGTGCAAATTGAACAAAAAATGAACCGCAGTTCAAACCACGGTTCAATAGTTCAAATGTTCAATTGTTACAGATAGATACCTTCCTGCATTAAATTCCGTATCATGTCTTTCTCTGTTTCCGTTGCGTTAAAGCCTTGTAAATCGGGGTTTGTGATAACTGTAAAACCGCTGAAATTAGACAGTGTATCGTAAATCTCACAAGCAAAGCCCACGCAATGACCGTAATCATCAGGTACATCTGGAATAGGACAGTCAACAACAAAATAAGCCATCTGTGGTAACCAGTTATTGCAACTCGGTGTTGCTGTGCCACTTTGCGCATATTGTACTGGTGTCTGTGTTGCTTTAGCAGCACCGCCTAAAACCCCAGCAACTCCAGCACCTGCCTGCAAAACGTTTCCTGTTGCAATTCCTATACCTGCGTTAATAACACCTGTCACGGCATTTGCAAGCCCACTAACAACACCACTTGCGTAACTAGCACTGTCTGTGCCTGTCATTGGAATTGATACACCACAAACACCTTGCGCAGTAATCGTCAGTACGTTGTCGAGGAATACGCAACAGCAACAAGCGCCTGTGATGATATCAATTATCATCTTAGCAGATATTGTGTGTCCTACAAACTCAGCACAGTCAATAGGAATAGTACCACAATAGGGTAATACAAGTCTAGCCGTTGTATATGGTGAATAGTCAAGAAAATTTTTGTTATAAGCCATAAATTTACAACTGCCTAAATCTATTACAGCGTTAATATCGTTTGTGAGTTTAACACCCGAAACAGTTAAAGTAGTACGTCCTATAACAATAGGCTGACTTCCTGCGGTCTGTACCATTTGTGTAATATCAAAAGGGTATAGCCTGCAATCAATTAAGCCATTCATTGGATTTTCACCCATTAACTTTAAGCCGTCAACAATTTCGGAAAATTTGTCGTCGTCAGCATTCCATAAATCATCAGCGAGCACTCGCAGACTAGCAGCTGTAATTGCATAAGACCTGTTAAAAACATCAACCGTTGACAGTTTCGGTTTTGATAGTTCTATCTTATCAACATAATTGTTAGGGTCAATTCTAGGGTCATCAGGGTTATCAATACCTTCGTATTTTGGATTAGGGTCTTCCATAGGGTCGGTGTCCTCAATAGCAGGTAAATTTGCGGCTGTAGCTTTTGATACAGAATCTTCTTCACTGTCGCTACTAGAGAACTGAATGTATTTACCACTAGTCGCTCCTGTAATTGTAGACATAACACCGAGGAATAAATCATCATCTGACAGTGCTGTATTTGTTGCTGTTAAAGTGTTATTAGTGTAATACAAACCAAAATAAGCAAATTCATGAAATGCTTTCATGAGGTTTTCAGGCGGTAAGCTTGCTACTTGACGCCACTGACTAGTACCTTCCCAAAGATATACTTTTTTAATGTCCCATAAATCAGAAGTATTAGTGAAGGTATCACTCGCTCTATCACTATATGAATGATCTTCACCAACTCCGCCTTGACGAAAACCCCCGTCAATTGACGATACAGTAGGAAGATAACCATATATTTTATTGCCATCGGTCGAATATTGCCAACCGCTATCACTAGGGGGCGTCGCTGAATATTCACAAAAGATAGCAGGTACTAGATTATCTCTTACTTCGTGTACACCTGTGTTTCCTCTAACGTATAGTTTCCATGATAGCTGATATACAACGACATTTCCACCCCGCATATATTCATTATATTCAGCGCTAGCTATGAAATCTTTTAATTGTACTCTATGTGTACTTACTATTGAAGGAAAATCAGATGTAATATCATTAACTTTGTAATAGCAAACGTAACAGCAAGCCCTTATTTTTGATAATGCGTATCTTGTAACCATAGTACAGCTATGCCAATTATCCGGAATGTCAGTTTGACCATAAGCAATACGCCTACTTATCCATATTCTAGCAGGTCTTACATTAGATGTGCTATCATTTTGTATAAAACCATAATTAGCAAAAGGCGATCTAACATAATATTTATCTGGTTGTAAGCTGCTATTCGTTGTTGAATAAATCATACTAGCAATTTTTGAACCATAGCTGTATGAATAAAAAGCACTAGGGTCTATCTTTTCATTTGTCTTTATTGTATTGTCGTTTAACATATTTTGTATAGTTTTTCTACTATCTGTGCCCGCATAATATAAGTCTTTGAAATCGCTATAAACACCTTCACCCCAGTATTGTGTATTAAGTTCCAATTTATTCCACTCCTTCCGTCTGCGCCTGTTGACCGCTACCACCGCCAGCGACATTCAGCAAAAAATTATAACTGATCTGTGTTGCACTCTCAAGATTAAAATACCCACCCTCAAAAGCTATAACTTTAATGTCTTTGTTTGACTTTAATAAGTATTGATCGTCTGGTGTATATGTCGGCTTTCCGACACTTTCCGAACGTGTAACAAGCTGTTTGCTTGCTTTTATTCCAGCCGCCCATGACATAAGAGGGTCAACTTCACACGATAGTATTATTCGTACTGCCGTGTCTGTGGTATGTTCTTTAATAAAGTAGTACCTGCCGAAATCGGGAATGTAAACGTAATTTGCATTGATAGCATTTACAGTAATATCACCCGATAAAATCAACTCAGGGCGCAGAATGTTACAAGGGTGTACAAGTCTAGCCGTCACACTGGATATAGCAGTTAATGATTTTGTGACTGTTTTAGGGTTATCTCCTGTGGTATACAGATTAACTATCATTATGAACACCCTCCTTTAATTCAGATATTACTTTTGCAAGTGCGTTTATTGCCTGTGTGTTGCGGTCTATGATCTTCGCTTGTGAAATAGCAAGATAAATACAAGCACCAATCGGAAAACCCACCTGTGATATAATAGTAACAATATCGTTCATTATACCCACCTCACACAATACATAGATGTTCTTTTACAAATTCCCTTGTAAATAACTCTGCAATTGTTTTAACACGCATTTCCTGTTCTGCCGTGAGCATTTGTGCAGCTGTAGTCACTCCAATATTACCGCTTGTGTGTTCATACACATGATCGTAACTACTCCATGTGTCTGTATCATCATGTATGGTTTTTGAAAACTTTGTATTTTCCGTTTCGGTCTCTGTCTTGTGGTTGTTGTATTTCTCAGTATCTGTTATCTTGTGATTTGTATATGTGCGCTCTGTGTCCTCTTTGTAGTTATTAAAAGACTTTGTATCTGTATAGCTGCCTGTCTGTGTATCAGTGCTTTTTGTATCGGGTCTATATATTGTCGCTTCGTCTGTTGTAACATCATTTTCTACTGTATTTTGGTAGTTGTTAAATGTCCTTGTGTTGCTTTCTCCACCGTCAATTGTTTTACTGTCTTTATAGCTGCCACTCTCCGCACGCTCGTTTATTTTCTCGCCAGAGGGTGTTGTGGTTGCTGTGCTGCCGTCTACCCTCTGCCCTGTGATAATATCTGACTTTTTATCGTAGTTTGAAATAGGGTCATATACAAGCCCCATAGCTTCAATAAGTCGCTGTGCGTTGCTTATTCTCTCGGTATTCCAGAACGTGCGCCAATGAAAGTAAAAATCACAAAATTCAAAATATTCTGTATTGGACATTCCCTCGGGTCTTATAAAACTTTTTCCAATTGTTGACGGGTCGCTGAAAAAGTAATCTCGGGAAATGTAGCTGAAATCTCCATACTTTGCAATCAGCTGATCTATGATATTATCAGTATAAATAGCACCGTTAGCAGGTCGAAAATTAGTTATATTAATATGCAGTGCTTTCATGATCTCAGATATTTTAATTGTTTTCATTTTCGTTTCCCTCCTCGCTCTGATCTTCGTTGTCCTGCTCCTCACTCTGATCTCCGCTGTCCTCGGGCTGCGTGTACGATCTCTTAAACTTTTCATACTCCAAAGCCCACACACCGCCAAATTTAACATTTGCATTACTCCACTTTTTGCGTAAAACCTTGAACCCTTTTTCAAGTTCTGACAGCTTTTGTAGAGGAACAGTCCATACAAGAGGGTCTGCCCCCTGTATTTCCTCAGCAGATACTTGTGCTCGTTTGTTGACGTTGTTCAAATTCAATCCATAGTGATAATAAAATTTCTGTAAAATGTCGTCCTCCAGCTGTGACAGATAGGGGATATATGCAGCGTGTTCGGGCTTTGTAAAATTTTCAATTATATCTTCATTATCTCCAAACAAATCAGCATTTTTAACTGTTGCCGGTTTACCTTTGTAGATATCAATAAACGCTTTTTCGATAGCTGCCTTGTCATCGTCATTTTTTGCTTTGCCTATAGGCGCAAGTCGGCTATTGATAATATTGCATTTTAGCGACGTATAAAGTTCTGTCAGCAGGTCAACTGTTTGTAGTAAATAAAACTCAGGGTACATATAGGAATTGTTTTTGAATAGTGCGATAGTTTCACCGACAATACCCTCATAGGATTTGCCGTTCTGTGTGGTTGCTATTATTTTATTTCCGTAGCCGTATGCGTTTGTATCTCCACCACGTGAACAAACACAAACAGGGGGGTTATCTTCTGTTAGAGGTATTGCACACATACCACCACTGTATAAAAATCTAAAAAACATTGCTTTGTCAATGCTATCAGGTAAGCCCCCAAAATCAAACATATCAATGATAGAGTTAAACAGGTTGCTATATATGATATTACCGTTAAACTCTTTTTGTTCTTTGTATCTCTCCGATATTTTTCCAAAGTCGAAATACTCGGGCATTAAAAATCACTCCTTTTATAAAAGCCCCTCTGTGTGAGGGGCTTATAAGATTTTGATTAGTCAAGGAAAAATGCAACCATACTGTAATTAGCGTCGATTATCCAGTTAATGAGCCTGTGGTGATATGTATTAGTAAAATCAGCGCTCGCTGTGTAGTTGCTTGTTACCTTTTCTCTGTAGGGGCATATACCCAGCGCTCTCCAGTCATAGAGAAGACCAATACAATTTGATTTTGCATAAGCTTCTGTACCAATACCCAGCTTCTCTTCGGGGTCTGCAGCGATTGAAATTTTGCTCAGCTGATCGAATGTAAACGTATCAGAGGCATCTGTTACACCCTGCCACATTGTAACTGTGTCATACTCGCCAAAATCGCTCTCGTCCTTATTGAATGAAACTCTTTTCAGATATGTTTCAGCGTCTTTGATAAAATCATAAAGAATAGCTGCGTGAATGGTGTTACCAAAAACAGGAATTGCTCCGTTGTTAAACGCCTTTGTTCTGCGTGTCATATACTTTCTGACTTTTGCTATCTCTGCATAACAGTATGCAAGGGCGTTTTCATTGTGCAGCACATCATCAGCGGTTGCACCTGCTGCAAGTATTCCTGCTGCGATCATTTCAGTAACAAGGTGTCTTGCTGTGTTCGTTCCTCTGTCAGATATAGCAACTCCAGCGCTTGCGAGTGCGTGTGCCATAGCGTCCAGCAGCAGTGCATTTGTGTTCTCAACCTCTACGCTGACAGCTGACAGAAAACTTTCCAGCTGTCCCAATCCTGTAAATGCGTCCTTGATCTGATCAAACGTCCTTGAAATAGGTGTTACAATAGGCTTTGCTTCTGTATAAAGCTTGGCTTTGACCTTCGGCTGATAGTATGTATGTTCTTCTTTGCTGTAGTCTCTGCCGGCAACAAGATTATACATAGGATCGTCGAATGTGTCCAGAGGGTCAAAATACACTCTTTCAAGGTATCCACCCCACTCATAATTTTTAATGAACATTGACGGAAATTCCGTCCTATAAATCTCGTTCTGTATATCAAGTATGCCCAGCTGTGTTACCATAGTTTTGAAAACGTTATCCAGTCCAGCGTCAGCAGCTTTTGCCTTCTGTCCCACGTCCACAATCATAGCTGTATTGAGGGGCTTAATTGTGCCGTCCTCTGCGGTCATATACTCCGCACCCATAAACTGAGATATACCGTTTACAATCGCTTCACGTATGTTTTTGATATCCATAGTAAAAATCACTCCTCATTGTTATCATCATTTTCAAACTTTTCTGCCAATTTGTTATATGCTTTTATATACTTTTTCAATCGCTTTTCGAGGTCTGTTGCTCTGACCTCGGCAGAAACAAACACGCATAAATACGATACAAGTGTAATAGCGTATATTATTTCTTTATCCAGCGCCAGCCCCATTATACAAGCGGTTGTTATCCATATTAAAAACATAGCTCTGATAAAAGCAAAAACTGTTTTGTTCATTGTTAAAACTCCTTTACTATATTATACATTTTTCTGTACTCGTTGTCAACCTGTTTTTCTTCGTGCTGTGTTAAAATATCGTTCTATTGTGTCTCCAGTCTCGTTAGTATCATAGTAAAAATGCCCTCGTGTGTATAGCAGCCAAAAACGCTTGTGTCTCTCATTCTCGCCCAGCTTGTAAATAAACCGCTTATCTGTAATTTGTTCCATAGTAAAAATCTTGCTATCGTCATACGTTCTCGTTGCCCTGTGACAGTATACACACATTCCTAACTCAGAATATACAATATCACATCTATAATACTTTCCATGATAGTAAATATATATTGACCTGTCCAGATATTCAAATTTTATATTACTGTCAATGTGCTGATATTCTTTAAAACTCCATGTTTCAGCGCCTGTTATACTTGCCAATTTCGGATTTTCAAAACCATAATACTCGGTATTAACTCTTTGTTTTGTTTGTGATTTGTCGCTCGTCAGCAGTTCAACATAAAAATTAGTCCCTAAAGGATTACTTATTATCTTGTTATCTCCCTGTTGCATTTTTTCTAACGGTTTTGCTATGCAAAATTCATAGAAAAATAATGCGTCTTTGTTTATAGTATTCGCAAGGAAAAACGCTTTGCAGCCTTTACGCAAGCGGTAATATGTACTTTGCAGCTGTGCATAAGCAAGAAAATCACCCTCAGTCTCTTTACCAATAAACTCGTCATATAATATTATATCGCTGTCAGGGCAATTATAACCGCTTTTGAGTTCCATATATTGACGCACATACGATATGTGCATAAATGGTGTATCTGCTTGCTCTGTGACTTTTCCGTCTTGCACCTTGCAATAATACCAATATCGACCTTTATAAAATGCTGAATTGTATTTACCTTTGGTTATGATATCTATGTAATCATAGCTTAAAATTACATCTAATAGCGATAAAATATTTTTTGGCGCAGCTTCTTCCTCGGTTGTTCTGACATACTCAATTCTTTTATTGTAATCAAACCCAGCTATCATTAATAATAACAGCAGCTGATTTGTTTTACCTCTTGCACGATCTGACATTATAAAGCTGTAGGCGACCTCTTCAATTGGTATTGTTGACGGATTCCACAACTCAGCGTTTTTATCACCGATATACTTTTGATACTTTTGCTGCGTTCTCAGCTTTTTAAAACGTGCTCTGACTTTATCCCATTGTATATCCATTTTTATAACTCCTTTTTGCATGTCTTTACATGATAGCGTATAAATTCATTTGCTTTTTGTTCGTCTTTTTTGTTGTATGTGATTTTTGTTTTACAGTGTGGACATTCAAAAAATGCCCACCCTTTTTTAACTCTTTTCATTCCCTCGATCTCCTGTTTAATATCAATTTTAAATATTCACGGGTCATGTGCAGCCTAAAATCAGAGGGCATTAATGATACACTTGATTTTTCATACATCAATTCACCGTCAATAATATCTCTGTGTGGTTTATCTTCGTAATGAGTTGTTAGCTTCTGCGTGTATTCCTCCAGCAGCACCATGCCGGGCGAAAAAACGTTAAAAATGTCTTTATGTGTTTTGTTGCAATATTCCACTAGTGCGTATTTTCCTAATCCTGCTATTGTCTGTGTGTGCCTGTGTAGTGATATATAATAACTTTTGTGCAGCTTGCTTTTGTGTTTAGGTGTGATCTGTATTATTTTGTATCTGTGTTGTTTTAGGTCTTTTAGATAGTATTCTTTTACATATCTTTTAGCACCCAGTGTTTTAAAACGTTTATATCTACCCTCAAACTCATAGCAACCTATTTTATCATAGTTACGTTGTATACTCTGTCTGTTTATATCCTGCAAATGCCCATTATATGCTATTATCTTTGATTTGTCATATCCTTTAGCAAAATATATACTGTCAGTATCGCAGTATACAACATACTTTTGATTTTCCCATACCTGCAATAATAAGTCCGTCCTTGCGTGTGCTGTAATCCATATCCCCCATGCAGGTAATAAAAAATCGTCTTTGATAAAATCATCAAATGTTTTTACAGTGCCGTCTTTGTTGGTTGCTGGTTGCTGTGTCCACTCTCCGTTTTTATATACGTCCTCTGTTTTATGGTGTCTAGTTACACACATTCCATAAAAAGCATTTATACGTTTTTTACTTTCCATGTACTCGGGGGTGTCTTTTGGTGTATGTTCTTTAATATCAAAGTATTTCAATATTAACTCACGCATAAAAAACGGAAAAGTACGTCTGTGTGCTATCTTACATGATATGATCTTGATACTATCCCACTTATAAAATAAATTATAAATTTTGTAATCTAATTCAGTAAGCAGCACTCGCAGGCTCTCGGCTTGTATTAAACGTCCATTATCCCAGTAGGCGTGTGTATAATCAACGCATTTGTGTGAACTTTCTATACTATGTGTTGTGGTTGCCCTTATATTCGTAAACTCAATATCCAAAATGCAGCAGCATTTTTCAAGGTATTCAGGCTTGAAAGTAACTTGCTTAAACTTATCAGCAGGAAAATACTCTTGCAAAATTTTTGAGGGGTAACTTGATTTTTTATCCCAGCTTTCAACATCTGTTAAAATTTGATTTACATAAGCTCTGTTTGCGTGTGTAAATCCACCCCGAAAAAGATATTGCATATATACGTTGTATTCCTTTTCGGAAAAATATGCTTGTTGTATGTCTTTCAGATATGTATTGTCTTTTTTAGCTATTCGCTTACATTCTGCTCTCAAAATTCCTGTTGCTGTATACGGCATTGTGCCCCATGCAGGCGCATTATTAAAAATGTAATCGGCAAACTCGGCTAATATAACAGTATCGTTTTCTATGTATTGCAATTCTTTTTCTTTTAATGGTGTTGTGCTGTTTCTTTGTTTGGTGTAGTCTAAATCACCTACCATTTTTTGTGTTTTGCAATAGGTCTTTGCTAAGTATGCCAAATTCCCACCACTGATTTTTAACGCTTCTCGGAATTGTATATATTTCCCATAATCAGCCGTTAAAGGTTGCCTGCTATTGGTTGCGAATACTTTCCATTCTGTACGATCTTTCAGGAATTGAAATTCAAATGATAAATTCGCCACCCAAATAATAAGCTTTGGTATTATCTTATTGTTGCGATATTTACGGTCTAGCTTGTGATTGAGGAAATGCAGCCATTCTAAAAATAAATCCCAGTTACGAAAACCTATTGTTTTTTTACCTATAGTTACGCAAAAATGATATACATAGCTGTGTTTATTTAGGCGGGTTGTTTCGGTATCATATCCCATAGGTATTCTAATATATTTAGAATATCCGATACTTAATAACCTTGCATTTAATACCGCTTTTTCTGTGATTTGTTTGATATCTTTTGTATCATAGTAAATCACAAAATCACCGCCTACTCGTCACTATAATAATCATTTAAATCAGGGTCATACATCGCAGATAGGTTATCTATATAGTCTCTTGCTAAATCTTGATATGGTGTTAAATCACCTCTGCCACCTCTTGTGTTATGTAATATCTTTTTAGCACCCTCAATATTATAAGGGTCTCCAGTTATTTTAGATATCTCACTTGCAAGAATTTGAGACAATTCATACCAATCAGCTGCGACTGAAAATTGATCTTCTTTTTTATCAATTCTATCTGTAGTGTTCCAATCGTTTATGTTATCAGGTTGTTTGTTGTTTTTGTCTGTCGGTGTTTTCTGTTCCAGCTCCTCGGGTTGCATTGTTTTTGCTTCTCTGACACCTACCAGACTTTCACGTTTTGCCTTTGCAGTTTCGTAAGTCTCATTTTGATTGTATTTATCTTTGTTTGCTCCTGCACGGCTTACAACATCGTTACCATACTTGTCTTTGCGTATTTCCCAGCCGTCTGCTTTTAGCACATCAATATTATATTGTGCTACGTTGTCATAGCCCTGTTTACGCAGGTTATTTAACTGATTGTTTATACCTTTTGCCCAATCATCAAAATTTTGTCTTATTCCAAGGCGTTCTCTGTAGCTTTGCATTATTTATACACCCTCTCAATTACTAGGTTATGACCCGAATACCCATATATACAAATGCGTTTACCGATTATTATATTTTTCTCTTTGTCGCTTGCATTATGTATATACCTTTTAACGCTGCCGTTGCGTGTCGGTATATATTTATATAGCCGGCCTTTTATGATCTCAAAGGGGGCGACATATCTAGTGCTCTGTATCATTCGTTTTTGCTCCTTTCTCTAATTCTTCAAGTAATAATGTAACAGCTGATTTGCACTTCTTTTGATGATATTTATTATCTAGTCTTATGATCTTGTAACAGTTAGGGCATTTATAGTATTTGTTTATGTCTTTGCGTTTGATTTTCTTATACATCTTAAATTGCCCTCCTTATAAAGTAAGCTCCGCATTTCTTATAGGTACACCTGAATACCATCAGACTTCCTGCAGAGCGGTTCGTATATATTTTGGCTTTTGCTCCGCAAAAGGGGCATTTCACTTTGATCTTTTCATGTGCTTTCATGGTCACGTCTCCTTGTATAAATAATGCCCCTCGGTGTGAGGGGCTTTATTTAGTTGTTCTCGATTTTTATACGATCTTGAAATTTTTGTATTCTGAACCGTTCTTGCTCTGACCTGCGAAAAACTCAACCTGTACTGGTGTGTTATCATTTATGCAGTCGGTAAGATAATCGGCAAACTCAGGCATACCCTTGAGACAAACATTTGACGTAAAGCCCACTACTCCGATATTGGTCACAATGTAGCCGACGTCGCAAGGGTTACCCTGTTTGTCTGTTCCGCTGTTCTCCAGCACTGCGCAGCCTGTGACTGTCAGGGCTTCGCCGTAGTCGATAGCGTCATTAATAGAAATGCTGCCGTTCTTTGCGTTAAAGAGGTCTTTCTTTGTCATGTTTACATTAATGTTCATTTTTCTTTTCTCCTTTTGTGTTTTGACTTTCAAGCACATTTTGTGTTCGATTGATAAATGTCAGAGTAACAATAGATTGATTTACCGTCTCGGGCTTCGGGTATTGCCGTTGTTTAATATCGCTGTTTTCCTACTCAGCGTGTGCTTGTGGGGTGGGGCTTGTTTTATAGTACAAACCCCCTAGAAAACTATTCCGCTTTTGTTGACTGTCTGATCACATATACAAAATGTTTATTTTTCTTTTGTAATAAATTTCGTATATCCATTGCAGTAAATCTATCTGTTAATAATTCACCGATTTTTTTATCATTTTGATTTGATGGGATATAAAGACAATTCTCATCAAAGATTTTGCTCTCATAAAAACACCAAAGATATTCAATCATTTATAACACTCCTATAAATTATGCTTTCACGTCGCTAACGTCTTTATATCTCAGTTCTAAAATAACATCTTTATCGTCACACATTTCAAACTTGTGAGGTGTGTCTAGGTGATTATAAAGTGCGATCATTGCATTTAATTGTGCTATCCAGACTGTGCGCTCTCTCTGAGAAAAACGGTTTTCAATTACCGCTTTGTTGTAGTATGCTATCCGGTTTTTTATATACTGAATAGCGGTTTTACATTCTAGTGTGTTCATTATATTCACCACCTTTTATTTATCCAGCCTTTAGCGTGTTTGATCTCCAGTGTATCACAATCGCCTAATATTGTATCAAGTCTATGATCTACGGTAATGCTACCACATTCAAAATATACCCGATCTTCACCTGCTTCAAGCAATATGATCTGATTTACTCGGGGCTTTATGCCTGTTACATTCTCAAAGATTTTTGCACATTCTCTTTTAAGCTGTGGGTTTGTCATGTCAACGTAAGTTTTCATTTTTCATTCTCCTTTGTGTTTTGATTTGTTGAGTTTGGTTTATTTTATGCCCGTTTTCTCTAACCGATAGCACAGTCGAATTTGTTATCTGTTTATTCAGTTTTGGATGTCGCCCATACACCAAAGAAATAAAGAAATAACTTGCACTGTAGTTCATCATAATGGTAGTCAGTTCAGATTCTTTTGTCTTACTCTCTAGGGTTATTTTTTATTTCTATACACATTATACACCTTGTCAAGTGAAATTTCAAGTTACAATATTATTACAGTTTTAGTTCAATTTGTAACCACTTTGTAATAATTTAACCAATGATTTAACCATTGATCTATTGAACCGTGGTTTAAACTGCGGTTCATTTTTTGTTCAATTTGCACACACATGAATTGAACTTGTTTCATATTTTCATATTGAACTATTGAACTGAATTGAACTTACAATAACTGGAATTGAACTGGAATTGAACTGGTAATGAACTGGAAAAAATTTACAGTCAGGTGGTAGACTTTAACACAGTGT
>Ga0247611_10008543_pt1 | contig 12594 bp, 8 predicted proteins | sample 177DNAGHGhighgp2_FD_192422 | JGI IMG/M metagenome (GOLD analysis project Ga0247611, IMG submission 192422) | Sheep rumen microbial communities from Palmerston North, Manawatu-Wanganui, New Zealand - 1770 DNA GHGhigh gp2 | ecosystem: Host-associated > Mammals > Digestive system > Stomach > Rumen ... | reverse complement strand
TTGCTCCGAGGTTAGTTGTTTGTACATAAGCAATGCAAAGTTAATTAATCTCTGGGAGATTCCGGTCTCCCATTATTGTTTTTTTTGCATTGCCAGATTGAAATCAGCTCCCTTTCTCCTCTCTTGGAGGCTGCTCGCCCCCAAACCCCTCGGTGTTTTTCAGGTATTAGTCTTGGCTTCGCCTCTACCTGAAAATTGCACTTCTATCTTGAACTTAGGAAATTCATTGGTTCGTCTGTGGATATTACTATGATTTCCTCAGGATCTACACCCTGATATAATCAGCTTGATTTTCATTCCATTGAATTAAAGCCCTTCCTATCGAAGACATCATCTGATTAACTTCTTCAAGTGAGTCTGGTGGGCACTCCAATCCATTAGGCTCATAGTTTGATTTTGCATGAACGATGCTATTTCTTGTTGAATACAGAATATTAGCTACTTGCTTTTTCAGACTCATCTGCTGTTCGTTAGAAAGTGCTATTGATTCTTTTTTCACTTTCTCTTCAATCCCAAGTTGATGTTTCACCGTTTTTTGGAGGGTTTTGGGCAGATGATAGAAATCGGGAACAACATCTATACATGTCTGAATAACAGAAATGGCCAGAAAATCGTCTTTCTGATTATCCCTATACCCTTTCGCTATGTCAAGAAGGGTATCCATATAGTGATAGTCACGAAGTGTTGTATCAGGCAAACTTAAATGCTCATGAAACTGATCAAAAGCATTCTTCTTTGCTACAACCGGAGAGACATACTCAATCATCTTATAATAATGTAGAAAAGCTATGGATGGATTCATAGCCTCTTTTGCCTCCCTGTACATGTTCAACAACTCTGTATGTTTTGGTATAGCATCAATATCTATCTCCATGTCTGTGCTCACCTCTTCTGTATCAGCATATATTACAGCATCGTCTTCATCGGCATATCCAATAAACTCATCCACATCTATTACCTCAGACACATACACGGCAATACCTATTCTACGTGTCAAATCAAATAAGACTCGTTCCACCAATTTTATCTCATCCTGTTTGTTTAGCCTATTGTTGTCAGAATATCTTAATTCTAGCGCCCAATATGTTGAGCATGGGAATAGGCCGTAATTATCATCATAATAGTTGTCCCTACTATTCTGTAATCCCACAAGGAAAGGCTCACTTACAACTTGAATTGCATAATTGGGACCTGTGTATGATAATTCTTCTAATTTCGAAAGAATATATGGCGAGCAATGCCGATTTGTATCAATAATTATCTGTCTTACATGTTTTGTTGACACAGTGCTTTTATTAACCCTTTTTAAAGTCTTAATATCGGACATGTAATCCAAGAAGTCGTCAACATCGTAAGATGACGCATCCATTTCATCTGGAAAGTCCACAAGAACACATTCCTCGTCTTCATCTATTTGACAAGAAACACTATCATCTTCTAAAAGAGTAAAAAACTCTTGTAATTGTTTCTTTTTAAAATCATCCATAAATGTCGAAATTCACAGTCTAAACGATACTCTGTTGCACATTCAGAAATTTCAATCTTTCTTATTCTTGATCCGAAGAAACGATTCCTTAATCTATAATACATCAATTTCAGTCTTAGCAATAACAATGGATTTTTATGCCTATGTGTCGAGAATTCAAATTCGTACAGATCTACTCCTCCGTATACGTATTATACCCCGGCAGAATGATAACATTACATATTCTGGCTGCATCAGTAAGACACATTTTTACTATCCTTGTGTTCCAGTATTGATAAGGAATCCTCGAAAGAGTATTAGTAATAAGTTCGCTTTTCAAGTCATTTCTTAATGACTTTATCATGGCCACAAACAAATTAGTTATGGTAATTCTTGCCAAGCTGATGTCCTTTGTCTCCGTCACAATTTGAAAACCTGCATTGAGGATATTAGCACAAATAGCTGCATTATGGCTGGCATTCTGCATGATGTAGTTAATCTTGTTTGGCTGTGCCAATTCCATCTTCTTATACTCTGTTACTATAAATTCCTTTGTCAGGTTGACACCTATATAGTTACATCGTATTAAGAAATTGCAATATGATTTATAGTCTCTTCCTCCATCCTTATACTTCATATATGCTTCCGTTGAAATGATAAAGCCTAAACCTCTCAACTTCATCTCTATGGCATGATCGTCTGTAACCAGACAACGTGTCGGTTCATTCAATAGCAGACTGACAGTATTGGCAAGTAGGACCTGTATTTCACTCTTTTCAGGCATATTATCCAACGAAAGAGCTTTTTCAGGAAATACCTTATCACAATTTTCATCCATCCACTTTACAAGTTTACTCATTCTTATTTCAACATCAGCCCACAACAGCTTATTGTATCGCTTAAGAATACCCGATGATATCGCATGGCTGAATTCTATCATCGATAACAGCCTACAGTTTTTCTTCGCTGAAACTATATACTCATAGGTCGTCGCCGAAATAAGAAATTTTTCATTGTATTGGCACCCAGAAGATTGTTGGTATTCGAACAACATAATTATCGCTGTCAAATCCAATACATAGGATATTTTGTGACGAACCATTTGAGGCCTCACAACCTCATCAAACATCTGACATGGTGCAACAAACACTTTTGACGATGTATATAACCTGTCATAATACCCCTCTATAATCTCATTGCCATTTACTAATTGTGCTATACCAATTTCCCCGTTCTCATATGCTTCTTGTTGCTGGAGCATCCTTTGATGGTAATTGACGGAATCTGGATCTATCTTCTTTAGCAGCTCTTCAAGGCTCTCAAGAGGTCTGTTCTCATCTATCGTGAAAGGTTTCATAAATGGATTTGCGCCAGTAAGATTCTCTTGCATAAGATCAAACTCGAGTTTTCCATATATGTTAAGAATAGAAACAACAGTAATAGTTACAGGGTTGCCTTCTATTGTTATCGATAGCTCATCTCCGTCTTTACATCCTAACAACTGTTCGCCAACCTCATTTCCAACACCTGCTTCATATAATACCCTTTGTCCGTCAGGCAACGAGCAGAGCACATATAGACCAGCTTTTGCTTCATCATACTTCTTTCGAACGACGTTTGCCAGATGGCCCAAAGAACTTTCCTGCGTATAAAAAGTCTTTATGCCCCAATCAGAAGAGTCTTTTACATTCCTATATAATATTTCTGCAGCTGTATCATAATAGTTGTTTTCTCCAAATAACCGATAAAGCTGAATAACATTTTGGAAAGAATCATACTTAAAACTGATTGCCTTGCTCTCGTATTCTGATAGTTTCTGTGGATAAAGTCTGCCTGTCAGTTTAAGATAGTTCGTAAACGCATTCTCCTCCTGAGGATATTGATTATATAGAATCGAAACAACTTCATAGGCATTCTCATAATCAGCGACCCTCATGGATAAATGATATTCCATTTCCAAAAGCGGAGTATCATACATTTCTCCACTTTTTCTATTCTCTTTCAACAGTCTGTAAAGGTGTGGTTTCTCCTCTGGCAATTTATTAAGAATATCCAAGAAGATTCGCTGTCTTACATTACTCGTCTTTTCATCTACTTTTGGTGATAATAACTTAAATGCCAACTTCTCTTCACCATGTTCCGACAAAACCATAGCAGCATAAGCTATCATATCATCCGACAGGCCTTCCAGACTATTCTTCAACAAATCCACATCAACTTTCTTACCAGTATGATGCCTGCATAGCTGGGATAATACAACATAGTTATTCTTATCCTCAAAAGCTTCAATCACTAAGATGCCCTCTATTTCCTGTCCACTCGATTTGTTTATACAGAATGCAATATACCTAGAGGAATCTGAATTAAAAAGGAACTCGTTATGTTTTCTGACTTCAAAAATCCACCTCAGATATTCTATGTTCATCGAGTGATAGCCCATTAAAACGACATAGTTTGCTATCGCAACATTTATTTTATCCTTGATAGATGCAAGATTGGTGAATGCTTCACTATATCGTTTGCTCATCATAAGCATTGACGTTTGTGTAAGCACCAAGTCTTCTTGGCGTCTATCCAACTCCCGGGGCTCCATCTTCAATATTTCATCTACCCACGATGGATGTTGGTCAAGTACATATCCCCAATAACAATAGTTTACATGAACCATTTTCAGATGTCGTTCTATCTCTGTCTTACAAAGATGGGAATAGAATATTTTTGCATATTCAAAGGCTCTATTATACTTATTGATATCCAGATTTGGAGGAACCACCAAGAATAACATACCGTCCAAATTAACATTATGACATGTCATTCCATAAAGCCATCCAAATACATTTTGGTATGTTAAGCTCTCATAAGGCTCATCTCCAGTCCCATCAAAAAGGAATGCCGTATCCTGATCTTTATTTCCCCTTATTGATAATATTTCATACCTAAGATTGTTATTCGACTTCAATTCATCCGGCAGATGCTGATATGATGCCACAATATCCTTTGAAGCCAAAACGCCTGCCACGTTTCTAATAACATTATCAGAAGGAAGATCCTCTGACAGTTTTAACGCTTCATCCGTTTTTCCTTCATATAACAGCGTATAGCATTCTTTTTCTATTATAATTTCTTCTTTGGGGTACAAGTTATAGGCCTCATGAAATAGCTTAAGGGCTTTTTGTGGCGAAGAGAAAAGATCCGCCATACCTTTCAGTAGAGCAACTTTTGCTGCGATAATTGGATTTTCTTCTATATAATGTACTAAAGAAGATTCAAGTTCTTTAAGCAACTGTTTTGCACTATCAAGAAGCAATCTGTTAACAAGGTTGGTTATAGAGACATTCAGGAAAGCTACAATCAATGCCTCTATTGCTGCCTTGTTTTCTTCCGAGGATTCCCTTTGGCTCAGTATCTTCTTTATTTCTTCTATGCCAGATAAAGCCTCCGACAATTGCTGTTGATTTGATTCGAAACCAGCTTGTATTTGGTCAGATATGAATTCAAGGTGTTGGGTTAGCTTTACATTTTGAATCTCTATCTTATTCTCAATAACGAAATCATAACATACGGAATCGGTTTTCAATTCCTCTATCCAGTATTTGATAAGTTCTTGGTATGATTCTGGTATCTCATTTCCTTCTAAGACTTTTTGCAGATCCTGAAGATGAGTATTCATTCTACTCTTTTCTATACCCCTAACGCCACTATTGATAGACCACCTCTTAAGTGCTTTCTCGAAGCACTCTTCAATTCGGTCATCAAGTCCATTTTTACGGTTAATCAATTCCCGTAATGTCGGAACATTATTTGCGGCATATGAAATAGCAAAATTAGCAAATATACCCATAAGCGTTAATGTTGTTGATTCCATAATTTCCTTATCTTATACTTCATCCAGCTCAAACTTCTTATTCAACTTCTGCATCTCATCATCAGCCCCTTTAACTCCTCGCCTCATCCAACATCACATGGTCTGCCTTTCAATAATATAGTCCCTTCAGAAGTTCTCCTACTTTCGACCCTTCAAACCATGTCTGCATCTTAATCAGAAAATCCAAAAAATAATCATCATCCCTTTATGGGAAAAGTGTATTGTAATAATTGGCAGGTAGAACTTCATGCCAAGATTGATTTACACGGAATCCACACATCAACTGTAGGGCAATCTGATTTCTCGCCAATCCCCATCCTCCATGATGGAACCAGGCATTCTGAGCTAACGGTCGATGATTCCCTGCGAACTTCTCAAGCCCGAAATTATACTTAAAAATTGTACGCTTATCGCAACGAAATACATAGATAGTCGCATCCTTAGCTTCTTCACCAATTACTTCACACGAAGTAGTTCCACCCCCAACTTTCAGATAGTTAACGGCAAACCAAAGTGCCGTTTCAAGGCTGTCTGTCAAATCAATACCGACACTAGGCAAGCCATAGTGCTGTGCAATCCCAAGTGCAAAGGTGTGAAACTCCTCCATACTCCTAAGATCTGGTGGAATCACATCGTTATTATCATGATTCAAATCATTGAGTAATATGGAAGCTAACTGATGCCAGGACGAACAAAGTGTCGTATAAGCAAACTTTTGGTTTGGTCGAAGAAAACTGGGTAAAAAAGAGGGCTCCTTAACGTTCTCATCACCATACAACCAAATCTTTTCTTCTTTTGGTCTGTCAATGAGATATAATTTATTCTGTCCCCTAAACAGAATAATGTTATTGGGATTTTTATCCTTCATCATATCTGTAAAAATCCTGATATCATTCAGGTCTTTTACTTTGAATATTGGGATTCTCCGATACGGCACACGCAACTCATCAATTATTTCAGGGAATCTTTTCAGTCCATTATTATAAAATGGCATCTTTACAGTTTCCCCGTAAGGGTAATGAAGACTATCCTGAAAGCTTGTTGTAAAGAACCTACCATAAAAGTCATCACATAGCACTTGACTCTTTTCATCGTCAGGTGAAACTTCTTTTACAAAAGGAATATAAACACTACACTCGTCAACAATTGGGTACCCATTGTAGAGTGGTCTTGCTCTATATTCAAGACTATCTCGATTATAATTTTTCATACCACACAGATTCTTGATGGATAATTAAGCATATCAAGTTTCTCAGCAACCCAGTACTGTGCATACTGAGAATAGAATGATGGAGAATATGACTCCATATAAAAATTCATACCCTTTTCTTCATTCAGTTTTTTTCCTTTCATAAACAAATCACAAGCTTTCGTTATCTCTGTATGAAACTGGCTAAGAGGATAGCGAATAACATCTGCTATTACGCTACTTGTTGTCAATCTTAGGCCCTCACTTTGAAAAGCCACACTCTTATCCCGATCAAAAGGGTGAACGAATATCTTCTTAAACAAATCAACTGTTTCTTGATTAAAATAAGCCAATAGACTATCTTCCAGGTCATCACTCACTCTGGCATGGTTTACAATATCGAAAATCAGTTCTTCATAACCATTTCTTTCCAGAAAAGCTCTCACTTCATCCCTATTTTCAACACATGGCAGAAGTAAATCATCTACGGAGTTACTGTATGCTCTCTTTTCTGCCAGTTTAAAAATATAGTAGATATCAACTAAACAAATTCTGGCATTGAACTGCTGGTACAGCATTTCTCTAACTGCAGGTGCATCCGAACACATCATATTCATTCTCTTAACCTTTCTCTTTCATAAAAGTCCTCAAATACTCTTTCCCGTCTTTCTCAACAGGCTTTTTACTGATATAGCCTCCCGTTTCCAGAAGTTTAATCAACGACTCATTATCTGCCGTCTTCTCAATTTTCGGACGGGCTCCCGTTAGGATCTGGTTGTATGGCGATGGCATAGCACCCAGCACAGCCTCTATCCTATCCTTATAGCCTATATTCTTACCAATATACAGAGTAGCGGCAAACACTTTGTTTTCAACCACAGTAGCCTCTCGCGATATCCATTTCAGCTTGCTGCTCTCAACATCTATCCATTTTTCCCTGAGCATACCACATATCACATCAGCCAAGTCACCATCAATAACATCTTCATCAATAGCATCTACTATCTGCAACTTCTCGTCCAATGTGTAATCCTCCTTGGCAAAAATCTCTTTCACATCACTGGTGCCCAACGCCACCTTGTCAAGTTCAGCCATGAAATCGGTTTTATAATGCGTAAGATAGTATGCAAAAGCGCTCGTACCGCCCAGTATTTTCTTCTCTTCCGCATCATATTCTATAGCACCCTCATCTATTAGTGCAATCATTTTTTCTCTATCATAATTCTCCCAGTCCACAGAATCATCCAACCCTACATAATAATTGAACGAACCTATCAGCAGCTTGAACTCTGCAAGCGGAATCTCTTTTTTAGCCACAATAGCACTATACAAGTTCAATGTACCATCACCCTCGCATCTATTCTCCGACAATCCTTTGGCATATCTTACGATAAACTTCGTCAGCCTGTCATCCAGTTTGTTTATATTATAGTAATGAAGCACATTAGGCCAGATCATTTTCACCACATCACAGTCTATAGCCAATCCGATTCTAGCATCACCCACTTCCGACAAATCGGAAACAAAGTTCATCTGGCACTTCAAATATGCTTCAAGTATTTCATCCTCTATTTCCTCATTATTCAACAGTTCAATGATAGTTTCCTCACTTTCATCCTTCATTGGGTTTGTACATTCCGTCAGCACATCATTGATATTCTGCTTCAGATACTTCGTCAGTCCGTCATTCTGGAGGCCTAAGAGTTTCCCGTATGTAATTTCCGTCGGTTGTATGCCCATAATACCCGATAACTGCCTGTATATCACACACAGGTTCTCCGCTGTTATCATATAGGCATCATTATCTATAGCCATCAACAACAGTTTCTCGCTCTTGTCGTCAAGTGTTTCGAATTCACATTCTCCAAAGATTATTTCCAGATTCGCAATTCTATCCTCTCGGGCCGATAGGAATGAATAATGCTCATTCAACCAGTTCACCTGTACTTGTGTAATATCACTAGCCCTACAATATCTGAACCACACTTCTAACAATTCTTCTCGTCGTTCATCCGATACCAACATTGTTGCAATCATGTTTTGCCATGCTTCCTTGGCATACCCATTCATATAAGCTTTGCAAACCCGCTCAGCATATTGGCCATGTTCATAGTAATGCACCAGAAAATCCAACCTGCCCTCATGTCGCTTCATCCGGTCAATAATCAGATTAAACTCATTTTTAAGCCAGATAAATTCTTTTGCCACATAATCTACTAGGCATGTATTAAGCACTGCGTCAGTATTAAACACGAAACTCGGCAGTTCCCTAAAGAAGTTCTCAACCTTATCAATATGCCTGTCAAAGTCTGACTTCACATTCCTGTTCATATCCAGCAACAATTCCCTGTCACTTTGGGTAATCATGCCTGCATAGAAATAGGAAATATAGTCGTAATAATCCTCAGCAATCAGGCCCCTGCTTAGGAACAGATCAGCCATAGGCGACAAGCCAATCTTCTTATAGATTTCCTCATCTCCAAGATTGAATTTGATTATTAATTCGCTAAGAAAGTAGTTCCTAATTCTTCCCTTTTCTTTTTCCAGTTCGTCCTTCTTTCTATCTATATCCGAATATCTATCCCTAACCGCCTTAACACGTTCTGCATATGGCACTTCCGAAACACTCTTCTCTATTTCCTTAAAATCAAAACGATGAGTTGGCGTATTGCCATAGCCATATGTAGTATACGCAAGTTCTCCTTTTGCAATCAACTGATTATAATACTCTTCTTTCTCCCAAATATCCTTAGGTTGCAGATTTTTATTCCCGATGCTTATAGTTTTTACTCCGTTCAGAGAATTCACATTCTGTATAATCGCCTGTACATAAATCTGCCTCAGTTCTTTCAACGACAGATGCATATTCTGCTCCATCACCTTAATGTCCTTTTCCCTTTGTCCTAGTACTTTTTCAATAGCGTATTTGGCAAATCTGTTCTTTTCTTTAATACATCGATATACTTTTCCCCGCTGGTTATGCAGGTCAGAGAAATCCTTGGGGTTATAATTCTTATAAACCACTGCCGCCAACAATTTTCTGGCTTCCAGTTTTTGTTGTTCGGTTACAAGCCTCTCATGGTACTGCTCATACTCATTCACTATATTGATAAGCATTCGCATATCATCAATGAATAGTGCAATCACCCTCAGGTCATCATCACAAATTTCATCTTCTTTTAAACCCCGTTTTACCAACTCAGTCTTCAGCAAACTTCTTGCATTCGACATATTCATAACCGGTATCACGGTTACAATATAATCAAAGAACTTGGTTCGCGAGGAATCCTTAAACATATCATCCTTTACAGCATAGATAAACCTGATATTCCTCCCATTCAGTTCTTTGCTCTTATTCAGGATATAATTTAATTCACGAAGTTTCAAGAAAATCTTTTTATTCTCAAATCGGTCCAAGTCTTCAAAAACCACCACGTCATAATCTGTCTCTTGGAAGAAATACAGAATCTCCGCCAAATGCTCGCTCAGCACAGAGCCCTCATCTTTAAGTTCTATTTCTCCATCCGAGATATTCAGTTTACTCAACTTGCTGCGCCCGTAAGTTCTTACAAAATATGCAGCAACACATAGTAAAGTTCCCAATAGAAAAAGAACAGAAAGTGCGTCAAACCATATATTTAAATCCCCCAGATTAAAGAAATCATAAAGCGTATCAATAATCAGGAATGTCGGTTCAAAAGCAATAGCAAATGCGATGACACAAGCAATAACCCATGTCGCCTTCCACCATAACGAAGGAGTCGACAAGAATTGTACTCTTCTAAATCTCGAGTTTGGCAATGTCTCCTGTTTCTCGCGATATATCATCTGCTTCAGCAGATTTGACTCTATCTTTTTCTCGTCTTTCTCCGCTTCTTTATCATCGAGTGTTGCCAGTGACAGTTCTAAGAAATGATGCTTATTCTCATCTTCCTTGATGAGCGTTTTAACAACAGAACTCTTGCCCGAACCATAAGGTCCAGTAATACCAATGTTGTGTACCCCTTCTGTATCTAGATTTTCCCGCAGACGTTCTACCGCCTTATAAGAAGCATCTTTCCCTTTTTCCAGTTTTGTGGGTATTAATACTGGTTGTCTCTGCATGCTCATAAGATCATTATTACCTTTGATTCGTATTTATAAAACCACAAAGAGGCATGCGCTCCTCGCACATACCCCTTCACAATCTTTATCCTTTTTCTTTTGAACCCCCATTTCCATCCTACTCATGAATCAACTCCTCTTTCAAGGGTTCACAGAGAGTTCTATACAAAATCTTCTTCCCCTCAGGGATATCATCTTCTGTAATACTAAACAAAAGCAAATAAGACTCTGGAACATTCAGAGAACTACATATCTTGCCGATTGTCGCCATCGATGGGAACGACTGTCCGGTCTCAATACTACACAACGCATTCGTCGATATATCACTCAACTCTGCAAGTTGCTTCTGTGTAATCTTCTTCTGCTTACGCAGAGTCTTAATTGCATTTCCTAAATCCATACTTACTTATTGCAGGGGCTTAATCCCAGAACACGCTGCCCACCCCCATTAACTTTATTATTAGTTTTATATACTCGTTCAGGCGATTCTGTTTCAACAGTTTGATAAGCTCCTCCTTATCCTCCTTTGATAAGTTGCTTGCCTCAATATTTGATATCAATCGTTCTTTATTCATAATTATTGCTGTTTAAGTGATACAAAATGATAGTTTCAACTGATTATTCCAACCACCATTAGCATCTACATCATCAGCAACAAATATATGATATCGAGCCGCGACAAAGAAATGTCGCACGATACTTACCGAACAATTAAATACTTTTTTGACCTTCTGTTTTACTAAATAAAACCGATTATGAGTTACGCGATCCAAAAGACGGCTTTCTTCATCAGAACATGATTCTTTTATAAGAACATGTGCCAATTCATGACATACCGAATACGACTCAAATCTTCCATAAACCTGCTCCAGAAAAAGTTCGAAGCGCGATTTCGTTCGTGGGGTTAATTCTTTAATCTTGTCCATAAACGCAGTGCGAATCAGCTCAGTATCGATCTGGCTCCATTCGGCTCTGCGTACGAACTTTACGTCTTGTTTTTTAAAAGTGTTATAAAACTCTTCAAGGTCCGTGAATTCTTGATAGGATAGATTTTCTATGTTACGGACGGAACTTAGAAAATAGTTTTTCATTTTGCGGATGTAGGCATCTGCAAAAACGGACAGCATTTTTTCGTCTATACAAATGCTCCCCGGTTCAACCTCGGTGTAACCATTGTCCCTTAATATGCTATTCAAGGCACACTGAGGAACATTCATGACCTCTCTAATTACATCTAGCGAAGTCATAAACCGCTCTTCTTCCATGTCAATGGAAAACAAAGAGTGCAGGTTTACATCGAATATTGTTTTCATAACTATATATTTTTGCCGCAAAAATACATAATAATCTAGAAATTAGCAAGCAAAAATCCAAGTATTGCTTTGATTTTATATTTATTTAACCTTTTAAGACCACTTTTCTTAATTCTCTTTCCATTCTCCTGCCGTTCTCATCAACTCCCCCCATTGAGTTACTTGTCCCCTCGAATCTATTCAAGGTTCTTATTAAACCACAAAGAGGCATAGCCTCATCTGCCATGCCTCTTCAACAATCTCTATGCCTTCACTTCCGTAAGTCCGTCATTCCGTTCATCCTTATATTGCCCTTTGCTTTACTCTCTTTTCCTCTTTCCGATGGGTTAAGCCGTGACACCCATCCCCGCAAGTCCTACGATCAGGCCCTGATGGATGGCATCAAACAGGCCATTGCACTGCTTTCTTAAAATTCAGCTGACTACACTCCGAGTTCCAAACTCCATTCATACACGGGCTGAATCTTCATCTTGTGCCCATCCTCCTCTATTTCGCCGCTCTCATGGTCAGTGAGTAGCAACAGATTTTCGTATTTGGTCTGTCTGGCGGCAAGCAGTAGGCCATTCTTCTCACGCTTGTAAGTATTTTCAGCAGAAATATCGTATGACACCTGTATGGCTTGTATGACCTGATTACCTTTGCAGACCACAAAGTCGCA
>Ga0247611_10008542_pt1 | contig 12595 bp, 13 predicted proteins | sample 177DNAGHGhighgp2_FD_192422 | JGI IMG/M metagenome (GOLD analysis project Ga0247611, IMG submission 192422) | Sheep rumen microbial communities from Palmerston North, Manawatu-Wanganui, New Zealand - 1770 DNA GHGhigh gp2 | ecosystem: Host-associated > Mammals > Digestive system > Stomach > Rumen... | reverse complement strand
CTCTGTTTGGGATCCTTAGGGACCTCATTGCAGCACACTAACATAAAGCATGCCGCAATCAAAATTAATAATTTTTTCATTCTTTTGTACACCTCTAATCCTTTCGGACTGCCTACATGTACTCAGGCTTTGTTTAACTACTTTTTCTCGTGGACCTTGATATGCCAGCGTAACTTCGCATTCTCCATATCGACTGCAGTAATTATCACTTGGTCAACCTTTGAACCCTTGAAACACTTTTCAAAATATTTCGCAAATTCAGCAGGAGTACCAGTAATTCCACAGTCCACTGTAGGATTATGGTAAGCTGGGAAATCCGTGGGCAACTTACCACCGACTAAACCCAATGATGGATCAGAGAAGATGAGAGGCAGAGAAGCCTTCACGAGAGAATCTTGACTAATAGTTTTCTGCTCCTGAATTGCAGCTTGAACTTTATCAACTTTACTGTCGACGTAGCCATCAAAAGCTGCCACTTCAAAGAATACAATCACAATCATGGCAATTACACCAAGAGTGATGCCGATAATTTTTAAGGTTTTTTTCATTAGATACCTCACTTTCTTTTTTTTGGTTTGATAATGTTTTTATATTTATATACATATATATATAACTATTTTATAATAAAAGTCAATATAAATAAAAAGGTGCTAGAAATTCTAAGCACCTAGCGAAGATAATTCACTCTTGTACGAGTTCAGGCAGATTCAAAAATACACGACATCTCACACTATAAACCTGAAGGAGCAAACCACTTGAGAGATAGATTTCAAACCAATCTTTCCAGTCAGGAGAAGATTGTTCCTCTATAACTTCATAGTCTTCATTTACGAAGATAGCAAAGTCATTACCCTGGATAAACAGATATCCATTTGGACAATTACTGTCTGGCCATTGAGCAGGTGTAACTTTAAGTGTTAAATACTTTTCCTCTTTATCTACCCTAGCCCAAAATTTGAAAATAAACTTTTTCATACATTTTCCATTCTTTTAGTTTAACATTTTTGTTTATAGGTTATATTTTATAGGTATTTATGTGTGAATCGCAATCTAAAAAAGCTGCAACTAAATGCAGCTTAACTGAAATTTTATATTTAGGATTAATAACTTTTTGCGAATAATACTCTACACATACTTGGTTTTCCACTAATCATATCTACTCATTTTTCATTTGCATCACGAATATATTCTCCATTAGGGAAACAACGGATTGTAGCTTTACATTCATCTTGAATCTTTTCTGCAGTTTCAGCTGTTCCGTCCCAGTGAGCAAACACAAATCATTGTTCAATCTTTTCTTTAAATTCATCGTAAGAATCTACATAATATGTATGTTCTTCTCTGAAAGATTTATTCTTCTGAAGAAGTAATGACTGAATATCAAGCAACATGTTTTCCATTTTCTCAGAGAATTCTTCAATAGTCATTTGAACTTTTTCTCATGTTGCTCTAGTAAATACTTCGATTTTTCATGCTTCCAAATCACGTTTTCCAATTGTAATTCTTAGAGGTACTCATTTCATTTCTCGTTCATGGAATTTCCATCCTGGAGTTTTTTGAGTATCGTCATCCATTTTCCAATTCAGCTTTTTTCTCATTTCTGCATATTTACTAGAAAATGTAATATAAGTCTGATCTAATTTATCTGTAAGTGGTTTCAAGAATGATTTGATTTCCTCCAAATCTTCTGCAGTTTTGAAAATTGGGACAATTACCAAATGAATAGGAGCCAATGCAGGAGGTAAAACTAAACCTTGATCATCACTGTGAGCCATTATCAGATTTCACATCAATCTCGTACTTACTCCCCATGAAGTTCACCATACATATTCTAGTTCATTATTCTCATTTGTGAATTGAACATCAAAAGCTTTACCAAAATTCTGACCTAGAAAATGTGAAGTCCCAGCTTGCAATGATTTCAAATCTTGCATCATTGGTTCGATTGTATATGTCTCTAATGCTCCAGCAAAACGTTCATGAGCTGGTTTTCTACCTACTACTGGAGATGTGGCTAAATAATTTTCTGAAAAATCTCTATAAACATCTATCATTTTCTTTGCTTCTTCATTAGCTTCCTCGGAAGTAGCATGAGCTGTATGTCATTCCTGTCGAAGAAATTCAGCAGAACGAAGGAAGATTCTAGTTCTCATTTCCCAACGAACCACATTTGCCCATTGATTGAGAAGAAGTGGTAAATCACGATAACTAGATATCCATTTTTTATAACTATCCCAAATAATTGTTTCAGATGTTGGGCGAACGATAAGTTCTTCTTCAAGTTTAGCCTCTGGATCTACTACTACCCCACTTCAGTCTTCAGCATTTTTGAGTCTGTAATGGGTAACTACTGCACATTCCTTTGCGAATCACTTCACATGGTCAGCTTCCTTACATAGGAAAGACTTTGGAATAAAAAGTGGAAAATAAGCATTCTGGTGTCATGTATTTTTGAACATTTGATCTAGCACATCACGGATATTTTCCCAAATTGCATATCCATATGGTTTGATTACCATACATCCACGTACTGATGAATTTTCAGCGAGTTCAGCTTGTTGAACTAAATCATTATATCGTGCAGAATAGTCTTCTGCTCTTGTTGTTATTGCCATAATTTGAATATAAAGTTATAAATACAATTTCAACATATGAAATAATTATACAAATGCCGAATTTGTTTTCAATGTTTAGATTAAATGAATATGTTTTCAAGTAAAAGATAATCTTAACTATTAATTTTTTGTTAAAAAAAGTAGGCAATGAACCTACTTTCTTATAAATAGATAATTAAGATTATTCTTCAGTTAGTTCTTCAAATTTTAAATTCATAGAGAAATCATTCCAAGCACCATCATTCATCTGAACTACAAATTTTCTATCCAATCTAGGATAAACAATTATTCACTGAGCCCAAGACTCTTCAACACTTCAGTCACATTCATAAACTCTGATAGCTGGAGAGATTTCTAGGTTTTCTTTTTCAGAATATTTAATTACATTTATAACGTATGAACATTTTATATCATTTCTACCAAAGTCTTCTTTTACTGAACTTACTGAATATGAAATATTTGATGAAGGGAATTTTAATACATAACCTCCTCTAGCAGATTTATACTGCAATCATTCTTCTCTTATTGGAAATTGTGGGACATTAATATCAAATGCTGTAGCAGAAATCTGTCATTCCTCTTTTTTTTCTTCTTGAGTTTCTTCATCAACTTTTGTTTCTTCTGCTTTAATCTCCTCTGTTTCTTCAGAGACTACTACATCATCTCATATAGTTAGACTTTGTAATTTTCATTTTGTTGGTAAACTAAAGTCAACCAAAATCTGGCAAGTCATCTGTTTTTCCATTCAATCTCAAGATACAGTTACAATCAATCATTCTTGCTTTAAATTAATTTCTGAATTATTTATTTTTTGAAGTTTTTCTCATGATCACTGACAAATTTTCATTGCACGAGATTTTATCCATTCATTCATATTTTTCTCGTTTGCAAATTTTATTAAATCTTTTAGTTCAAATATCACATCATCAGAAACATCGTTTATAAATATTCCCCATCGATCTCCATTTGCAACAAACCAGGATTGAACTTCACTCTGTTTATAAAATACATCTCATTCTGAAGTTACAAAGCTCTGAGCTGAATTGTTTGCAAAAGTTTCAGACAATCATTTACAATTTTTATTTGGATCTGATGGATTACAACGGAAATAATTTAATACAATCTCTTTACCTGATTCTATATTTTGGATACGAATTTCTCCATTTTCTCATTCATTAAGCAACACATACTCATCGAAGAAACTTGGGAGAAATTGAATTCACGCTCACAAAATATATACTCCAGAATTTTCATCTAACACTATATTTGTATCATCTTCATCTGATCAAGCCAATGTTCCAGATAGAGAATTAACTTTTACTATTGGATTTCATTGATAGAACTTTTCCACAATTCATGTAAGCTGTACAAATCCTGCATAATCCGAAAGGTTTACAGAATCTGATTTTATTCAAATTACTCCGTATTCTATATCATCAATTGTATGTGTATGTGTAATTATATCTCCATTAGCTTTTAATTCTCACTGCAAATAAACTTCTTGTCCGAGTGAAAAATCAATATTATGATTATTCTCTTCTTCATAATTATTTAAGTTTGCAGGAGCTCGAAATATTTTTCGACAAACTAATCATAATCATACCAAAAGTACCACTACAATTATTCGGATCCGGATACGAGAAGCTTTCTTTTGTCTAGTAAAAGATCTTGTATTAGATAGTTTTTTTTGGAAAAAATCTACTTTATTATTCATTTCTCTCTATAAGAAATAAAAAGTGAACTGCTGTAGTATAAAAAATTAATCATCTAATGCAAACAAAGATAGTTTTACTAATTATAAACACACTTTTTATTCTTTATAATTATCGTATATGCTAGTATTCAAAAAAAATGACAAATATAAATTATTTTTAGATTTTTATTTTTGTCAAACTATTTAAATAAATACCATCATATCTGTCAAATGTTTTTACATTTTTAGTCTTATTTCATCTTGTTTTATACCTAAAAATTCCTAGTTATTTAGAATGTTTTGATAGAATTTTAGATGTTGATTTTTTATGGTAAAAGCAAAGACTCCTTGAAAATTAAAGGGAAAAGAAGTTTCTAAAAGAAGTTCTAAGAAAGAAACTGTTTCTGAGGTTGTCACAGAAAAAAAAATATCTAATGATTCAAATGTAGGAGTTTCTGTTTTTACGAAGACTACAACTCCAAAAGTCGTTATTCAGTCAGAAAAGATGGATAATACTGGTATTTATCAAAACGTTTGCAAGCATAGAATCATAAAATCTGCTTGTTTGATAATAATGGGGATAATCATTTTGATGACTTTTTTCTTAGCTCTCAAAACGTACAATTCTGTTAATGAACTATCTGATTATGTCCATTTAGTTGCTCAACCCTAAATAAGGTATCAAATCTTTGATATACAACCATTTTATTTTTTATTTCTATACACTATGGCAAAAAAAGAGGAAAGAATGGAATCTTGCTCATGTGAATGTGGATGCAACTGATGAGGAAGAATCCTAGGTGTAAGTTTATCTGCACTTTGATTTATTATTAGTGTTATCACTTGTTTAGTTGCATGTGGTGCATTATTATCAGCTCAAAAATCTTATGAAGTTTCAAAAGCTTCTTATGATTTTAATGTTCTATCTGCTGGAGGAAAAGACAACTTCGACAGAATGAATAAAGTTTATGCATCTGAAGCTTATGTACAATATGCAACAGAAAATGCAGAGCAAGCTGAATCTTATTTTGGTTTAACTGGAGATGAAGCTACTTCTGATTCTACTGACACTTATGAAGAAGAAGATAAGGGTAATATCGTAGCATGAGGAGAAGAAGTTAAATCTGTAGTTGAAAACATGTTAGCATCTACTCCAATTCGTGGAGATGAAAATGCTAGATTTACAATCGTAGAATATACAGAATTACATTGTCCTTACTGTCAGAGACATTCTCAGGAATGAACCATCAATTCTGTAATTGAGCAATTCCCTGGAGAAGTTAATTCAGTTTCTAGACACTTCATTATTCATGGAGAGGATGCTTTGAATTTAGCTGCTGCTATGGAATGTGTAGCTGAGTTAAAACCAGAAGTTTATCATGAAACATTTGAAAAAGCTTTCGAAGCTTATCCTGTAGATATGGATACATTACTTAGCATAGCTACTGAACTTGGAACTGATTCTGCAGCTTTACAAAGTTGTGTAGATGAAGGAAGATATACTCAAGCTGTTAATGACGGAATGAGTCAAGCTTCTTCATTATTTGGAGTAAATGGAACTCCAGGAAACGTAATTATCGATAAAGAAACTGGAAATTATATATTAGTTTCTGGAGCATATCCTGTTAGTGAATTTGTTAATGCTATTAATACATTAAAGAATGCTTAATTAAGCTAACAAAAATTTAACATAAATCAGAAAACAAAAATTCTGACAAAAGGAGAACTCTGTAGCAATACAGAGTTTTTCTTAAATTTGATTTTTAATTGAAAATAAGTAGGAATGAAGGTATGAAAACATTACAACAACTTTACAATGGTTTTTATTTAAACAAAGAGAGTGCAAACTCTAAAATTTCTGGTTACTCAAATTCATTGCGAGTTGCCCCAATAAAAAAAGTTTGTAATTATGAAAATCTAGAAATAGATTACGAACACTTTGCTTTTGCAGAAAAGAATGAGGACTGAGATATAGAATACTTTCATGGACTTAAAAATTTCTTGTGGATAGAAAAATCTAATTATCCCGCTATTTTTATTTTTGATAATCACAACCATGCAATTACATTTCGGTACAATATCTTATATACTAAAAAAACATGGAATGCTGAACTAATACATATAGATCAACATTCTGACTGTCGAAAGAATGAAGATTTTTTGGAATTAAATTGGGAAGGTAATGAACTGGAAAAAGTTTTCATATTTTGAAACGAAAAATGCAATGTATGAAATTTTATACCTCCTTCTATTGAAAGTTGAATAATTTCAAGTCAAACTCAGATTCGTTCAACTACTGCATTAAAAAATCTAAAAATAAATAAAAATCAGAATTTTATTTTAGATATAGATTTAGATTTTTGTTTAGATTGAATTAATAGAGATAGATTAGATTTAGATGTTATAAATTTACTGAAAAATAAATTTGATGAGATATGAAAACGTGCACTATGAATTACTATAGCAACTAGTCCATACTTTTTAAATCAGGAATTAGCTGAAAATATTATAGAGAAGTTATTAAACTTCAATGTTGATTAAAGTTTTACTTATTGAAATTTCCCAGGTCTTCAATATAATAATCTTGTTGATATCATAAATTATATGGATGAAAAAGATAATCCACTCACCTGCTGAAATGCATCAATTGTGAATAGAACTTTCAAAATCTGAAAACATTCTTTTTCTCGTTGGGAATTTAGGAAGCGGAAAGACTACATTCACAAAATGATTTGCTGAGTGACTTTGAATTGATTCTAAAAAAGTTCAATCCCCAACTTATACTTATGTGAATGTATATGATGAAAAATTATTACACATCGACATGTATAGACTGGAAACTTTTGAAGATTTGATAGAAAAATGAATTATGGACTTAATTAATGAGTATGAATATATTTTGATAGAATGGCCTAAATGGACTGAGAAATTAAATCTTGGATGAACTAAAACACTTACGATAACGAAAACTGGAGATGAAGAAAGGGAAATAGAACTTTTATAATCAAAAATCTTTCCTCCTTTTTAAAGGAGGGGGACCACGTAGTGGTGGAGGATTTTATAAAATATCATATAAATGATCTTTAATTATAACAAACACCTCAAAGAATACTCACAACACAATAGAAAACATCAAACAGAGGCAGAATGAAAGTTCTGGAACTTAGTATTAAAAAAGGATATGACTTGATACAGATTCTTAAGACAAAAACCGATATGAAATTATATTTTAGATTTTTATTGTGATAAGCTAAAACTCTGAATAGAAATTGATGATAGAAGTCATGATTGGAAATGAGAAGATGACGAAAAAAGGACAGAATATTTAAACAATTTATGAGTAAAAATCATTAGATACACGAACGAAGACATTAATTGCCGTCTAAACGAAGTTATACTGGATTTAGAAGAAAAACTCAATGAAAGGAATAAAGAAATTCAAAATCTCTAACGTATAACTTTGCTCCTTTTTAAAGGAGCTGGCACGAAGTGACTGAGGATTTTAAAATCTCCCGGTCTTCGACCACCCTCTTTAAAAAGAGGGAAAATAATTTAACATACAATTCACCAACCAATGCAAATACTAATCACTTGCCCTTTCTGATGTGCGTCATTATTAACCAAAGAACTAAAAAGGCTGAACTTACCACTGATTGAAAGTCATCCAACCGCAGTTCTGAGTGAGTGAACATGGAAAGATATCTATCGCATCAATTTATGGTCAAGAATAGCGAATAAAGTTTATGCTGTAATGTGAGAAAACAAAATCACAAATTTCGATCAGCTTTTTGATTTTGTTCTATCGCTAAATTGGAATAGTTTGTTCGTTCAGACTACTCAGTTTTCATTACACGCATCATGCAAGAATTCTCAGATAATGTCAGAAAAATCTCTCGTTTCAGTTGCTCATAAAGCCATTCTGACTTCTTTGAATGTTTTGGAAGATACTAAAACTGATCCAGACAAATCGCAGGAAGTCTTCCTTTTCATGTCGTGAAATAATCTGAAAGTATGTATAAATACTTCGGGAGCTTCACTACATCAACGCTGATGGAGAACTCAGACTTGACCTGCTCCTTTGAAAGAGAATTTGGCAGCTGCGATTATTCTACTTTCATGATGGAAATTCAATAAACCATTAATTGATCCATTCTGTGGTTCTGGAACTATTGCAATTGAAGCTGCTCTACTTGCTAGAAATATCGCCCCATGAAAACATAGAAATTTTGCATTTCAGCAATTCAAAAATTTTGACTTCAATATTTGGAATGAAATCCTTTTAGATGCAAAGAATGCTGAATTTAACAATAACTATCAAATAGTTGCTCGTGATATAGATGAAAAAGTTTTAGGTCTCGCGAAAATTAATGCTCAAAATGCATGAGCAAATGATTGTATCACATTTGAGCATCAAGATTTTCAATCAGGTTTAATGCTTTTTGAATGAGATTTCTGGCTAATTACCAACCCACCATATTGAAAAAGGCTGAATGCAAATGACGATTTAACTCCACTTTATGAGAAATTAGCTGATTATCTAAAAGAATGTTATGGTGGAGTGATTTCTTCTTATCCATGAATGAATAAATTATTTAATTCAAAACATTTCTCACATAAACAATTATATAATTGAGCTGATGAAGTTGAATTCTACTGGAAGAAACCAGTATAGTAAATCATAGATTCATTATAAAAAACGTTGAATCGGTGACAGGATAATTATGTTATCCATTAGATTCAACGTTTTTTCGTCAAGGGTATTAACGCTCTCCTCTGTCGTCGTTTCAGACGCTGGCTTACTCCCTAGTACATTTCTTCATCCACTATAATCTTTTGGAGCAAAAAATCAATATCTACCACCTGTTTAATCTTGTAATACCAAAATGGATAAATAATATGTTTTTTGTTTACGTTTTTATAATATGAAAATGGTTAACGTAGATTAATTTTTATCTTTTTATGATTAAAAATAAGATGACATGGCGAGAACATATACTAAGTATCATCATTCCAATTCTTTTTTGGATATTATTAGTATGGATATGTACTACTATATGAAGTTATATAAGAGATGCTAAAAAATGGAGACATCACGAATGGTGGGAAAATCATATTTGAAAAACAAAATGAGAATTGTATGACGAAATGGAAGAATTGAAAAAGAAAATTGAAAAATTAGAAAAAGAAAAGAAGAAAGGCTGGAAAATTGCATCCGACATGAATGATTTAATAGATTGAATGAATTGCACCATAAAATCTTTCGAGGAATATACGTGAATTTCACAAATAGAGATATGAGAAAAGTTAAAAGAGAAGAGAACAAAATGAAATGATAACAAATGGAAGAAGAAAAAGTAGTTCCTCTTTTTTTAATTACTCCAATATCTTTTGTTTCTGTCCCGAAATTTTCCGATTATATAGGTTGATAGTCAGATTTTTGATTAATTGGAAATGCTTGTCTAAATCGTTATAATCATGGTTAGTTTACTTTTTCTACATGCTTTATGGCGAAAGAAAAAAAGAATGAATGAGCTTTCAAAAGATTTTTTTCTCCTATAAAATGAAATTACTGATTTTTGATTAAACCTTTTTTATCGGGTTGTTTTTATTCATTCTTTACCATTTTAACCGTTGAAATATTCAAAAAAGCCACAACTCTTATACAAAATTATGATGCTGAATGAGTAAAAAAGCTGATTATTACATACATTATAATTGTTTGTGTATATATCGTATTTAATTACATCATCAGAAATGTATCCATAGGAATACAATATAAATGAACACAACTAATCCAAAAAAAACTATTCCCAGAATTCTTCAAATTAGATAATACTACTGTAGAAAAATTATGAACCTGAAAACTTCAATTCATTATGAATGATTGAATAAATCTTCGACGATGATTATTCAAAAAGCTCTGTGAAAAAGTACCAGACTTAATAATAACAACTATATATGTATTATATCAAATTTATTTAACAGGATGAATTAAATTTATAATCATTTTTCTAATAATTTTCTGTATAATATTCATCTTGATAAAAAGTTTCCAAAAAAGACGTTTACCAGAAATGGTAAGCAAACGCTGAATTATGGCCGAACATTGAAGACAGTTCGTAAAGATGATTATGTCCAAAATGGAGATTTTACAAAACAACAAAGAACAATTCGAAATAGAAAAAGATAATGAAATCTTACAAACAGCTTTCAAATCACATATCAAAATAAACAACTGGGCATGGTGAATTTACCGAGTTTGAACAATATTTTCTTTCATACTTAACATATTCATATTATACTACTGATACTTGGTTATAACTAATAATGGAGATTTATCGCTATTCGTATGATTACTCGCTTCTGCTACTTTATTCCAAAAAGTAATAGATAATTCTGCTCAATTATACAAAGAATTTACTAACGAATTCGCAGGAGTTCAGAAATTATGGGATACTTTCGCAGAAATCCCTAAAATGAAAAATACATTCAAAGATACTCCATTCAAATACAAATCTGGAGATATTGAAATCAAAGACATAACTTTTGGATACACAGAAGATAGAAATGTATTTGAACATTTTTCATTAGATATAAAATGATGAACTAAAACTGCATTTGTTTGAGAAAGCGGTTCATGAAAAACTACACTAATAAAATTAATTGCCTGATATTTACTACTCGAAGAATGAGAAATCTACGTTGATAAGCAAGAAATTCATCACGTAGATTTGTATAGTTATTTTTCTCATATTTGATTTTTAACTCAGGATCCATCGGTTTTTGACTGAACAATTTACGATAATTTAGTTTATGCTTTAAAAGAACAGCCAACCGATGCTAAACTCAAAAAAGTTATAAAAGCCGCAAAATGTGAGTTCATTTACGATTTTGCCGAATGACTTCAAACAGAGATTTGAGAAAAATGAGTTAGATTATCTGGAGGTCAGAAACAAAGGTTAGCTATCGCAAAAATTATGCTAAAAAATCCTGACATTATTTTACTTGATGAGCCAACTTCTGCGTTGGATAGTTTCAATGAAGAAGAAATTTCTCAAGCATTGAATAATCTTTTTGAATGAAAAACTGTAATTATTGTGGCTCACAGACTACAAACTGTAAAATCAGCTGATAGAATATTATTATTTGAAGAATGAAAAGTTATTGAGGACTGAACGCATCAATCATTGACTAGAAAGAACTGAAAATATAAGAAAATGCTGGATTTACAATCTGGATTTTAATTGCTAATTAATAATGGATTTCCCTCACGAAATAGTTTACAAGAATACTCGTAATGCCTATGCTAGAATTAATCGTGATGGCGTAGTAGTTTTTACTATTCCGACTAGACTCAAAAATAATGAAAATTTCTTGTCTGAATTTTTAGAGAGAGGTGAAAAACTATACCAAAGATATTCCAAGAAAGAAAAACTAAAATCTACTACAGATGATGAACTTCTCATTTTTTGAGAAAAGCTTTCGTGGTCTGATTTTTTTGATAATGATAAATCTTATTCCAAAGCCACCAAAGAAAAGAAGCTGAAAGAAATTCTTTTGGAATATTCCAAAGAATGGGTGGATAAATTTTCAGACCAGTTGTGAGTCCCTTATAAATCTTTATCAATTAGAAAAATGAGAGCCCGCCGATGACAATGTTCTTCTAAGCAGGATATAGTTTTAAATTTACAGCTCGTTCACCTGCCACAGAAATACATTCAATATGTAGCCGCTCACGAATGTGCTCATCTAGTTCAGAAAAATCATTCAGATAAATTTCGAAAAGTAGTAGAAACTCTATATCCAAAATATAGAGAAGTCAGAAAAGAAATGAGAAAATTTATTTTGGAGTAATTTTTAGAAAAATAACTAATTTTCTCACCAAAAATTTGACTTTTTTTATATAAAAAAATATAATTACTGTGTATTTTAATTATAAATACTCCCATGAAAAAGTTTATAACATTTATATTTATTCTGATTATTGTGTGAATTGCTGTAATTTTTTGTGGTGATCGCATAGGTATTGATGTATCAAAATTTGGTATCGATAAATCAAAAATTCTAGCTAGTCTAAATCTTAATGATATCCAACTTAGCAAAGATAACTGTCCAGCATGACTAAAAGAGAATAGACTTTATCATGATAATTGAAGCTTAAAACAAAAATGATGTGCATATGAAAATTGAAATTTTGAATGAGAAGTAAGTTTGTATGATGAAAATTGATCTCTACTAGCAGAGTGAAATGTGAAAAATAATGTAAAATATTGAGAATGGAAATTTT
>Ga0247611_10008541_pt1 | contig 12596 bp, 16 predicted proteins | sample 177DNAGHGhighgp2_FD_192422 | JGI IMG/M metagenome (GOLD analysis project Ga0247611, IMG submission 192422) | Sheep rumen microbial communities from Palmerston North, Manawatu-Wanganui, New Zealand - 1770 DNA GHGhigh gp2 | ecosystem: Host-associated > Mammals > Digestive system > Stomach > Rumen... | reverse complement strand
CCTTACGCAGCAGCCTTCGCACGCGGAGCACGACCATCGCGCAGATTCCTCATAGCCGGCTGAGTAGCGTAGCGGAGCCACGAGATTGCATCGCCATAGGCGGTGTTCGGAAGCTTGTCTTCCGTGTCCTCGTTAAAGCGCTCCACCGTGATGTGAGCGTGGTCACGCTCGCTACGCGCCGGACGCACGCTAAGCTTGCGCTCGCCATGCACAAACGCATCATCGATAACGAGCTTGCCAGCTACATGCTGGAAGTTGGAGCCAGGCACTGCCTCGAACTTTACGACCTGGCCGTCCGTGTACTGGACGCCATCAATTTCGACAGTCTTCTCATCAACCATCTTGGCAAGACGCTCGACTTCGACGTTGACCTCGCTACGAGTCAGCTGCTGCGCAGGCACAGCCTGCAGGACGATTCCGGCCTTGCGGGCAGTGTTTAACAAAGCAGTGATGCGCTTGCAGTATTCGCCCCACGGGCCTTCAGCGGTATCCATGAAACTCTGATACACATCATCGCCCTTGGCAGCACGGTTGAGTTTTACAGCGAGGCCGAACATGCAAGTCACCCAGACCTTGCCAGCGTAGCCCTGCTCCATGAAAGCAGCAATATCGCCTTCGAGCTCTTCGAGCTCTGCCATGGCGCGCGAAAGCGTGAGATACTCGCTGTTGACCTGATAGTCCACAGCCTCAGCGACCTGAACATTCTCTGCATCAGCACTGTTTACGAAAGCGGAGCAGACCTTGCTGGAAGCGACATCATTTGCGATAGACAGATAAATAGCCATAGTTGTTTACCTCCCGGGCTTTGCCCTAACAGATTGTTAATTATTGTTGTACACCTATTGATGTTATAAGGGTGTGGTTTAGGTGTATTTGGTTGTGAGCACTTTTGTTTTGTGCTCCACCTATTTATGTTATTGGGGAGTGGTTGATTATTTGTTCGGTATTCCCCCAGTTATGTTATTGGGTGTGGTTGGGAGGCAGGTTTATGTTTTTGTTTTGTTTTTATTTTGGTTGGAAAGACAGCTTGGTCTGTCTCATCCAATCCTCCGCCCGCAGGGCGGAAAAAAGGGGCCGGCCCAATAAAAAAGGGGCTCCCTCCCGGAAGTCCCTGTCCCCCGCAGGGGGGGTGGAGATTCAGTGGTAGCAGCCGCGCCTCGTGCAGGCATCTCCATGCGGCCATTTCGGGAGCGTCAGCTCCCGGGGATTTCAACCCAATAAAAAAGACAGGCTATTTATATAGCGCCGCTTGTCATAGCGCTCTCTTTCGTATCAGCCTACAGCAGTCTTTGGCTCAAAGCTTAATTCTTCGAGCCTACAATCACGCAGAGGATACACATCTCCTTTATCTGGATTGTCTACCTCTACGATGTAAGACCCTTCAACGGAGCCCACATCTATAATTGTACCAGTCTTGTTGCTGGCTTTTATGAGTACCCTCTTCATAAAGAGATCCTTCCAGAAATCAGTCATGTTCAATCCTCCTATCTATGTATGCAGTGATGAATCTCGGCTTGGGACTGATATGATCTTCTCTCCATACAGTCCTGACTGCAGCACCACCGAACTCCATGCTTATACTGTACTGGGTATACCCCAACCCGTAAATGAAGTCAAAAGCCTTGCTTCTGTCATAGCGGCGCTCCAGCTCCTTAAACAGCTTATATCCATCGCCGGGCCTATACCCCTCAGCTTCAAAAGCTGCATAATGATCTCGGGTTGTGTCCAAAAGATAGCCTTCTATCTTCGCAACCGGCACATACACCTTCATTGATGGATAACATTCAGGCATTTGTCTCACTCCCCTTTCTTATTATACTACACCCTAAATCTTTAGAAAAGTGTCTACATAGGAATCACCCCCCTTCTATCATCAAAAACAGTTATCCTACATACTCGTCGTCGCCGTAGTCCCAGCTATCAAACATATCCATGTCAGGATCCTCGATAGCATGGGAAGCGAACTTACCAGCATCCACCTTTGCAGCCTCGAACTTGGCCGGCTTCACAGGCTTAAGCTCATCCTTTACTTCAGCTGCTGCTACAGGAGCGTCAGCCTTGACAGAGGAGAACTTCTTAGCCTTCACAGCCGGAACAGCAGCGGCCTCCCATCCCTCGTCTACAGGAAGCTCTTCGAACACCGGATCGACATACTGACTCTCATCAGCATGCTCACAGTTTTCGAGCAGAAGAAGTGCTACCTTCTCACCAGTCGGCTTCTCATAAACGGTGACATTGGTGATCTGGCCACGAATGCCATTGTAGAGATTGAAAGTCTCGTCCTGGTTGTTGACATGGAAATAGCCAACACCATAGACTTCACCGTCATCCTCTACTGCAATGACATCGTGGAGCTCGTCACCATCCTGCCCCTGAGTCTTCTTGGCCCAAAGCTGGACGTAGCGAGCCTTGCCATCATTGCCGGGCGCAAACTCACGAAGGACGGCATCCATGTGGCTGCTCATCCATTCGTTCATCTTCGTCTCGACAACGATAGTGTTGGTGTCCTTCTGCAGAGGCATCAGGTTCAGAACGTCCGTGGAAGCTACGAGCTTGCCGCCATCCTCCAGAATAGTGTACTCACCATTCAGAGAATCCTTGGCCTTGCAAACCTGCTCACCGTAGAGATACCCGATACCGTCACAGAAAGTGACATCCTGCCCAGACTTGATATCCTTGCGAACCCAAGCCAAGGCATCCTCCGTGTAACGAGCAACACGATCGTCATCTGCGCAGACATAGTCCAGAATGAACCGCATATACTCCTCAGGCAAGACACGATAAGCGAAGCTGGAGAGCTTGGAATCCACAGTGCCGCTCTTACTCTTGTAAGCAAGAGAGATAAGCAGTGCGGCTTCCATAGCAGCCACCTCGTCAGCGTCCAGACCCTTAAGACGGAGGCTGTGAGCGAAGTTCTTCAAACCACGGCGGATAGTGTTGCCTACGCCATTGAAGAATCCGGCATGGTCGGCTTTCACCTCGCTCTTGACCAATGCCTTCTCGTGCTCACCGACTACATTCTCAATTGCTGCACGCATAGCCTGATCCTGTGCGGAGTTCAGGTGCATGTAGACAACTTTGAAGAAGTCAGCGAGCTTAGCGGCCTCGGGGTAGCTGGTAGCCATATCCGTGAGGCTCTGGATAAGGCCAGCGTCAAACGCCGGCTTATTGTTGAGAAGCGGCTTGATGGAAGCCACAATAGCCTTGTAGCCTTCCATCTTGAGATCCTGCGCCCAGTCACGGACGACGATCTGTTCCACTTCATCAACGAGCTCGGCATGGTTATTGAGAACCTGCTTGGTAACAATCTTGGTCTCATTGCCGAGCTTGGGTGCCACGATTTCCATGTGGCTGTCCTTCGTGCCATATGCGAAGTCGATATCCATCTCCTGACGGGACAGAAGCTTCACATACTTCCTAAGGCTTGCTGCATACTCGATGTTGGCAACGACCTGCAGCGTCTTGCACGCATCAATCGTCATTTCCTGCGCCATGCGTGCATTGGCGATCAGGTCAAAGAAGAACATCTTCATATTGTCACGAGTCAATTCCATAGTCTTGGAAGACTCACGGACACGATGGTACTCATTAATATCGATGTTCACGGCATGCAGACCAGACTCGTCATCGAAGTACATGAACGGAGTGTACTTCTCACCCTTCACTTCCTTGTTCTCAAAGACCGTGGTCATGATAGCCTTGGCTACCTCCACAATCTTCTGTTCATCAGCATTGAGCTCAGAATCTGCCTTGTTCTCCATCTTTGTGAGCATGAAGAACATATGGGAGAATACGAGATGGATGACGGTGACGATGCCGACATCCAGGTTGGCGTTCTCGATATTACGAACGCTTGCCTCGTTGCCCGGGTTCATAATACCCCAAGCTTCAATCTCCTCCCTGGTCGGCATGTTCTCGCCAAGCTTCACACCTGCCCAAAGCTTGTCGAGGTCTACAGTAACGGTCGGCTTGATGCCTGCGTCACCAGAAGCGGCTGCCGCTACCAGCTTCTTGTTGACGGAATTGGCGGTCTTGTCCTCGGCATCGGCGTCAATGTTGACGACGAGAGAACGGATGCGCCCCATCCAGTATGCAATCTGAATCTTTGCATACTCCTGCTGAGCCTTCCAGCCAAGAGACCAATCAATAGCCTTGATGGCTTTGTCCGCCTCGTCAGTACTCATAACCCTGGTGACGAATCCATCATCGCCATCAAAGTCAAGGCCTGCGTTCTGGCTCATGAATGCGGAGACGGCCGGGCACAGCATAGCAGCCTCAGAGATGGTGGCATACATATATGCAATCTTGCTCGCATACTTGTTGCCTGCCAGCTTCTCAGCTACATCTGCATCAGAGCTGAACCTGATAGAGCTCATCTCATAGCAATGCTGCTTTGGGTACTTGATCATAGCACCCTCAGCCACGCCAACCTTGTTAGCCAGCGGGCTGTACGCCTGGTACTTCTTGCCCTCAGTAAGGCCGAGGATGCCCTGGCCATAGAGCGCCGCCAGATCCGGCACCAACACGAAATCAGTGCCATCAACGGGAATACGCACACGGTCAGCACGGCTCTTGCCTGCCTTGTACGCTGCTTTGAGCTCGTCCTTAAACAAAGCAGCATCACGCTCCCAACAATAAATGGGAGCCAAAAGCTCGGCAAGGTTAACTACGTTCATACCATAGTCATTGTTAGACAAGACAGAACGCTCGGCATCCGTGAGATCCATACTCTCATCAACATCAGAATCAGCTTCGCTGGGCTTCTTGATGCAGGAGAGCACGTCCTGTGAGGTTACGCTCTTTGCTTCCTCACGGGTGATATCCTGCACGGACTTGGCCATCTGGGCACGGAAGCCCACCCGCATGATAGCCTTGAGATGCGGGCAGACCGGATAGAGGGACTGGAGAAGCTGGGTGGAAGTGCCCATGCCATTGTTCCAATCCTTTACGCTCTTCCTGAACAGCTTCAGGATATTGAGGCAGGAAGACTTCCTCAAATCCTGCTCTGCCTTATAAGCATTCAGGTCACCGAGGACATCAATCTGCTCATAAGAAGCAGGATCGTTGGCATCGAACTCAACTGCGTCATCATAAACAACGATGATGGTCTTGCCAGCAAAGGCGCCCTTCTTGCCCTTGCTTTCAATGGCTTCATGGAATGCGTCCTGCTGCCACCTTTCAACACGGCTGGCGCGTACCACCTCAACCTCTGCTGCATGGCAAATGCAGTTCGGGTCAAGAATCATGTCGGCCATCATAGCGCCCGGCATAGAAGTAGACACACCTTTGAAGGAGAACGGACGCTCCTGACCAGTAATGCCAGAAACAGCCTCCTCGGTCATAACCTCATGACCAAGCTCCTCCATCCACCGACGGTACATGTTGGAATTGGCTGCGAACCAACCATCACAGCCGCTATACGCTTTGCCAGTAGTAGCGTCTGTCAATTCCCACTTGCCCATGTAGAAAGCGGCCACTTTGATACGCGGACCGTTCCAGCTGGCGGTGTAAGCGGCGGATTCGCGCACATTAGCCTGCGCGATAGCTTTGGCCGTCGTCAAACGACCAGGGTTGGTGTAGAGCAGAGAGATACCTCCCGTTGCCTCAATGCTCCGCTCCAGATGGGCTACACCCTCCTCATTCATGCAGCTACACACAAGCTTGTGCCTTTTGAGATTGCCAGCAGAGGCATAGCTGCCAGTAATTGCGCTGCAATCATTGTAGACCAAGCCACGCTTTACGTGCTTAGCCCATTCGTCGGCAGTGATTTCTTCAAGCTCACCGTCAAGCTGAGCAAAGAAATCCTTACCGTTACGGTTTGCATACAGATACCAATGATTATTCTTGGTATCGTAGCAGAAAGTGCTCATATAGAGCCAGGATGCCGGCGTACATCCATCCTGAGCATTGACCGTCAGATGGATTTCAGAGAAAGAATAGCGCTTAACCGGCTTCACGCTATTGCCCATACGGGCCTTTGCCACAGAATAAATCTTGATAGCGTCACTGCTGCGGTTCCATTCGACGCTATCCTTGGCTGCCATGATGCTGGTGACGATGCGCTTGTTGCCGTCATCTTCCTTCACCTTCTTGGTCATGGCTACCAAGTTGGTCACTGCATAGGCTTTGTGCTTCTCAGCGCTCATATATGCAACGATAACATTCTCGGTCTGGGTGCGGTTGTAAAGTTTGGACATGATAAATACCTCCATAAAATTAGGATTAACAACGGATTGCCAAGTTTTACGTCTTATGACAGGACGGGAGAATCAGTAGGCGTACCGTCCAAGGAGTCTCCACTCCTCGGACTTATCGCGACGGAAATACCACGCGATCACGTGGCACTCCGTTAAATGCTCGCGGCGAACTTCCCAGCCATTACGCTTGAAGTCCGCCGCTTTTCCTGTGAGGATCTTGTCTGCCATTTCTGCTCACCTCCTCACATGCTTCCGCTGAGGCAAGAAAGCCCCAGCATTGCCGCTACCGCCCCCGCATACCACAGGCGCTGCAGAGAGCGCCCGTGATAGCGGAGATCCTCCGGGTCAACAAAAACAACAGAAATGGCGGCAAAAACAGACTTGAACATGATGACGTCTCCTTTCTTAAAAGACAGAAAAATCAGAAATATTACTTGACAGTCTCCTCATAAAGCTGTATAATATTAGACATCAGCTACTAAGGAGGAATATCAGATGACTGACGCACGGATCGAAAAAATGACGAAATATTTCCAACAGGCTTATGATTACTTAAAAGAAGGTAATCGCAAGCAAGCAGAGCGCGCCTGCCACAAGGGAGACATTCTAATCCAGCTCGAACGGCCGCGAACCATTACTGGAGACGGATGGAATATTGTTTTTCATGGTGGCAAAGATACACGCCCCACTATTGAAAGTGTCACTGATTGGCTTAAAGCTCGATCCCTCGCATAAACCAGTCAGTGACCTCCATGGCTGCATCGAAGCCGGGGTTTTCAAAAACCTCGGCTTCGATTTGTTTCTCGGAAAAACCGGCAACCTCCAGTATTTCCCGAAAGATTTCAACGCCGTCGCCTCCTTCCGGCGCGTTGACAACCTTGATGCCGCTGCTACCGAATGTGTCCTGTACAGCAGCAGCGGCAGCGTCAGAGAAGCCAAGTTTCAGCTGGATTGGCCTCCCATTGATTTCAACGTCGATCTGCGCGGCATCCAGCGCCTTATCCACGCAGATCCAAAACCGGATCCCCCTCTTCTTCATGGATGTCTGCATGACACCCAAGACGAAGAGGGAAGCGACTTCCCACTGCTTCCCGGCCATGATACAGCGATCAACGCCGTATTCCCGGAAGAAGGAGGAAATTGCTTCTGCGTAACCCTCCTTTGTCTGACTGCCGACCTTACGGGCAACAGCCTTCAAAAAGGTTAATTTGCCGAGGCTAAGATCATACTGTTTTTCCATGAGAAAAATCCCCTTTCATATTTCGGCGCGGCTCATATAGCCTTCTTACGCCAATAGAAAATAAAGGTGCCTTAAGCACTCCATAGGCCCCTCTACCTCCCAAAACCGGTGAGAGGTAAAGGGGCCTAGCAGTACTTAAGTTAGGTTGACAAAATACATAAAGAAGGAGTACAATAACCATTGGTAGGGGGTTATTGTACTCCTTCTAAGAGAGCTTGCTTTTTTAGTAGGCTCTTTTTAGTTTTCCCCGAGGAGAGCCATATACTCCTCGGGATCTGCGCCGGCGTCCTTGGCCTGGCAGGCATCTACCACGGCATAGAACTCCTCCTCCGTGAGGGTAGCAGCCTCGAAAGCAGCTTTAGCCTTCTCGGCTACCTCCCAGGCATTGTCCTCCTTGAGACGGACAATACCGAGACTACGGACGATGGACTTAACGTCCATCTTAGTGTCGGCGGCAGGTGTAGGAGTCTTAGGAGCGCGGCCATCCCTGACCTCCTGGTCAGGAAGTTCCTCCAACATGGCTACTTCCTCTTTCATCGTCTCGGCAAGGATTTCCTTACCCTCCTCAGCCTCCTCTTTGGCAAGCTTCTGCTCTGCCTGTACAGCAGCACAGATCTGCTCCCAAGTCGGGAGCTTGTCGGCCTCCACCTTGCTGTGCTTGCATGCCTGCTCAAAGTATTCTTTGAGCTTCTCGGCAGTCTTGGCGTTCTCCACGCCCTTGCCCTCCATGAATTCAGCATGACCGAAGACGTTCTTATAAACCCATCCAAGATAGGTATGGGTCTCTCCGTTGGCAGCGGAGTACACCTTGTCACCGCCCTCCTTGACAACCCTGATAATCCAGTTGGCTGCCTTATACATCTGAGGCAGGAATGCAGCCTCATGCCCTGCCTTCTTGGCTACCTCCACGGCCTTGGAAGAGGGAACCCAGCGGCCCTTCTTCCACTCCACCATATCGGAGTGGTCGGCTTTCTCGGCCTGCTTCTCATCCTTCTTTGTCTCCACTTCCTTCAATGCCTCTTCAACAGAGGGAGCATTGAAGACGAATCCTGCGGTATACTTTTTGACATACCCAGAGAATGGGACCTTGTCCCAGTTTTTCTCGCCGGCAATCTTCTTGCCGGCAATAGCGGAAGCCTCACCAATGGCGAAGCTTGCGGCAGAAGCAATAGCGAAGGGGGTAGCAGCGGCAACACGGATGATAGTAGACATAGTGGACATCTCCTTTGCATTAGCAGTAGTAGCGGCGGCAGTGTTGGTGTTAGTGTTTTTAGACATAGTAATGTCTCCTTTCTGCCCTTATGGGCAATACAAAATGAATTTGGGACTGTGCCACATGCACATCGTCCCTCCTGTACCTCATAAGGCACAGTACAGAACCATAATCACCTTACCTATCCGATAATGGTTCTGTATTATGTCTTACTCTGCACTTTACGGAGATACCTGAATGTGATACAATGAGGTAAATAGGGGAGTCGAAGGTTCACCTCCTTCTTGACCTCCCCTCCAATTACAACCTCGACGCCCTTACTCGGACAACAACTCAACAATAAGATTGAGCAGGGCCAGGTTGACGGCTGCCTCAACTGCTGCTAAGGTGAGAAACGCAAGCAGTATCATGAGCAGTTCCCTCATTGGTGTCACCTCCTTTCAGGAGAACAGATACCAACTTTTCCATCTGTGTTTGTATTGCCAGTACAAGCACATTATGAAGCCCTCTATCCACACAACCGTAGATAGAGGGCTTTTAATATACTTGTCAGCGGAACTTGGCAAGCACTTGCTCCAGTGGAGCTTCACACCCCTGGAGCATGGCCGCCCTCACCTGCTCCGCCGTCCCCACGGGACGCCCGAAGGCGAACGCATTTGCGTCCACCTCCCGGAACTGCAGGACGTAGGGCTTCCTGCAGTCAACGAGGCTGGCCTCCATACCAACCTCGTTAAACTGCCAGACATGCCTGAATTCATGCCTGGCCATGAACCGTCCCTCCTCATAAGGAGTGACAGTGCGCCCGAGGGCGGCGCTGTCCATGGCCGCCTGCCGAAGCAGGCGATCGATCCAGAAATATACCCTCCTTTCTTCTGGATCAACCAGAGAACAGAAGGGCGCAGCCTGATGCTGCTCCGGAGCGTCCCAGGTGATGCTCACGGCCCAATCCTCAAGAATCTGGCCAAGAGACCTTACGGTCTCGAAATAACCGCAAACGATACCGAAAATAACCTTTATTGCATTTACTACCTTTGCCATGATAAATTCCTCCTGTGGCGCCGATCCCATTTGGATCTTTAGCGCCTTTGTCTTTATTAGACTCGTTGGTTTTATAGTGGACCTACTACCACAGGGTTCGTCTCTTACCCCTTCGGAACTGTGCCACATGCACATCGTTCCTATATTTTCCGTTTCGTCTTAATTTTCAAAGACTCATCGGGGGCTTTGATAGGCCCGACGGAGAGAGCAGTTTTTAGTCATGCTCAGGACTTTGCTTAATCTTTTACCCACCTCCCATTTTCGTCCTGGTGGACGAAGATGCGCTGGGCGAGCTCCGCAGCTCGCCCAGCATCAGTCGCATCCTCCCACCAGATTTCAACGCAGCGACGTCCTTCAAAAAAGGACGCCACTGCATCGCCTTCTTTCCATCCGTTGAGAGCGCGGGCGCGACGCATCTCAACGATATTTTGGGCACGATTGCCCTCGTAGAACTCTTCCATGACAAATTCCTCCTTTGAATTTTGTGAGAACTGCCCCCGTGGGCAAAAGTTCTCACTTTCAGAATTTCCAATAGAGTACCCGGTACCTCGACAAAAATTTATGTTTTCGATTTTTCTATATTTTTTCAGAATCTTCTTGACATTTAGAGCATCATGCTGTATAATAAAAATGAAGGGAGCGATAAAAGATGGCAGAAATTAACAAAGAAGATTACAAAAAAATGAAGTTGGCCATGGAGACAAAGGATTTTTCTGTACTCAAAGATTTGAATTTGGCAAGAGGCGTAAATGGAGAATCTCTTCGCAAGGTATTAGAAGAAAACGCTCATGCCGGAATGTCATTGGAAGATACGTTCAGGTCAATCGAATTGGTTGACGGACCTACGGAGCTTATAACTCAGAAAGATATAGACAGATTATTGAATAGTTGATCTAATCCCTCGTCTCATCTATGAGATGAGGGATTTTCGTCTCCAGCCAGATTTTATGAGAACTACCCCCGGAGGCAGAAGTTCCAGATTCTGAAAATTTCAATAGAGTACCCGGTCCCCCCCCAACTGGTATTGTATTTTTTATTCCCTATAAGAAATTTCCAGAATCTTCTTGACATTTTATAGGGAATTTGTTATAATATGTATAAGGAGGTTGATGATCATGAAGATTAGCAAGCAACGTATGGGGACTCTTAGGTGCGCAGTCAGGACAGCTGCATTGCGTAATGACTATAGTGGTAGATACCAATTTTTCTTCTTCGACAAAATAATGCAGGCATTCGGATTGAGATTGAACAAAGAAACAATAAAACAAGCACACATCATGATAAAAGAAGGGAGAACAGTTGAGGAAATAGGAGAATTCGTTTTAGGTGATTACGAGATTCCTGAAAGGACTTCGCCGTCAAAGCTTAACAAAGTTCAATTTCGCTTGCTCAAACATATTGTTCATACATGCAGAAGACTGTTAAGACAAAGAGATGAAAGTTGGGTTGACTCTTTCCTTACAATGCGAGCTGATTTTTATGCCTATGCTATGGTTGGAGGTCCAGTGTCAAGCGTGGATAATACTGACACATTTATCCGTATGCTCAAAGACGGGAGTACTGATGAAGAAATCATGAAATGGTATATAGGAGATTTCGAAGTAATATAAGAATAAAAAATGGTGAGGCGGCTGTTCGCCTCACCATTTTTTATTTCATAAATTTCCAGAAGATTTTGATTATATTGCTGCTATATTCTCTGTTATTCCCCGGTAATACAGACTGTAGAAGGAGGGGAAAACTAATGTCAAAAGTATACGTCAACGGAAAAGACGAGCCGGTAGAGGGGCGCTTCGAATTCTCTGTCTCCGTCGATGAATCGAAGAAGCCTCCCGTGTTCTCGATAGAAGGGCGTTTTGTTTCTGACGCGGGCTACTTCGATGATATCACTGAGCTGCGGAACGAAAGGTATCTGCTGAAGCGAGTGAAAGTGATATCTGAAGTTTATGGCTCTGAGTCGGATGATATCGTATATAACTTCACGGCGGGGATGTACCGTATCAGTAATAGGATCTTGGGAGGTGGCAAGAATGGCTGAAGAATTAGCAGATGTTATCGCAGATAACATTGTAGAAGACGCGGTAGTAGAGACAGACGCAGAGGAGAAATGCAATCAGCTTATTGCCTCCCTTGATCAGAGGAACAGTTGGCAGTATTCGGAGAAAGGTGTACAAGCTATGAGAGCCGTGAAAGCTATCAGCTCTCTGAAGCATGGAGCGTATGCCCGGGTTCCGATTATCTGCAAGGGAGAAGGTTGTCCTTACGGGAATAGCTGTCATCTTCTCGCGAATGATCTGGCTCCGAAGTTAGAGCCTTGTCCTTTTGAGGCTGATAAAGTAGAGAGGCTAGTGAAGGGATATGCCCGCGATTTCGATATCGATGATCTCAGTTTTACTGACAGAGTATTATTGAAGGAAATCGTGAACTGTGACATCATCATTGATCGGTGTATGGCTCTTATGCAGGAAGAGGCTACTCCGGTTATCGAGATGTCTATGGGTTGCGACAAGGACGGGAACGAGATCTTCCAGCCTAATGTATCAAAGGCTTGGGAGGCTCTGGAACGGGTCTCGAAGAAACGGAACACGGACTACCAGCTTATGCTTATGACTAGGAAAGATCGTAAGAAAGACGGAGAAGAAGACGAGAATAACGCTCTCGATAATCTGTTGAATAATATTTCTGCCGTGGATATAACGGAGGAAGAAGGAAAGGTAGGATAAGGCATGAACTTAAGTCTCGATGCGCTTAAAAATGCTGGGAATGCGGCGGCGGACGCAGTGAAGAACTATGCTGGGACAGCTAAAGCTGGTAGTCAGCATTTTGCTGCAGAGGTTTATAAACAAATGGATGAATTTGCTCACTATACTCCTGAACAGTTCGTAAACGATGCAAAGTGGGTTGGCGG